>JAEEGJ010024547.1_pt1 | contig 12484 bp, 9 predicted proteins | sample 8958761 | NCBI WGS metagenome assembly JAEEGJ01 (sample SAMN16246546, study PRJNA631951) | gut metagenome | biome: gut microbiome; feature: rumen; material: RS-attached | host: Bos | place: Iran: Karaj | collected 2018-10 | reverse complement strand
GTTACAATATGAAGTTCTACGTGTGCTAGCCCCCAAAAAGAGGAATCCCTGCACCTATAGCAGGGATTCCCATTATTGAGTACAGGCGTTCCCGCCCGCAACAGCGTTTGATTAATTATTTCGCGCTAGACGCACTGAGTATCCAAACCAGGGGTCGGTTGTACCCGTCGCACTTACTGTGCCTGCCGCAGTAAGGGAGGTCTTTACGCTCAAATAACGTGCTTGTGTGCCATTATCCGCTTGTGTGGATTCCCAATAGAAGCCCCAATGGCCGGCATGCTCTACTGTGGTCAATCCTCTATAGCCGGCTGCAGGCAAGAACAATGCGCCCGCCGCCTCCATAGCTGCCCAATCCTCGCTATTATAAACGTTCAGCGCGTTGTAGCCTGATGTGAACGGAACACCTGCCGGTGCTGTCCAACTGTCAGGTAGGAAAATTGCGCCAAAAACACCGTTCACCCTGCCAACACCACGCTTGGTTGTTGCGCCTGTGCGGGATCTGTACAGGTAATACCACTCATCCCTTGAGAGTGTCCGCCATGGGTTGGAGGCATTACTGCCACCGCTGATGGCAGTGCCCCAGTCCGTAAAGGTGCTGTAGTCGTCGTAATAGTCGTAGCCCATGGTCGTGAGAGTGGGGTTGTTGCCCGTACCCCATCCGAACAGGTCTATCCATCCGTTGTACGTGTCAGAAATGTTGTTGTTGTCGCTGCCGCTTACGAATCCTCCATAGTACCCACCACCATCAGCAGTCTGTGTTCCAACATAATCCCATTGATTCTCGGCAAAACGCCACGAGCCTGTGCTGGCACGATACTGCAAATTGCCCTTGGCGAAGCGCACCTGCTGGGTGGCACTGACTGAGAAGAGTCCCGTCAGCGACTGCGGAGTGGTGAAGGTAAGGTCGTCGCTGCCCAATGTGATAAGGGTGTAGCGGCTGCGGGTGACGATGATAGCACGGTTGGAGGTCTTTACGCAATAGCCGCCCTCGTTGGTGTTCAGCACAATCTCAAGTCCCGTGTAGCTACCCTCGGGCAGGTAGATGTAGAAATCCTTGCCGTCGGCAATGCTCTGAGCCGTGGAGCAGGTGAGCTTGGTGGTGTTCGTGCCGCCCGACACATAGCCCAGTTCGGGGTTGCCGCCGTTGTAGTCCATGCTGAACGTGCCGTTAATCGGGCTGGCGGCCGTGACGGCAATACTGCTGATGCTGGTGCTGGCCTTTGTCAAGTGCAGTTTTAGCGCACCGCAGAGGTTCTTGAATGTAAGCTCGTTGCTGCTGCTTTCGGCATACATCGGGAACTCGTTGATGGACCCTTCGATGTAGGTCTGTGTCTTAGGCAGGCTGATGTTCGCGCCGTCGGTGGTCAGCGTGGTGGGATAGAAGGCGCGGAAGGGAGCGTTGCCACTCTCACCACTCACGTTGTCGAACACCGCCATTGTGGCGGGACTTTGGGGCGTGGCACTATAGATGCCGCCACCGGCAGTGCCGTAAATGGCAATCTGGTCGCCGCTCACCCATTCGAGGGCGGTGCCGTTCAGCACGGTCTTGCCGTTCTGTGAGGTGCAATTCTCCATCGTGGCACGAAACTGCGTGCCGTTGCCCAACTTCTCCTTTTTGCAGGAGGTGAGACTCACTAGTCCCACCAATGCGACTAGCTCAAATAGAAATACTAGATTCTTCTTCATTGTTCTTAGTACTTTAGGGTTAATAACTAGTCGAAATCGCTGCCGCCATAGCTGTTAGCACCTGCTGTCAGCCCTTCTGTTGAGCCTGCGGGCTGTGGCTCTGTGGCTGCGCCGCTTGTTTGAAACCCTTTTTCGACGCGGGCCTCAATCAGTTCTACCATTGGGGCGTCGTACCCCTTTTTGATTCTTTCTCTCATGATTGTTAATGTTTTAATGAATATTATTTCGATTAAAAAAATCGTAGAAGACCTCATCCCGCAGTCAGTTGCCGAGCGGGACGGTTGTGTGTTGCCGCAAAGTGTTGTGTGAAAAAACTACCGCACCACGATAAAGGTAATTCGTGATGGGGGGGGTAAAATGTTGATATTTAGTGTGTTATAATACATACTAGGCGTTGCATTTGTTCTGAAACGTCGGTGCAAAGGTACACATTTTTTTCGAATTAGTTGCAATAAGAATAAAACATGCAGCACCAATTCCTTCGAATCGGCCAGTCCGCTATCTTGTTCTGTTCTCTTTCAGACACCCACCAAAATCCACCCAGACTTTCCCATAGTTCCCTCACTTATTCTATACTTATACCTTAGTTATACTTTAGTTTTACTATTATATATAGAATAACTAAGGTATAACTAAAGTATAAATATAGTATAACTATTGTATAACTGCAAAAGGAACACAAAACCATGTATGTGGTGTTTTAAATTGTAAGTAATAGATTTTCAGTAGATGTATATGGTGCGTATGGGGTCGTGTTGCGGCGAGGATGTTGGGGGACCTTACGACGTAAGAAAAGGGTGGGAGTTGCTAAATTTTATTTTTTAATTCCCAATTTGTGCAATATGTCGAAAAAAAAGTGTATTTTTGCATTTGAAAAAGAAATGTTATGGAATCGACAACGGTATTTAATGACATGCAGGTGCATTTGTTGCAGATGTTCAGTGTTAACCGTAGCAAACGGGGGCTGGAGGAATTGTGCGATGTGCTTTATCGGCATTATGCGAGCAGGATGGAAGAACGTCTGGATGAGTTGTGGGATGTGGGCGCGCTTGACCAGCATCGGCTTGACGAGATTAATAATATGGACTTGCATCAGTTGAAATGAGAATAGTTCTTGATACGAATTGTCTCATACAGATTCTTCCGCGAAGAAGCCGGTATCATAGTGTTTGGCAGTCGTTTGAGGATGGTAAGCACATAATGTGCGTATCAAATGAGATAATAGAGGAATATGTTGAGATTTTGCAACGGCTAACCGATACGGAAACTGCCGAGATAGTTGTGTCCACGATAATCAACAGTCCATTCGTAATGCAGGTGACGCCGTTTTTTAAGTTCAATTTGATAGATGCGGACCCTGACGATAATAAGTTTGTTGACTGTGCTATTGCTGCGGGCGCACGTTTCTTGGTGTCAAACGATCATCATTATGATGTGCTGAAGAATACAAAGTATCCTAGGGTCGAGGTCATATCACTGTCGGAGTTCTCGCTGTTATGAGTGATAATTGCTGTTTGTTTCAGTCTAATAGGGTTTGTATGGGTGTGTTTGGTAAAATATTTTTGTGTATGTCGAAAAAAAAGTGTATTTTTGCAAATCGTTTTTAAGTAAAATCAAAACTGTTTCACTATGGTAGATTATAAGAAGATTGGATTGGTGAACACCCGCGCGATGTTTGCCAAGGCTGTAAACGGGGGCTATGCCATTCCCGCATTTAATTTCAACAACATGGAGCAGATGCAGGCTATCATCCAGGCTGCGGTGGAGACCAAGAGCCCGGTGATTCTGCAGGTGTCGAAGGGAGCCCGCGACTATGCCAACCAGACGCTGCTGCGCTATATGGCAGAGGGTGCTGTGGAGTATGCCAAGGAGCTGGGCTGCGCCCATCCCGAGATTGTGCTGCACCTCGACCACGGCGACAGCTTTGAGACTTGCAAGAGCTGCATCGACATGGGTTTCAGCAGCGTGATGTACGACGGCAGCGCACTGCCATACGAGGAGAATATCAAAATCTCTCGTCAGGTGGTAGAGTATGCCCACAAGTACGACGTCACCGTCGAGTGCGAGCTCGGCGTGCTGGCAGGCGTGGAGGACGAGGTGGCCTCGGAGGTGAGCCACTACACCAAACCCGAAGAGGTGATAGACTTTGCCACCCGCACGGGTTGCGACTCGTTGGCTATCAGCATCGGCACCAGCCATGGCGCCTATAAGTTCAAACCCGAGCAGTGCAAGGTGGATCCGCAGACGGGTCGTTTGGTCCCTCCACCACTGGCATTCGACGTGCTGGAGGCTATCGAGAAGAAACTTCCCGGATTCCCCATCGTGCTGCACGGCTCGAGCTCGGTGCCGCAGGACGAGGTGGACGTGATCAACTCCAACGGCGGTGCTCTCAAGGCTGCAGTGGGTATTCCCGAAGAGCAGCTGCGCAAGGCTGCCAAGAGCGCGGTGTGTAAGATTAACATCGACAGCGACAGCCGTCTGGCCATGACTGCTGCCATCCGTCAGTACATGACTGAGCATCCCGACCATTTCGACCCCCGCCAGTATCTGAAGCCTGCCCGCGAGCGCATCAAGAGGATGTATATCCACAAGATTGTCGAGGTCCTTGGCTCGGATGGCAAGCTGCAGGAACCGTAAGAACTAAGATGTAAGAGCTAAGAAGTGATTGGTGATTAGGTTAGACTAGTCACCAATCATTGATTGCTATTCGTTTGTTAACAAAATCCTAATTTATATGAAAATCCTAATTTATATGAAAAAGTATTTATTGGTAGTGTTGTTGACAGTGGCAGCGACTACCGCAATGGGGCAGGTGTTGGGCGGACCGAGCACGTATGGCAGTAACATGGGATTGGGCATATATATGGGTACGCACAACATAGTTGGACGCAGTTTTGCATTTGAATATAATGCAGTGGTGCCCGAGAGCTACAAGCCCAGGCTGTTTAACCCCATACTAGGCATCGGCTGGTGGTCGGAGTACCCTAGCGACAGATTTGTGATTGGCTATCAAATAATGGGCAATTACGGTATGGAGAAATATCAGGTGACTTTTGACAAGGAGACACTCACTGACGGTAGAAGGTCGTTAGGAGCGGTTCTGAGCTGCTATGTGGGTTGGCACTTTGGCGAGAGTTTGACGGCATGCATCGGTGTGTCGGAAGAGTCGCGCCTGACGGTCGGCGACGGTGGAAGGGTGAACATCTTCAATACGCAGAACGCTGTCGGACTGATGGCACTGGTGCGCTACACCATTGCCGAGGACTATTTTGTGTCGCTACAGGGCAACTACGGACTAACGGACTGGGGTACCTTTAATTTGGATTGGGAGAAGTATAAGCCGATAGGTGAGGGTGGCTACTATGTGGTGGATTCGGGTCTGAAGCCGTTCTCCATCATGGTGGGGATTGGAAGAGGATTTTAGGGAATTGAAAATTGAGAATTGAGAATTGAGAATTAGCTGCCGCACCTGAATAATTTTCAATTTACAATTATCAATTTTCAATTGGATTGTAACAAATAGGTGCTTTTTTGCTACATACATAGAAATAAAAAATCAACAGAATAGTATATGAAACGTTTATCTCTTTTTCTGGCTGCGGCGATGCTGGCTATCAGCGCGATGGCGCAGCCGTCGATGCCTACGTTCCGCTTCGGCGAGGCGAACAAGGGTTATGACTACATGATGTCGCACAACAGCCACATTATTGCCGAGCAGGGCGGCGAACTGTTTATTGCCACATGGGAGACCCGTGGTATACTGGGCGCCTGCATACCGTGGGGGCTGCAAGTGGTGGCGGTGGACACGAACATGAAAGTGCTGCGGCAGGTGTCGCTGCCCGACACGAGGAGGAGCGAACTGGTGTTTGCCAGCTATGTGGAGGGCAAGGTGTATCTGCTGTATCGTGGCGAATATGTGGCCGAGTATCATCGTGCAGTGATTGAGCCGAAGTCCATGACGTTGGAGCGTTGCGAGAGTGTGTTCGACAGCATGCCGGGGACTTACTATTGGACTGCAAAGTCTGACAACGGGCTGTTTTATGCCATAGCAGATGTGTTTGTCCATCCGGTCTCGAAGGAGGTTGGACACCGTCAGATGCTGTTGGACGAGAAATTGGAGGTGCTGTGGGAGAAACGTTTCGAGACTAACATGATGAGCAACCTGCGTGTGAGCGATGATGGCGAGGTGTATCTGTTCGGCTCGCGCTACGATAAGACGAGTCATGAGACCATCGTGGTGGCACATGTGTTGGATGTGGACGACGAGAAGAGCGTGGAAGGCCGCGTGGCGGTAGGGGAGATGTTCCGGCTGACGCTGCTAAATATTGTTGGCGGCAAGGCTGTGGCGGCGGGCTTTATCCGCACACCCGAGTCGCCAAAGAAGAAGGACTGCTTTGACCAGATGGTGGGCATTGCCCTCGACATCCGCACGGGCGACGTGAAGGCGACGACGGCGCGGTTCTCCAGCGACGAGTTGAACGTGTTTGGCAACAAGAGCACTAAGAAGGAGAATAAGGTGGGTATGGTGGACGCGCTGGTAATGGCGAACAGCATTGGGACTAATTATGGCGGTGTGTTGCTGCTGCAACGTTGTTGGAAAATAACTACCCACTCGACCAAGGCACCCGACGTGCACGACTACTACACAATGGGGTCGCTGGCATTGGCGGTGGACACCACAGGCACGATACTTTGGCGCAAGCCTTTCCGCACGGTAGATGGCGAGCGGACAGGTCAGTCGGCGGACATACCCTGCTATGGCGATGCACCTATGATGGCGGAAGGCGACAATGTGTATGTGATGCTGCCCGAGCCGTCGAAGACACCGGCGACCTACGACATTGCTGCGGCAGGGTCGAAGATTATGTTGGGCAACCGCGCCCATGCCTACGTGGTTTACGGCATCGACCGTAAGGGGACGGTGGTAAAGCAGATACCTGTGCCGAAAGACAAGGGGTCGCTGATGGACAACTTTGTGCGTCAGGCACCGGGCAAGTATGTCGGCATATATTCATTCCATAAAAAATCAGCCCTCGTTAAAGTGAAAATTGAAAAGTGAAAAATGAAATCTCGCGGGAGCGACATAAGCAATAGTTTCAATTTTCAATTTTCATCTTTCAATTCGAAAAGATATGAAACGCCTTTTATTTTTTAGTTTTTACTTTCTAGTTTCGTTTGCAACAACGGTGGGCTTTGCCCAACAGCGTTACGACTTGAATAATTATACTGGCATCAAGTCGGAAGGACTAATTCCAGCCGACTTGCGCAAGGGACTCGGCGAGCTGTATAGCGAAGACAAGCAGCGGGTGCGCGACTACAACGACGGAAAGCTTGCCAACCGCGACCGCGTGTTGGAGGCGTCGTACCATATCAACCGCCTGATGAGCAATGGCCGCATCCTCTATGGCGACCCCATCACCCGCATGGTGGAACGCATTGCCGACACACTGCTGAAAGACTATCCCGAGCTGCGTGGCGAGTTGCGTTTCTACACGGTCAAGAGTTCGTCGGTGAATGCCTTCGCCACTGGGCAGGGCATGATATTTGTTACCACGGGACTGGTGGCGCAGGTGGAGAACGAGTCGCAGCTGGCCTACATCATCAGCCACGAGATAGTGCACTACTACCGCAAGCACAACATGGAGGTGCTCACCCGCCGCATCAAGACCAGCGATGACGAGGCGGAACAGATGGCAAACTTTCTGATGTACCACAACCGTTCGCGCGAGATGGAAAATGAGGCCGACAGCCTGGGACTGCGCCTGTTCTACATAGGCAGTGCCTACGACAAGCGGGTGACTGACGGCGTTTTCGACGTGCTACAATATGCCCTGCTGCCGTTCGACGAGGTGCCATTCGACACCACCTATTTCAATACGCCATATTACCACCTGCCGAGCCATTATTTCCTGAAAGATGTGGCCGCCATCCAGTCGCGCGACGACTATCCCGACAGCCTCAGTACGCACCCCAATATCAAGAAACGCCGTGCCCGCACGGGCGATATACTCTCGCACTACCAAGGGGGCAAGCCCTACGTGGTCACCACGCCTGAGGAATTTGCCGAGCTGCGCACGTTGGCGCGCTTCGAGTGCATCCGTCAGAACCTTATCTATGCCCACTACACGCGGGCGTTCTACGACTGCTATGTGCTGGAACGTCAATATCCCGACAATGCCTTCTTGGCACGATCCAAGGCGCAGGCGCTCTACGGCATAGCCATGTACAAGACCTACTACAACACCAACTCCATCGTGGGCGACTATAAGCGTTACGAAGGCGAGATACAGCAGCTATACTACCTTTTCCGCAAGCTGACGGCCCAGGAGGCCTCGCTGTTGGCTGTGCGCGAGGTGTGGAAGACCATGCAGACACACCCCGGCGACCCACAGCTGGAGGCTATGGGTAGAGACCTGCTGGTGGCACTGCGCGACAAGCACAGCCTCTCGCGAGGCTCTTTTGCTACGAAATATGACACCGTGCCCACTTCGGCCACAGAGGAGAATCAGGAATCGGCTGTGACCAATCAGAAGTATGCCCGCATCCGTCAGAAACAGCAGCAGAACCATATCGCCGACCAGTCGCGCTATGCCTTCACCGACTTTATGATGCAGAATGGCAATTTCCGCAGTTTTATGGACGGCAGTCTGGATGCGCCTGTCGCCGCCGACACTGCCGACCACCGCTCGAAGGCCACGTACCTCTATGCTCCGCAGTATATCGTTATTGAGAACACCAAGGATGCCAACGTCAAGTATCGCAAGAGCGACCGCATGGAGCAGGCCCTCGTGGGCAAGGTTCGCGAGGCTGCCACGGCTGCCAAAATGCCCGTGGTCGACTTCTCCGACCCCGCCATGCGCAGCCATACTGATGCCGAGTTCTACAACGATTTCGTGACTATCAATGAGTGGACTAACGAGTTCTGGCAGAGCAAGGGCAATGTGCCGCTGAGCCTTTCGACCCAACCCTTGATGAACGACCTCAACCGTCGCTACGATGCCGACAAGCTGAGTCTGAATATGGCCGTGAATGGCGAGTACAACCGTTTCGGGTCGCTCTATTTGGTTGTGATGGGTGCCATTGCTGCGCCGTCACTCCCCGTCTTTGCATACGACTATTTCGCCAACAGAGAGACTACCGTTACGCGCAACCTGCTGATAGATACCCGTAAGGGTCGCATTATGTCCGACCAGACCAAGGATCATTACTTCACCGACAGCCGCGACTTAGTTACAAACGACATTTATACTACCTATCACAGTGCGTTCAGCAACAGCACACCGGGCTTCCTTGGTCGCCGGATGGCAGTGAGTGCGCAGTTGGGCATGGACTTTCCCATCCTCAACTGGATTTTTGAGCGATTTACCGAGCCGAAGGTCGACCTGCGTCCCGGCATTGCGTTGGAATGGGTGACCGCCCCACGACAGTCGCTGGCGCTGGCGGTGGACTACAACAAGACGCAATTCTATCTTATCGACGGCTATGTGATGCGCGAAGGAGGCAGGAACTATAACGGCAACCACTACGACACGCGCATACTCACAGCCTCGCTCTCCTACCGCTGGTATACTGAGAACATGGCCGCTCCGCTAGGACCGTACATTGGAGCTGGTGTGTACGGAAGCCGCCTAAACATGGTGCCACTGACTGAGACATTGGTGCGTAATTGGCTCGAAGACTCAGTCTACTACCGTTTCGGCCTACAGGTGGAAACGGGTCGCAACTACATGATTGCAAACAAGGTACTTCTCAATATCGGTGTGCGGTATTCGTTCACCATTGCCAATCCGTTCAGCTACGAAGACTGGGATAATATAATCCCAACTGAGCAGGATCGCATACGTAATGCTCAGACCAATGCCCTGCGCCAACTGAATGCCAACCAATGGATGGCACAGCTGGTGGTGTTGAACATCGGGGTGGGATTAATGCCTTTTTGAGTAATTAACAAGTTAACACGTTTACCCTCTCATGATTAAGATTCACGGTGCGCGAGTAAACAATCTGAAGAACATCAATGTTGACATCCCAGAGGGAAAGCTGGTGGTCATCACGGGGCTTAGCGGTTCGGGCAAGTCAAGTCTGGCGTTCGACACCCTCTATGCCGAAGGCCAGCGACGCTATGTGGAGAGCCTTTCGAGCTACGCCCGCCAGTTCCTTGGACGTATGGCAAAGCCCGAGGTGGATTTGATTGAGAATATTGCTCCCGCCGTTGCCATTGAGCAGAAAGTCAACACCAGCAACCCCCGCTCCACGGTAGGCACTTCCACTGAGCTGTACGAATACCTGAAGTTGATGTATGCTCGCATCGGGCGCACCTTCTCGCCCATCTCGGGCGTGGAAGTCAAGCGTCATTCGGTCAGCGACGTGGTCGACCACATCTACGGCTACCCTGCCGACACACGCGTCATGATATTTGCCCCGCTCACCTATAGTGCCGAGCATCCGTTGCGTTCGCAGTTGGAAATGCTGCATCAGGAAGGCTTCATGCGCATCTCTGTCAAGGGGACGATAATCCGCATCGAAGACTATCTTACCACACCCACCGAGGAAGGGGAGACCATGCTGCTGGTGGACCGCATACAGGTCAAGCAGGGCGACGACGACCAGCCTGCGCGGGTGGCGGAGTCGGTGCAGACCGCCTTCTTCGAAGGGCGCGGCACCTGCTGCGTCCATGCCGAGACTGCCGACGGCACGCAATGCGCCACCTTCTCCAACCGTTTTGAGGCCGACGGCATCACTTTTGAGAAACCCAATCCCAACTTTTTCAGCTTCAATAACCCATACGGTGCCTGCCCCACCTGTCAGGGCTACGGCAGCGTCATCGGCATTGATGAGGATATGGTGGTGCCCAACAAGTCTCTCTCCGTCTACGAGGATGCCATTGTCTGTTGGCGGGGTGAAAAGATGTCGGAGTGGAAGACCCATTTTATCCGATTGTCGCCTAAGCTCGACTTTCCCATTCACAAGCCCTACTGCGAGCTCTCCGACCGCGAGCGTGACGTCCTATGGCACGGTAGCGGACAATGGGAAGGCATCGACGGCTTCTTCAAATGGGTGGAGGAGCAGGCCTACAAGATACAATATCGCGTGATGATGTCGCGCTATCGCGGCAAGACCGTTTGTCCCGACTGCCGTGGCAGCCGCCTGCGCAAAGATGCCTCATACGTCAAGATCTGTGGACGTTCCATCACCGAACTGCTGGCCATGCCGGTGTCCGACTTCGCTTTGTGGCTGAAGGAGATACAGGCAGAGGGTGAAGAGGGTGGCTCTACCCTCACCGACCATGAGCGTCAGGTGGTGCGACGACTGCTCATCGAACTCGAACACCGAGTCAAATACCTACTCGACGTGGGTCTTGGCTACCTGTCGCTCAGCCGTCTCAGCAACACCCTCAGCGGTGGCGAGTCGCAGCGCATCAACCTTGCCACCTCGTTGGGTAGTTCGCTGGTAGGCAGCATGTATATCCTTGACGAGCCCTCCATAGGCCTGCATTCGCGCGATACCGACCGCCTTATCAATGTCCTAAAGCAGTTGCGCGACCTTGGCAACACTGTCATCGTAGTGGAACACGACGAAGACATCATGCGCGCAGTCGACTATATCATCGACATCGGTCCCGGTGCCGGTCGGTTGGGTGGCGAAGTGGTCTTTGCCGGCACACCCGAACAGCTGTTCAAAAAGGCTCCAAAACAGTCGTTGACAGCGCAATATCTGACTGGCAACATGTCCATACCGGTGCCGTCGTCGCGTCGGCCTTGGCGCGATTGCGTCTCCATTCGCGGTGCCTTCTGCAACAACCTCAAACATGTCGATGTCGATTTCCCCCTTGGCGTGCTCACCGTGGTGACAGGTGTCAGCGGCTCGGGCAAGACTTCGCTGGTCAAGCAGGTGCTTTACGACGTATTGATAAAGCGTTTCGAAGGTGCCACCGACTATGTGGGCAAATGCGCCGGCATCTCGGGCGACGTTGGCCGCATCAGCAGTATTGAGCTTGTCGACCAAGACCCCATCGGCCGCTCCACCCGCAGCAATCCCGCCACCTACATGAAAGCCTACGACGAGATACGCCAGCTCTATGCTTCCCAGCCGTTGGCAAAGGCACGAGGCTACAAGCCCGGCTACTTCTCCTTCAACACCGAAGGCGGTCGTTGCGAGGTGTGCGAAGGCGAAGGCTACGTCACTGTCGGCATGCAGTTTATGGCCGACGTGCACCTTGTGTGCGAAGAGTGTCATGGCACTCGTTTCAAGGAGGAAACGCTCGAAGTGCTATACAATGGCAAGAACGTCTCCGAGGTGCTCGACATGACCGTCGACCAGGCCATTGAGTTCTTCGAAGGGCAAACCGCCATCCTCGACCGTCTCCAGCCCTTGCAGGACGTAGGATTGGGCTATCTCAAGCTCGGACAGTCTTCTAGCTCGCTCAGCGGGGGCGAGGCGCAGCGTGTCAAGCTCGCCTCCTACCTTATCAAAGGCTCCGCCGACCGTTCCAAGCTCTTCATCTTCGACGAACCCTCCACCGGTCTGCACTTCCACGACATACAGAAACTCATCCGTTCGTTTGACAGTCTCATCTCGCGTGGCCACACCATCATCGTCATCGAGCACCATCACGACATCATCAAGGTGGCCGACTGGGTCATCGACATGGGTCCTGAAGGCGGTCGCGACGGCGGCAACCTCGTCTTTGCCGGCACACCCGAACAGCTGGCCCAGCACCCCACCTCCTACACTGCCAAATTTCTTCGTGACAAACTCAAATAATGTTTAAGATTAGAGGTTAGGGGTTGTAGGGGCA
>JAEEGJ010024543.1_pt1 | contig 12485 bp, 9 predicted proteins | sample 8958761 | NCBI WGS metagenome assembly JAEEGJ01 (sample SAMN16246546, study PRJNA631951) | gut metagenome | biome: gut microbiome; feature: rumen; material: RS-attached | host: Bos | place: Iran: Karaj | collected 2018-10 | reverse complement strand
TCTGGCGAAGAAATGCACCCTGCAATTTGAGCTATTGACTACCTACCACTCAAAATCACCCTGCAAAATGAGCTATACGCCTGAACTCAAAGGGGAAAAAACACTTTTACCCTATATTGGAGAAAGAAAATAATTCATATTGCGTAATGAAAGACTTATTCTCAGACCTTCCTGAAAGAAAAGCAGGAGAAGGAAGTTTAACCGCAATCGTTCCATATTCCAAGTCACTTCAAGTTATGCCGTATCTTAGAGAATCTGCTATACGCAATGAAAAATTTGATTTTACAACGCAGCATATAGCCCGTCCACATAATGCGAATGACAGGGAAATATACTGTATGGCGATAAAGCAATGGATAGAGAAGAGGAAACAGTTGGACTACTCAAAACTGCCTGCCCATTTGCAGACCCATAAAAACACCAAGTCTTTTTTGGACAGATATTCTGTCGTTGACCCAGATGGATACAGTCATACTGTCGTTGCACATATTTCGAAAGACGGACATTATTACATATACCCAACACCTAATCCTACAGTTGACAATGTTCGGTCAATTACCGTAAGAGAGGCTGCCAGACTTCAATCCTTTCCTGACGACTACTTCTTTGAAGGTAGCAGAGGTGCGGCCTTTAAGCAAATTGGCAACGCAGTACCGGTTGTGTTAGCCTATAAGATAGCAAAAGAGATTCTAAAACAGATGTAAACAATGGATTACTCACTACTACCTAAGACAGAGGCTGTTCCAGAGGCGGCCTCAATGATAGAAACTTTTAGGGCAATTGGATATAACCTTGAAACAGCAGTCGCTGACATTTTGGACAATTCCATATCAGCGGGTGCGAAAAACATATATATTGAAAGAATATGGGATGGAGGAAAAACTGTTATCACCATTAAGGATGACGGTTTTGGAATGAACAGTGAAGAAATTGTAGAGGCAATGCGCCCTGGTGCTCAAAATCCCTTAGAATCTCGAAACATCAATGATTTAGGACGCTTTGGATTGGGCATGAAGACAGCTTCGTTCTCGCAATGCAGAAAACTGACAGTAATTAGCAAAAAAAACGGTTTTCATTCTGCCTATTGGACGTGGGATTTGGACTACGTTGCAATGACCCACAAATGGGAACTAATAAGATGGGCACCTGAGGAATATATAAAGGCTTTAGATGGACAAGTATCTGGTACATTGATAATCTGGACAGACTTAGACAGAGTAATACCGCCAACCACTTCTGTAGATGATATTGTTGCTAAACAAAAGTTCTCAGATGCATGGGCAAGGGTGAAATCACATATAGCAATGACATTTCATCGTTTTATAGAGAATAACGATGTTGTCATATATTGGGGAGAGAATCCTATTGAAGCTTGGAATCCGTTTTGCCCTGATGAGAAAAAGACCCAATCATTTCCAACAGAGAAGTTATATTTTGGAAATAGTAAAGCTGAAGTAAAAGGTTATATTTTGCCCCATAAGAACAACTTCAGTTCAGAGTTAAAGTACAAAGATGCAGAAGGAATGTATGGCTATCCTGCCGCACAAGGCTTTTATGTATATCGTGGAAAGAGACTTCTGCTGGCTGGCAGTTGGCTTAATTTGTTTAGGAAAGAAGATCATTACAAACTTGTGAGAATCTGCATTGACCTGCCAAACACTTTGGATTCAGAATGGCAGATTGACATCAAGAAATCTACCGCAACACCGCCACTCTCTTGCCGTGAGCAGCTTCGTTCTTATGCTCTTGATGTAAGGAACAAAGGAATGGAAGTATATAGACATAGAGGGAAGATATTAAAGAAAAAAGCGGGAATAAACTTTCAGCCGTTATGGTTGGAGAAGAAAAAGGGAAACAAATGGTCATTTGTGGTAAACCGAGACAATCAGCTGATAAAGGATTTGCAGGACGAAGCACAAACAAATCCCAAACATGCAATTAATGTGTTGTTACGCATCATAGAAGAGTCAATACCAACACCTACGATATTCATCAAACAGTCCAGCGAGGAAAACCAGCAAAAAGAGCCTTTCTCCGATATGGACATCACTCTTATACAGGAAATGCTGCAGCGTATGTTTAACAACTTGACTGTATCAGGCCAAACAGTAGAACAAGCAAAAGCAGTTCTGAAGACCATCGAGCCATTTAACAATTACGAAGATCTAATTGACGAGTTATGAATATGGAATCATACCAGAAATCTATAGAAGTTTGTCGAACCTTAATTGGTTTGAAAGGTTCTGTTACCGATAACGATATTGACTCTGCGGTCAATAGTGTTGTGTTAATGTTTCCGTCGCTCAACAAGGAAGTCCTCAAAACGAAGTTGATGTCCATATACAGCGTTCGCGTTGAACCTATGCAAATCTTGGAGGGACGCGAACGGCGAAAGCCTTGGCTGATGGCCTTTAAAGCATCTGAAACTTGCAAATGGCCATTTTGGAGTCGATACAAGTATTATCTTGAACACCAAAAAGGATTTGAACCTGCAACAATACAGGGTGTTGATGATATGACGGATAAAATTCTTGACAGGTTCTTTAATCCACAAAAGACAGATGTAATTATTAGCAAGAAGGGACTTGTTGTAGGGCAAGTTCAATCGGGAAAAACCGCTAATTATACAGGACTTGTCTGTAAAGCTGCAGATTCTGGTTTTAATCTGATAATTGTTTTAGCAGGAACATATAACTCAACTTTAGCATTTGATTCAAAAGCATAGTTTCAGGTACGAAAAAAGCTAAGGAATATTTGGGGAAGTCCCCAAAAATCAGTACCTTTGTAATAGCCAAAAAAAAGATACTTCATTCCTTAGCTATGTGCAAAGATACAACAATTTTCTCAGAATTACAGGAATTTTTCCTGCAAAATGATTCCCATCTGGCTATAAATCGCATTTCCGACGTCATGAACAGCCTCAGACTGCATAAGAACAAGATAGGAATAGAGAAGGCGGAGAACTGTCAGTTCACCACCACTCAAATTCTACACCTGCTACTTCTGTTTCCTTTCTTTATGGTGAAGGATGCCTATAGTTTCTCGACTTCTGCACTTGGCCGTATTTTCCATCTTGAGAAAGACACGTTCTACCGTTTCATGCGCGACGACAATATCAACTGGCGAAACATCCTATACCTGCTCAATCTCCAGCTCATCAATCGTGTTTCTTGCCGTGCCGACAACAAGGAATCGGTCAAGCCCGTATGTCTTGTCGCAGATGACACTGATCTTCCCAAGACCGGAATGCATATCGAGCTCATCGGTCGCATTCATTCTCACGTGAAGAATATCAGCATACTCGGATTCAAGGGGCTGTTTCTGGCCCGTACGGATGGCAAGACGCAGACGGTTCTTGACTTCTCGCTGCATGGCGAGGAGGGGCAGAACCCAGACAAGCCGCAAGGCATGACAAAGAAGCAGATACAGGAGCGTTACAGCCGTGAGCGAGATGCGGGGAGCAATGGTCAGAAGAGAGTTGACGAATACAAGGTCGACAAGCAGACGAGGCTTCGTGAAATGGTCACAAATGCCATCAGGCGAGGCATCCGTTTTGACTACCTGCTGGTTGACAGCTGGTTCACCTGCAAGGAGTTGGTACACTTCATCAAGCGCAGACGCGTCAGATGTCACTTCCTCGGCATGATTAAGATGGGCAATACCAAATATGACACTGAGACGTATGGCGCCTTGACCGCAAAAGGATGCATTGACAAGTTGAAGAGGGTCAAGAAAGGAATACGCTACAGCAAGAGGCTGCACTGCTATTATGGAGAGATGGAAGTGACATTCGACGGCATGCCCGTCAAAGTGTTCTTCTGCCGCAGGGGGAAGCATGGCAATTGGAACGGACTGCTCACCACCGACACGGAGCTGGACTTCTTCAAAGCATACAAAATCTATGCCATGAGGTGGAGCATCGAAGTTAGCTTCGCAGAAATGAAGGGACTGCTTAATCTGGGGAAATCTCAGGCAAGGAACTTCACAGAACAGATTGCCAGCATCTCACTTTGCATCTTGCAGTACAACATCCTTGGCTATGTCAAACGCTTCAATTCGTATGAGACCATTGGCGGCCTGTTTGCGCAGGTCACTTCGGGAACAATGGAACTGTCCATCGTGGAGAAGATATGGCTACTCATCATAGAGGTCGTTACTGCGATTGCAGAGCAGGTCTCCGCCGATTACGATGAATTGATGGAGTCGGCCATCAATGGAAACAAGCACCTGAAGGTACTCTTCGAACCATATTTGATGGAAAAACAGATTGCATAAAAGTCAAATGCTAAAGTTGAGATATAACAATCTCCGTAGCCAGACACAACTACGTTTGGATGAAGGTTTTCTTGGCTTTGATACTCAGTTTGAACGAGCCAGTGCAAAAGAGACGACCAAAATAGGCGTAGGATTAATTCCAGGCTTTGATGAAGCCATTGCCAATTCATACACCACAAATGCGGAAAAAGGTGACTTTACTAGCCGTTCTGCCAATACTGCAGGCTTTAACTTTAATGCCCCTCAACCTGCGCTTTTGGTTGTCAAGAAAAACTCTACAGTTCTGAAAAGGCTTAACACATGGCTGAACACTCATTCTGAGAATGGGAAAATAAACAACAAGTCTCTTCTGATGATTGATGATGAAGCAGACAATGCATCAATTAACACAAATGCCTCAAATGATGATCCGACTACAATAAACAAATATATTTGTTCTATACTAAGCAAGTTTAACCGCACGGCATATGTTGGCTACACGGCAACTCCATTTGCCAATATATTCATTCCTCAAGATGACTCAAATCTCTTCCCAAGAGATTTTATCATAAATCTTCCGTCACCTTCTACATACATTGGACCAGATAAGGTTTTTGGCACATCGTTAATACCTGATGACACTAATGATGAATTGTTGCCAATCGTTGTACCCATCAATGATTTTTCCACTTTCGTCCCTAACAAACATAAAAAAGACGATGTTAAGCCTACTTTGTCAGAGGTTCCAGAATCCCTGAGGCTTGCAATTAAATGTTTCATTGTGACGTGTGCCATTAGAAACCTTCGTGGTCAAGAACACAAACACAATTCTATGCTTATACATGTAAGCAGGTTCCAATCATGGCAAAACCACATAAAAGATTTAGTGACACGAATATTCAATTATTATAAGCAGGAAATTGAAGCCGGGGACAAAATGGTCTTTGAAGAACTGAGGAAAGTATATGAAGAAGACAGCAACAACTACAAGTCGTACAAAACGACGACTCAGATAATACTGGATTCAAAATTTAAAGACATTGATGATTCGATGGTAATCCCTCGATGGGAAGATGTTAAGTCACAGCTTTATAAGGCTGTTCAAAAAATAACTGTCAAGTCCATTAATGGTTCCTCAAAGGATGCCTTAACCTATTACGATAATAAGGAAGAGGGGATTTCTGTAATTGCCATAGGAGGAGACAAATTATCACGAGGGCTTACTTTAGAAGGTCTGTCAGTAAGCTATTTTTTGAGAGCGTCTAAGATGTATGACACCTTAATGCAGATGGGACGTTGGTTTGGTTATCGGTCAGGCTATGTGGATTTGTGTCGATTGTTTACTAGTAGCGAACTAAATGAATGGTATAGGCATATCACTCTTGCAAGTGAGGAACTGCGAGAAGATTTTAGTTATCTGTATGAGATTGGTGGTACCCCTGAAGACTATGCACTTAGGGTAAGGAATCATCCGGGAGTCTTGCAGATAACCTCTTTGGCCAAAATGCGTTATGCCAGTACCATAGAAGTGTCTTGGGCTGGTAGATTGGTCGAAACATATCAATTGCTGAAAGACAAAGTAAACAGACACGTTAATTTTGTGGCTGCTGATTCACTATTATGCAAACTTGGTACTTATAGTAAAGCGGGCAACAACTACTTGTGGAGGAATATAGACGTGGAAACCATATTAGCATTTTTTGAATGTTATCGCTTACCATCGTCAATGGTGAAGGTCAATCTGAGAGCAATTTCCGAATATATAAGACAAGTGAACAGTTCAGGTGAGCTTTCAGAATGGAATGTTGTCTTGATGAATAAGCCAACTGGAGAAAAAGCCCAAGAATGTGATGGCTATCTCTCAAACGGAATAGGATTTAATTATTTTATGCGTATGCCATCAAGTGACGCATCCGAACACTATTTGTTAAGGAAAAACCACATTTTAGGTAATCCTCGTGACGAATTCATAGACTTAGATAAGCAAGTGTTGGAAGATGCTTTAGACGAAACCAACAAGAAGTTGACAAACAGGAAGCAATCATATCCAAGTCCCAAACTTGTAAGGGAAAGGTATCGTGACGTGAAACATCCTTTACTGATTATATATCCGATAAAGCCATTCGCAACTTATGTTACAGAAAGTCAAGACGGGAATGAACCGTATATGAGTTTCGCCATTTCGTTTCCACATACAAATACAGGTGTGGCCATTTCATATTCTGCAAATCAACTAAATGATTTTGCTGATTCAGAGGATATTTTTGAACAAGAGAACGACAATGTATATGAGCAAGGTTGATACGATAAAAGAAGTTTGGCTAAGACTTGCAGACGAGGGTACAGATGGACTTGTCAAGATAGCACTTGACATACCTTCTAACCTTAAGACGTTCTGCACATATAAGAATCCTGAAAAATATTATGGCATAGCATTTTCATTTCATCAGGATATAAAACTAGACATCTCCAATTTTCTGGATTTATCCGAATTAAAGGTGTCCTTATTCAAGGATGCGTCTTTCCCTGACTCAAAACTGCTCCTTATTCAGCTAATCAATAGGGAAAGCCGTGTCTTTGATATATTTGCATCTATCTGTGCAAATATCGTCAACTCAATTCGTGATGCAGAATCTGAGAAGGAGGCAGTGCGACAGGTAATAACTCAAATGCAAAAATGGAAGGACTTATTCTCCAAGAGAAAAGGCCAAAAGTTATCTGCTCAAGAACAACAGGGACTTTATGGAGAATTGACTTTTCTTAGAAAACTGCTTTTTTTATCAATTGACAAAGTTGCAGTAACAAGTTTTTGGGTCGGTCCAGATATGGCGCCTAAAGATTATCAAAGCGGTATGTGGGCAGTCGAAGTGAAAACCACTTTAGCAAATAGTCATTCTGGCATCTCTATCAATGGTGAGCAACAGTTAGATGAATCTGATATTGCAAAGTTGTACTTATATAATATAGTAGTTGAGGCCTCACAACAAAATGGTCAAAGCCTTCCAGAATTAATTGCTTTAATCCGTCAACAGTTAGAAGAAGAGAACAGAGCATTAGGTCTATTTAATGGTAAATTAATGCAAACAGGCTATTTCGACCTTGATGAAGACTTCTATAACGAGTGCCATTATCAAATTCGAAAAGAGCAATATTATCTGGTTAAAGATGAGTTCCCCAGAGTCAAGAAAGACGAGTTAAGAATAGGAGTGTCAGACGTAAAATACAGTATTTCGTTGAACCTTTCTGGGGAGAATATAGTCACTGAAGAAAATGTTCTTAATACTATTGAGTCGTATGAAGGAAATAAATAAATTCTACAAATCGCTCGTTCAGGAGGTCGCGACTCGTCAGATAGCAAACGAAGAAGGCGACAACCAAGAGCAGACATTTACACGTATGTGTCTAGAACTCTTAAGTGAAGCAGGAGAAACAGAAAATTCCGATGTTGCTTTCTATGAAAGAGATCTTGGAACCAAAAATCAGCAGAAGATAAATGGTTATGCCATAGCAGATAATTATGAAACAGTAGATTTATTCATATCCATATATGAAGGATCTGAAGAGCCTGAGACGGTATTAAAGAGGGATATTGATAATTCTGCAACACGACTTACCAATTATTTTAGGAATGCGATCTATTCAGATTTTGGTAATGAGATAGAGGAATCTTCAGCTATATTTGAGTTTACAAATACATTAGGAACGTATAAAGAACTCCGAGATTCTCTCGTTAGGGTAAATGCTTTTATCTTAACGAATGGAGTGTACAAGGGGGATATTCCTCAAAGTAAGGAAATAAGCGGCTACAAGATATATTACAGAGTAGTAGATATCAACTATCTTTATCAAATATCCGAACAATCCCATGCTCCAATCATTATAAATTTCGAAGAGGAAGGATGGAAAGTCCCATGCCTTCATGCATCGTCAAGCAATCCGGATTATGAAGCGTATGTGTCTATTTTGCCAGGGAAATGTCTGTCCAGTTTATATGAGAGATATGGAGGACGACTTTTGGAACAAAATGTACGTTCCTTCTTACAATTCACAGGCAAGATTAACAAAGGTATAAGAGACACAATAAAAGAAAGACCTCACATGTTTCTTGCCTATAACAACGGTATAGCAGCAACGGCTGATGCTATGGAACTTGATGACAATGGGAATATTCGGGTTATTTCAAACTTACAAATAGTTAATGGTGGCCAGACTACTGCTTCTATCTATCACACAGAGAAGAAAGACAAGGCTGATATCTCCGACATTTACGTTCAGGTTAAATTCTCGATAGTTAAGAAAAAAGATGAATATGCAAGCATAGTTTCTGACATATCAAAATACGCCAATACACAGAACAAAGTAAACAATGCAGATTTCTCAGCCAATAATCCAATACTTGTTGAGCTAGAGAAGGTATCGCGTTATGTAATGACTCCTGTCACATCTGAGAGGTCAATACAGACCTACTGGTTCTTTGAACGTGCAAGATCTCAATACAAGAATGTTCGCCTCAAAGAGGGCTTTACTAAATCTAGACAAAAGGCTTTTGATCTTAAATACCCCAAGAGCCAGATGTTTACAAAGGTTGAATTGGCAAAATATATAAACTGCTATGAAGAGGTTTATGAAGGTAGTAAATTGGTAATTGGCCCTCATATTGTTGTGAGAGGTTCTGAAAAGAACTATGCACAGTTTGTTGCTAAGAACCTACCCTCAAGCGCAAAGAAAATCAACAATATATACTTTGAAGATACTATAGCAAAAGCTGTTCTCTTCAAAACTGCAGATGAACTATATGGAACGAAGAGAAAAGGCAACAATATAGGTGAACTGAAATCGGTAGTAGTTCCTTATACTATTGGCTTGTTAAATCACCTAGTTGGTGGAAGAATTAACCTATACACGATATGGAAGAACCAAAAAATATCGGAGTCATTAGCAAAGGTTCTCTATTCATTAATGTTACAGGTCAATCCTTTCATTATGAGAATTTCACCGTCCAACAACTACCTTGAATGGGCAAAGAAAGAAGAATGTTGGACTTCTGTTAGGGATAATAAAGATTGGAAGTTAGACCTAGCCTCTATTGAAGAAGACTTAGTTCCTCCAAATACAACAATAACAAGAAAAGTTACCGTCAACACGGATGCTGATGACAAATATGAACATGACCTCAAAATTGTAAAATCGATACCATACAAGTTGTGGATTAAATTTGCTGAGTGGGGATCAGAATCAGGAATGCTTAATTTGAACCTTCAATCGAAAGCTAAAGAAATTGCAAATGACCTGAAATACAACCACAAACTAACGTCAGCAACAGTATCTCGCGGAATGGCGATTTTCGACAAGGTATGCGAAGAGAATTACGAACTTTTAGAAGAAGTAGATCGTCTGAAAGAAGAGGAACAAGAAGAAAAGGAGCAAAAAGACAAACAGCGTAATACCGTTAGGAGTATTAATGTCAATGACGTAGAAATAGACATCGAACTAATAAAGAGGATGGTAGAATGGGACAGAAAGAATCGTGTCCTAGAAAATTGGAAGTTCAAGGTAATGCAAGATGTGGCTATTGGCCTAAAGCCTTTAACAGAAAAGTTAAAATGGGGATTCAGGCTTAATCTCAAGGCTCTGCTCCTGAGAGGATTTGACGAATTGTAAGAAAACGAAATATATTCATGGCGGATATTCTTTCTCATCAGCAACGCCATGCCAACATGGCCGCTATCCACTGTAAAGACACAAAGCCGGAGATGGTGGTGCGTAAATGGCTGTGGGGGCATGGTTTCCGTTATCGGCTGAATCATCCACGGTTGCCGGGGAAGCCAGATATTGTGATGCGGAAGTACAGAACCTGCATCTTTGTAAATGGATGCTTCTGGCACGGACACAGGGTGGCAATGCCAATAGTTGAGAGTTCTGAGTGCTGCAAGATACCGAAAACGAATCGTGAATTTTGGGTGGCAAAGATACAGAGGAACCAGGAGCGGGACTTGAAAGTGCAGCATGAACTGGCTGCGATGGGCTGGCACTCCATCACCATCTGGGAATGTGAGTTGAAAACGAAGGTACGTGAGAAAACGCTGGAATCGCTGGGCTTTACGCTCAACAAAATATTCCTGCAAGACCATAGCATAAGGCGATATGAAATACATGAGGAAGAACCAATGATGGCGGCAGAAGCTAGGCTTGACACATACAATAAGAAAGAATAAGCAATTGTTAGATAATATGGAACTAACAAATATTAACTGACAGAATCAGATAGTCATCTATCAGACAGAGGACGGGCAGACGCAAATAGATGTGCGGCAGGAGAAAGATATGATATGGCTTATGCGAGAACAAACAGCTGTATTGTTTGGTCGGGATTATAAAACAATAAGTAAGCATATTAATAATGCACTTAGGAAGAGTTGGCAGACTCGGTGGTAGTCGCAAAATTTGCGACTACCACTCGGCACGGTGCAATCAAGGGGAAAATGCAGATCCACATGATTGATTATTTCGATGAAGCTGGAAGTTACTCCTGCTTCGTTTGTTTCTGAGCTGCCTTAAACTTACGCCAGGTTGAAGCAAAACCTTGCTGCTTGACCAACTCATCATAGCCATCAAGAGTGATTAAGAGTTTCGGGTCGAGTTCCTTTACAATCTCACGGGTCATCTGATGCTGGGCTGCAATGGTGCGTAAGTCTTCATTATATGCTTTCAGGCGATTCACATTGACAACCTCATAGATGGTGAAGATGGTGAACATAAGCGTCAAAATGATGCTTATCCAGGCATAGACATTACGATACCATTTGTTGCTTGGTTCATAGAATACAATATGGATGCGCTCTTTTATTTTGTGCCAAAGGTGTATAAGTTGATCCTTCAAAGAGTTTGGCACGTGATTATTATCATCTGGAATGGCGCAAGTTTTCTTGTGAATTGCCTGAAGCATTTCCCTGTTGGAAAGTTCCCCTTTATCGTGTAATTCCTGAATGTAGGCATCTTCCTGTTCTTGGTCATAGACCCCCAAACCTTTATAGAGGAGGATGACCTTCTCACGGAACTCTTCTTCTGTTTTGAAATGCAGGCCTTTGACCTGAATGTTCACTTTGGGCACGACCGGTTCGCATGGTTCTTTTTGTAATGCTCCGATTGAAGCAGCCAGATTATCAAGCTTGGTGCATATGTCATCGAGTGACATCACGGGTTCGTCCTTTAATGGAGTTGGTTTGTTCTTTGCCATAGTTATCTCTTACGTTTACGTGGTGTATAATATTTATTCTTGTTCTTCTCCTTGTCATCGTCATCATCGTCCTTTGAACTAGAACCTCCGCCACCACCGGATGATGGAACTACGTGTGGTTGTAACAGCACTTCTGCGATGGCTGCGCCAATACCGCTGCCAGACGATGTACCAACCGCCTGACCACTTGCCTGAGTGAAGTTAAAGGCATCCTCGATGCCGTCGGAAGGTGTGCTTTGGCGGTCTTGACCGTTTTGCCCGTATTGCTGAGTAATATGGGTAATATACTCCGTGTCGTAGTGTGGGTAGAACTCGGGATGGTCGCTTGGGTCATCATTGATTTGATAGATGTTCACCATGTTCTTATCGATTTTACCGAATGACAGCGAGCGGTCAATTTTGCTGCCAGAGAAAGTCACTTGGTATTCGCTGTCGGTGAAGGTCACCCCACGTACGCTGCCATCGCTGTTGCGGACGAAATCCAGCGAAATTCCTTTTTCTGACAAAGCCTTTCGGAGCTGCTGCCAAGTGATGCAGTCCTTCAAGACTGCGGTGATGGTGTCATAGAGGTGGTACTTGATGGCATCCTTTCCCGTCAGGCGGTCGCGTCGGACATTCTTCTTGCCCTTGCCAAAAGTTAGTCCATACTTTCTGGTCAAAGCCTTGGTGATGGCTGCCGACTTGGAAAAGCTGCAGTCACCTTTGATGATATTGCCATCATTATCGACTCGGTTATAGACGATGTGAACGTGAGGGTGTGGCTGGTCCTGATGCCTGAAGATGACATATTGCGTATTGGTGATGCCCATCCTTCGCATATATGCTTGGGCAATCTTTGCCATCAGTTCATTATCCACCTTGTCTTTGTCCTCGGGAGAAAAACTGAGCGATATATGCCCAACGAAATCCTTCACACCAGAGTGGGTCTTTGCCTGTACTTTGAAACTGGCAGTGATGGCGGCATTGGATGCGAGGCTTGCTCCATCGGATGCCA
>JAEEGJ010024542.1_pt1 | contig 12486 bp, 9 predicted proteins | sample 8958761 | NCBI WGS metagenome assembly JAEEGJ01 (sample SAMN16246546, study PRJNA631951) | gut metagenome | biome: gut microbiome; feature: rumen; material: RS-attached | host: Bos | place: Iran: Karaj | collected 2018-10 | reverse complement strand
ATTAACTTATCTTGAAATTGCGAAAAAATCTGTCGCTGCGAGCCTTCTCATTGGCCTAGGCAACTATGCCCTGCTCAAACTCGGCATGCCGCTTGGGCCGTTTTTGTTCGCCTTCGGCTTGCTTGGTGTCTGCGTGATGGGTGCGAATTTATTTACGGGGAAATGCGGTTTCTTGTTCGAGGACAAAATCAAGCCGCTCCATCTCCTCACTATTCTCGCCGTCAACTTGCTTGCCGGCTGGCTCATCGGCCTCGCCTTCAGCGTTTGCGATGCGAGCATCGTGGAGGCGGCCCGCGCTAAAGTCGCAAGCTGGGATATTTCCTGGAGCTTCTTGATTCGTTCGATTCTCTGTGGTGTCATCATGTACCTCGCGGTCGCGATTTACCGCAAGGGTTCCCCGCTCGGTATAATTTTTGGCATCCCACTCTTCATTTTCTGCGGCTTCCAGCACTGTATTGCGAATATTATTACGCTCGGCGTCGCCGCAACCTGGGATTGGTCGGTGCTCATCGCCGTCCTTGGCAACTTCGCCGGCTCCCTTATTACCTGGTTACTTTTGCCAATGGGTGCTAAACTGAAAAAATGAGATTATTTCTAGCTAGTGAAGAATTAGGCAATCACGCCGACGAGTTCCGCCGCCTCGTCGGCGAAGGTGGCAAAGTTTTGGTGGTTTCGAACGCCCGCGACTATTACGACCCGGCCCGTCGCTTGGCGATGGTCGGACAAAAGATGGCCGTTTTTACTAGAAACGGCTTCAGTGCGATTGAGCTCGATCTCCGACCGTATTTTGGCAAACCAGAAAAACTCAAGGCTTACATCGATGATTTTCAGCCAGATGCTATCTACTGTATTGGCGGCAACTGCTTCCTATTGAATACCGCTCTACGCCTTTCGGGCCTCGACCAGATTATTCGCGATGGCGTTGCGAGCGACCGCTTCGTCTATAGTGGCTACAGCGCCGGTTCGATGGTCGCATCCAAATCGCTAAAATATTTTGGCCACGGCCATCTCAGTGCTGAAGCCGTGTCGATGATCTATGGCGTCGACGCCGTCATCGACGGTCTCGGTTTAATTGATGAGTATATCACCGCCCACGCTGACGTCCCCGAGCACGCCGAAACCACGAAGATGTACATCGAGAGAATCACCTCTGGTGGCGATACGCCAGTCACTCTCAATCAGTCCTCCGTCTACGTCGTCGATGGGGAAGAAAAGAAGATTTTACCTTAGAGCAACGGTCACTCCGGAAATCGAACAGAAAATCAAGCGTGGCGAGGAACTTATCCTTAACACGGTCGTCTGTTCATAATCCCCCAAAAGTCCCCTCGGCTTCGGCTAGGGGACTTATTTTATTGAGTAAAAAAGCCCCCAGCAATGCTGGGGGCGCGGTCTTACGAATCTTCGTCGAAGATTTGTTTCATCTCCGAGTTAGGAATAAAGTAATCCGGTAAGACCTTGGCCATTACATCGACGTAGGCTTGATTCAACGTGTTGGCGAAGTGGTACCCCATGTTGTGGAGTGTGCCACGCGGCAACCAGACGGTGATCGTCCAGGCGCCAGGAGCGTTGAGGATGAGCGGAATTTCCGCTTCGCCTTCCTGCGGCTCCTCGCCGTTCGCGATTTTCTCTTCCAGGTTTGTAGTTGAATGGTAATCGCAGTATCTCGTTCTGAAGGATGCTTTGTCGCACGATTCCCAGTCGCCGCTGCCTACCGCAAGAATATAGTGCGGTTTAGGCTCGGTTTCTCTGTCATCATGCCAATCTTCGATGCGGAATGCCCATGACGAGACTTTGCTGACAAAACTGTCGCTTTCGGGGTCATATTTGACGCCGAGTGCCTCAAAAGCAGCCCTTATGAGCGCAGAATTGATCGGTTTATCCATGCCGGGTTCAAAATCAAAATCGAGTATCTTGGGATAATCCATTAAAACACCTCGTTTAAAGACCGTCGTCTGTAAAGTTAAGGAACAACCTATACTATAATTATAGCATAAGCGGCTCAAAAAGTCAATAGAGGACGGGGGGCAGAAAAAAGGCCCGACTTTTGTCGGACCTTTAAATGTGACCATATGCGATTAATCGGAAAGGCAATGCTTAACGATTGATTCGATATGCGCCTTGGTCGAATCGATGATCGGGATTTTCTTGCGCTGGCCCCTGATTGACTCGCTTTTGATAAGCATGTCCAATTCGGTGCAACCGAGGATGATAGCATCCGGTTCGGGCTCGGAATCGGTCGGGAACTTGCGTATGAAGTCTACCAGGAAATCTGCAGATTCATCCGTTACGACACCACGGCACAGCTCCTGAAAGATTATGCGATCAATCTCGTCGATGTCCTTAGGGTGGCGGCTCAAATCGATGGTCTCGATTTCGTGTTCGGCTAAGCGCTTCTTCAGGAAATCCTCGGTCATCGTGAACTTGGTGCCGAGGAGCAGAACGCGCTTTGCGCCAACCTCTTTGCATTTTTCGGCAATACTGTCACCGATATGGATGAGTGGAATGTCGACAAGCGGAATGTCTTCAGGTATATCCATACGTAACGCCATGTCACTCGGCAGTAAGAGTAGCCCGCCAACATGGTCAGCGACCTTATGCATTGTGTTGGTCGCAATCGCGACAAAGTCGCACTTGCCCAAATGGACAAGACCAAGAGCCTCGCGGCTAAGCTTATCGGCGATTTTTTGCCAGTCGCCAGATTCCATCAATTCATGATACTCTTCAAAGTTCACGCTTCGAAGAATCAAATCGGCAGAAATAAGTCTGCCGGCACGCTCATTAACCTGACGGTTAATTTCTTCGTAGTAGTGGAGGGTCGATTTGTAGCTCATCCCCCCAATAATGCCAATACGTTTCATCGTTTCGTACCATCCTTTTCAAAATAATGTGCGAATTCCTAAATATCTGTCGCCGTAGCCTAAAAAGATTTAAGAATTCTGGCTAAAATTATAACATTTTTAGCAAAATAATCAAGGAGCGGCATGCGGGGAAGATTAATATCGAAAATGATATGATGTACCGAAAGGAGCTATATGAAATTATATATTTATTGCCGACAAAATGATTTAACTGCCGGACAAAAAGATCTTTTGAAAGAAAAATTTGAGGACGTCGTTATTCTAGAAAAACCAGAGTATGAGCTTCTTTTTAATGACGAGAGCGAAAAAGTAATCGCCATAGATCCAGATATCGTAGGCTGGGAATTTAAGAACGAAATCATAGATAAAATACCGAATCTAAAAGCCCTTTGCCTAGAGACGACCGGGTACGAATGGGTGGATTGCACATATTGCGCCCAAAAAGGCATCGCCGTCACTAATGTACCGCACTATGCAACAAACTCCGTCGCAGAAAAGTGCGTAATGATGGCTCTGGCTCTAGCAAAGAAGCTGCCTCTCTTTGAAAAAGAAGGCAAAATGAATTGGGACGAAGAGTTTATCGGCGAAGATATGTATGGCAAACCGACCGATATCATTGGTTTTGGAGCGATTGGCCATGCCCTCGCAAAGAAGCTCGATGGCATCATCGGTAGAGATGAGATTTGCTACTATTCGCACAACCAAAACGACCCAGAATATCATTATATGGACTTCGACAAAATGCTCGATAAAAGCGAGTATATGTTTATCACGATTTCGAAGAATCCAGAAAGCCTTGCCTTGTTCGATGATTTGTCAAAGTTTAATTCTCGAACGAAGGTGGTTATTGTAGCGAATGGTTTTGAAGATGTAGCGTTAAGAATGGCGCAAATGGTGGAAGACGGTAAGCTTGGCGGTGTCGCTTTTGAAAGCGATGATTTGAGCAAAGAATATAGAGGTAATGTTTTCGTCACCCCACATAATGCCTACTATACTCAAGAATCTCTTGAGAAAATGTTCGAAATTTGGGTACAATCGATGCTCTCTACAATAGACAACCCGATCAACAAAGTTAATTAGTTTTAACTATGTTGTTTGGGTTTATGGTGGATCTTACTGGGCAGCGGCTTTTCTAATGAAAAGCCTTGCTTCGCTGCGTCGCCTCGGAAAACGGCGAATAAAATCACATTTTCGCTCGGCTCCTTGCTCGCGCGAACCTCTGGTTCTCGCCCAGCAAGTTCGCTGTGAAAACCAAATAAAAAATACCCTGCGGGTATCATTATTTGGGTTTATGGTGGATCTTACTGGGCTCGAACCAGTGACCTTACGAATGTGAATCGTACGCTCTAGCCAACTGAGCTAAAGATCCGCCTGCACCAAATTATAACAGATAAAACTAGTTTTTCCTAGGCTTCGGAACGACTGCGAGCAAGCCGAAGCCACTGACAATCAAAGTCACGACATAGAGGCCCAAATCATCGCCGGTATTTGGCGGGGCAATGCCGCTATCTTTCTTTTCCGGCGTAATCGGTTCTGGGGTGTCTTTTTTCTCCTCGGTCACAATCGCCGCTGGCTGAATACCCTGTTGTTCCTCTGGAATCGAGGCTGGACCCGGCGTTGAATCTGGCAAATTCTCTGGCTGCGGTTCTGGGCTTGGAATGAAGCCGAATGTCGCTACTACCGTCACGTTTTCGGCCGGCATCGTAAAGGTATCATTCGTAATTTTTGCTTCAGCGCCAGAGGTGCCAGTCGCTGATAGATACTTCAGCTCAAAGGCCAAATCCGCATCCGTTTCGACGTCAATCGTATCGCCGGCAAAGGCTTTTCTCTTTGAAACTGCGACGCCACCACCGTAGGTCGTTCTGGTGCGCAAAGTATAAACTGGAAGCACCTCGTATCGACCGTCGTCGGTCATGCGTTCGCCGTAAGTTTCTTCGAGGAAATCCGCGACGCTATAGGTAAAAATACCGCCACGAACCGTCTTAAGCATATTCTGTTCGGCATATAGCGAGCTATCGCCGGTCGATTCAAAGGTTAACTCGCCGCACGGCTCATCGATATTTGCGTCCACGAGGGCGACATATTCGTCGGCGTTCCCCTGTGGGTTCGCGACGCTAACTGGAACAGTTGCGCGGAAAGTACCGCCGCAAATATGTGTAACGATCGGCTGTTTTGTGTTGTGCTGAGCGATTGCAACCGCTGCACCCTTAGTCGTCGTACCGTTACTGTTGAGAACGACCTCAAAGGATGGGTATTCAGCAATAAGCGTACCGCCGGTAATGTTTAGCGCGCCAGCGCGTATTTCAATCGCGGAGTCACGTCCGCGGATAGTACCGCCGGAAATGTTTGTCTCGCCGTTGACTTGCGGTGCATAAATCGCGGCAGCGCGGTTCGAAATTAGTTCGCCGCCCGTAATAATAAACTTTGCATTTCGGCTGGTGCTTTTGCCGCTCTCGGAACCGTTGCTGATTAATGCAGCGCTGTCTGAGATAAGTCTGCCGCCGTTTACGGTAACAGTACAGTTTTTATACGCAGTCACTGCGTCACCGCCGGTTTCAATGGCGCTAATTTCGCCGCCGTTAATTACGGCCGTGCTTCCTACTCCCGTGTCTTGATCAAAGGAGTTCTGCAGGCCGACGCCGTTGTTGTGCGCAATAATCGTGCCGCCATTCATTTCAAAATAGCTGCCGTCGCCGCTGTTATGAACAGCCGAATAACCGTCAGCCGTTGTTGCCTCAATTTCACCACCGTTGATTACGACTTTGCCCCAGCTCTGAATTGCGTAGTCCGCCGCGAAAATTTTGCCGCCATTTACGGTGAGCTCGCCAGATAAAACCGAAATGCCGTAGCTGCTAGAAGTGATTAAACCGGATTCCAAGGTAATCGTGCCGGTGCTTGGATTGGTTATGCCGCCAACCTGGAAAACATAGTTCTTGGTGCCGGTGCCGGAAATCATCCCGCCCCCGACGCTGTCTTTAATAGTCAGATCGGAACGCAGCAAAATCGTTTTGTCGACAGTGTTGAGTGTGTGGCCGTTCAAATCAAGCGTCAGCGGATTCGAGATCGCACGGTTGCCATCTAGGGTAATATCATTACCGAGTACAGCTTCGCCGCCGTTAGTCATGATAACGGCGAAATCTTCCATGGTATTAATTTCGGTCGCTGCAGCGCTAGCGTTGGCCGAGAAGAAAAGGCCAGCAAAAACGGTAGCAATAACAATAAATATAATGTTTTTGACCTGTTTCATGTGTATTTTTGACCTAATACAAGTCAAATATAGCATAAGCTTTTCGGAAAATCAAGGGGTGAAACGATGGTTTTTTGATGTTTTTGCTATGCTATAATGGATTTATGCATAAGCGGATTAACTGCTTTATTTCCCACGCTAAGCGCACTCTTCATTTCGTGCTTTTTGTTGGTCTCTCTCTAGTTATTTGCTTCTCGTCTTCTGTCGCGAGAGCTTTGACCGAAGAAGAACTTGATCGCTACGCCGCCTACGGTATTCGTTTCTATAACCCGTCCTGTACTGGCGGGAGCGTTGACGGTAGCGAAATCACCTATATCGGCGACTCCCTTTCCGAGTCGGTCTACGACACTATGAAAAACGCCCTCAAAGGCATCGATGGCGAGTCAAAAACATATGACGGCACTGTCTATAATCTCATCCAAGTAAGCAAGCAGTTCTCCGGCAATAGTTCCGGTCCGAACCATGACGGCATTACGATCGCTACTAAGCTAAAAGAGAAAAAAGAACTTCGCAAATACCTCATTTTTGCCCTTGGCACCAATGGTCCGGGCAGCGTAACTGACTCGGTAATGGAGGATCTTGCAAAAGCTGTTGGCGATAGCACAAAGGTTTTGCTGGTTTCAAACTTCGGCACTAAAGATGAAAATAAGAGCGGCTATAGCAAAAACAACAAGGCGATGAAAGATTATGCCTCCAGCCATAGCAACTTCGCCGTAGCAGACTGGAATTCGACTGCCGCGAGCGATCCAAAGAAGTATATCGACGACTCTGATGGTCTTGGGGTTCACCTGACAAACGACGGCAAAAAAGCCTTCGCCGATCTTCTCCAGGACACCGTTTCTTCCGTGTGGGGTGGCGGCGGCAAAGGTACCAGTGGCAGTGGCACGAATAAAAACTATGCCGGTGCTAAGGTGTTCTCGGATGATGATTTCAAAAAAATCAACGAATATAAATCGGTCTATGAAGCAGCTGCAAACAAGTATGGCTTCAAGTGGCAAATCATGGCCGTCATTCATAGCCAGGAACATGAGTTGCAAATATCAAATCCTTCCAATGGTCAGGGCATATATCAGCTTTACACCTACACGGACGGCGGAAAGAATGAAAAAGCCTTTAAATCAACCGGCGGTAAAGACGTGAGCATGGACGAATTCGCTAAGCAGACAGACCTCGCGGCTTCTATTGTCGCCGACATGGCTAAAAGCTTGGGCGCCGATATGATGACTGACCAGGGTGCTAAAGAAGTGCTCTACCAGTATAACGGTAAGGCAACACAGTACTACAACAAGGCAATCGCGATGGGCTTTTCGAAAGAGGAAGCAAGCCAAGGCGACGGTTCGGCTTATGTCATGAATCGCTTTGACGCTCGTCGTGACCCGACTTCGAGCGAGATGGACCCTCTGTGGCCGGGATACTTTACCTCGGACAACCACTACACCGAGGGCGTTACGCACACGCGTATGGGCACCTTTGTCAAATACGCCGCAATCGGCGGCACCGGCGAAGATGGATGTAAAGAAGATAACGACTTCGCTAGCTACGTAAAGCGCTACGCCTGGCCGGACAAGAAAACGCCTATCTATTTGGAGCGTATGCCGGATTATGTTGAGGCGATAGAAGCGCAGCCCGCCGCCCTCTGGGGGCAGCAAGATTTTGGCGTACCGGGGATTGATTGTCACGCCTTTGTCACTACGATTATCAACAATAGCGGGGTAGACCCCGATTACAGTAGACAAAGTGGTGGTGTAAAATCGGGAGCATTAGCTTACCTTAAAGCGAATAAAGACAAGTGGGAACTCGTTAATTCTAGCTGGGGGACGCCGCTTGAAGACGAGAGCAAGCTAACACCAGGAGATATCGCGCTCTCGGGGTGCGATCCTTCGTCCGCCTACTCGGGGTGCGGTCACACCTACGTCTATGCCGGCGAGATAGAGGGCTTCGAAACGCATATTGCTTCAGCGTCAACTGGTAAATCTTTGTCTCGCGCTCCTGCAGCTGGCGGCGAAGCAATAAAAGGCGACGGCATTATGTGGTTTCATAGGAAGTAATAATGGACATCGAGAATAGACGCAGAGTGAGTATAAGAGTGGCAATAGTAGCCGTCGCTGCCCTGATTTTATGCACTATAGCTTATTTTGTTATTACGATGATAACCCGGGCCGGCAAGACAAAAGTAAACGTATTGTATGCCCCATATGCTAGTACGGTCACGTTCGATGGTGGCAAAATTAAGAATAATGCTGAAAACTGGCTACAGCCAGGCAAACACCATGTGGTGGTCAGTTTCGAAAACTTCAACACTTTCGAAACCGATGTTGTAATTCCGAAAGAGGAAACCACGATTTTCGGCGAACTCGCGCCAGCGAATGAAGAGGGCGAGCGGTACATGCAGGAACATATGCTCGAATTCGAGAGCCTCAGCGCCCCAGTAGCCGAAAAAACCACCAAGCAAGGCGAAGCGCTCTACGAACGTTTCCCGATCATGAAAAAATTCCCAGTTAAAGACCCGCACTATACGCTAACCTACCTCTTAAACGACGACGACTCAGAGCTGAAGATTATTGTTCGTTCCACTTTGGGCTATCGCGGTCTAGCCATCGACAAATTGATGGAGGTCATGACTGCAGAAGAACTCGAGCAGTATGACGTCGAGATTGAAGACATCGAATCGCCGTTTGTTGCCGATTTTGCCGAAAATAACGAAACTGATCCGTTTAAATACCTGCAAAAAGGCTTCGGCAAGGCCATGAACGGTTTCTATTTCGTCAGAGGAAAGGAAGAAGGCGGTTACTACTATGGCGCAATTCGCCGAGATATTGGCTACGATAGCGACTTTTATCGCTTTATTCTCAAGCGGAGCGGCTCTAGTTGGCAGCTTTGTGGTAAACCATATCCAGTTCTCACCTCTACCAATACTGGCGGCGCTCCGGCCGAACTTCTCTTCAAAGTCGACAAGGGTAACTACTAGTAGCGCGAGCGGGGAAATTATTGTATAATACCACTTATGAATTTAGATTTTGATGCCCTCGAAACCGAGCGCCAAGAGATTACGGACTTTCTCAGTCAGCCAAACGCTTACGCTGACCCGAATTTTGCTGCCAAAAATCGCCGTATCCAAGAGCTCGACGAGCTTCTCGCCCTCGGCAAAAAGCGCAGCCAGCTCATTGAGGACATCGAAGAGGCCAACGGCGACCCAGATCTCGCCGAGATGAAGCCCGATCTCGAAAAAGAACTCGCCGAAACAGAGGCGAAGCTCACCGAAATGCTCATTCCGCGCGATCCAAACGACGACAAACCGGCTATTATTGAGATTCGTGCCGGCGCCGGTGGTGACGAGGCGAGCCTTTTCGCCGGCGACCTCTATCGCATGTATGTCCGCTACGCCGAAACTCACGGTCTCAAAGTCGAATTGCAATCTGAATCCGTTAATGATGCTGGTGGCTACAAAGAGGTGATTTTCCGCGTTTCTGGCGACCAGCCATACGGCAAACTCAAGTTCGAAGGCGGCGTTCACCGTGTCCAACGCATCCCGGTAACAGAGAGCCAGGGCCGCATTCATACTAGTACCGCCACGGTTGCCGTTCTCCCAGAGGCTGAAGAACAAGATCTCGAGATTAACCCCGAGGATCTCCGCATTGATATTTACCGTTCTGGTGGCCACGGTGGTCAGGGCGTCAACACGACCGACTCTGCCGTCCGTATCACTCACCTCCCGACCGGTATTATGGTTGCAATGCAGGATGAGCGCTCCCAGCAACAGAACCGCATCAAAGCCATGACGGTGCTCCGTAGCCGCCTCCTTGAGCGCAAGATTGCCGAGGACCGCGCCAACGCCTCCGATGCTCGCAAATCTCTTATCGGAACAGGGGACCGCAGCGAAAAAATCCGCACCTATAACTTCCCGCAGGACCGCATCACCGATCACCGTATTCATTACAACCGCAGTAATATTGCCGCGGCAATGAACGGCGACATCGATGATATTATTGAAGAGCTCACCAAACACGAGCGCGAGCTAAAAACCGCTTAAGTAACAAAAAACGGCCTCCATAACAGAGGTCGTTTTATCTTTTTGGCGGTTTTCCGAAGCTAGTTGCCATCTGTTGACGGATAGTCTCCGAGGCGCTCTGCATCCTAAAGTTTGAGCTTCTCCCACTATCCTGCGCGCCAACGACTCCGGCGGACCCTGTATCTCTGGCGGAATGGCGATTTTCGGTCGCTTTTTTGCGGATTGCAAGCTCTTCGGTATAGGTGCGCGCTCTCGGTATGCGATTTATCCCTTGAGCGACTCGGGCGTTCTTATACCCCTGGACGAGCTTTCTCTGTAACTCTATTTCTTGACGCTCAGTAAAGCTTTGTCCGCCTCCTGCGCCAAAACCACCGCTATTTTGTGCCGCCGCAAAGCTACTTGTGTGCCTCACATCAGAGGTAGTAGCCTTTGAAAACCGTTGCGTAAGCTTATAATTCAAACCCATCTTACCTATGATTATAACAGCTTATTTCGCTTATGTATAAAATAATAAGCATAAAAAGTAAATTATAGCATAATAGTATTGACAAAATGCAAAAAGTTTGATATAATAAGTCCAGCTAATTGCGAGGTGGGGAAACATCTTACAAGAGGCGCAACGTTAACAAGTCAGATCATTGCTGCACATAAGTGTAGCAGTGAAAGACCACGATTATTTACACCTTTTTAGTGTATTTTTCGTCTTTCCCCTTTACCATCTCCGGGATAGCGAGATGTTTACATATAAAGGCCTGCAGAGCCTATCTGCTGGCCTGGAGTGCCACTAAACCTATCCGGCTAGTCGGCAAGTAGACATATATAAATCAAAAGCTATTTTTTAACGGAGGAATTGGTTATGTTAACAAATGAAGAGTTATACAACATGGTAAAAGCTGGGAATCAGACCCTTGTAAAGGGCGAGAAGAAGATCTACGGAAAGATAAAGGAACATGACGAGGCTAGCGCTGCACGTCAGCGCACTGTCATGAAGGGCCAGAAGAAGATTTACGATAAGGTTCACAGCGAGCACGAAGAAACTCGCGGCCTCATCAGAAAATACTTTGGCTTAGAGCCTCTGACTTCCAAGCAGAAAGGGATTTGTTTTGCAGTAGCCATTATCTTTGGCATTCTTGCATTCTGCCTTTTCCTTTGGGGTGCATTAGAGGGAGTTTATCTGTTTAAGGTTGTTTCTTATACAACCGAAGTAGTAGACAAAACGCTTCAGTATTCAACAGAGACTGCGCCGTTCTGGCCTGCGATTTGGGGACTTACGTTCATCTACGCAGTCGGAGCAGGCATAGTTTCATGGCTTATTTGCGGCAGTTCCACTCGCCGCGAAGAAGACGACGATGATGACGACGAAGAAGAAGAGACCTAAAGGAGGTGTAATATGATGTCATCAAGAGCTAAAAAGGCCTTGGTGGTGTTGGTAATTGCAGCATTGGTATTACCAGTGCTCAGCTGTATCTTTTCATCTCCTACATTCAACAATGGCGTCTTGGCATTAACCACAGACCCAGACAAGGACGATGATAAGAACGTAATTACCCCACCGGAACCAACGCCGGGGAAAGAGGATAAAATGATCCCTTTCCAGTACGTGCATTTTTACACGTACGACCCGAAGGATGCCGAATATTATTTCGGCCCTAATGCCCGGACGGAAGCGCTGGCCGCAGTGGCGGCCGGCACGGCAAAAGACGAACTGTCGTACTATGTTAATTTTTCAGATTACAAGTACGACCCGAAAGTCGATCCCGCAACTTTGGATCTTGGAAACCTGATGTTTCGTGCCAAATATGACGACGCGTTTTGCGCCGCTTTGGCCTACGACTTAGATGCAAACGGTTTCTCGGGAGACGACCCAATCCTTTCTAGAGAAGTAGATCTTCCTGCAGAGGAAAAGGTAAACCACGCGACTATGGAGTTTTTGAAAGACTCTGAATATTATCGCACGGTTTGGTGTCGCATCCTGACGATCTATACGTCAGTAGGATCGACATGGGAGATTGTCTCATTCAAGAACTACACTTCCACCATGTATATGAGGAAGGACGGTTTGGGAATTGGTATTCCTTCCGTCGTAGTATGGAAAAAAGACGTCTCAAGTGAAGATAGTTGGTTCCTGAAGTTTACGGCTCAGACTGAAAAAGATGGAGAGTTTGTCTCCACTTACTACAGACTGAACTGTGGCTATCAGCCAATCGACCCTCCGGGATGGGAACCCCCTCCGGATGAGCCGACTCCAACTCCTACCCCTTCGGATACGCCGACGCCTACTCCTACGAGTACGCCGACGCCCACTCCGAAGCCGAAGGATGTAGCGGACGACCCTCAGAATAAGGTCGACCCTACAGAACCCGGTGCGGACG
>JAEEGJ010024536.1_pt1 | contig 12488 bp, 12 predicted proteins | sample 8958761 | NCBI WGS metagenome assembly JAEEGJ01 (sample SAMN16246546, study PRJNA631951) | gut metagenome | biome: gut microbiome; feature: rumen; material: RS-attached | host: Bos | place: Iran: Karaj | collected 2018-10 | reverse complement strand
TAATAGCATATTAATAGAATATTGGACCTGAAAAATGGTGTGGTTGACATAATGTCAGCCGCGCCGTTTTTATTTACAATTCATTCATATGAATACTTGAAATTCGAGCCGAAAAAATGTAAGGTGGAGATTGACATATATGAATATGTACGAATGACATTAATAAGGAGATCATTGTGAAAAAGAGCGATGTATTGGAGCTTAAGAAAAGATATAAAAAGGAATCCTGCACAATAAGACGTCTGGCAGGTTGTTATGTGGATGCCAACAGACATAAAGTCCTTAAGCTTAATGAAGATTTCCTCAATATGAGAGAGGAAGAGTTTTTTAAGTTCATGGATATAGCCAAAAAGACCATGACCGGAGCGATCGGCAATAATATATTGGAACTTGAATGCCCCGGTGGAAAAGAGCAGCCCTGAGGAGAGCAGCAGTTCTTATACAGACTCAGGGCATCGGCGCTTGATAATGAAGATCTTCTGGACAGACTGTATGATCTTATCATTGATGGATACAGATATGACGGTAATTACCTTATCCTTGTATATAACGATGTCTATGACATAATGAGCAAGACATCGGATAATCTTAAGACCGGTGAATCGGAAGAAGTATATGATTATATTCTGGTATCGATATGTCCGGTGGCTTTATCCAAGGCAGGCTTAGGATACAGAGAGGATGAGAACAGGATCGGAGCTCGTATCAGAGACTGGGTGGTCGGAGTACCGGATCTGGGATTCCTGTTCCCGGCATTTGATGAGAGAAGTGCGGATATCCATAAGGTTGACTACTTTATAAGAGATGCCAAGGATTCTCATTCGGAGTTTGTATCCGATGTATTGGGATGTGGTCCTAAGCGTACGGCTTTTGAACAGCGTAAGGTATTCTCGGCGATAGTTAAAAAGGCGTATGGCGCTGATGACGAACAGGGTCAAGAAGCTCTGATCGGTATACAGGAGAGTTTTAACAATCGTATTGAGACCGAAGAGGCAATGAGCGGAGTCGGAATTAGTGTAACTCTTGATGCTGCCACTATTGATGAAGTGCTTGATGAGAACGGTATAGAGGGAGAGCCGGCGCGCATCATCAAGGAGGTAGTACTTGAAGAATTCGCGGATGAACTGCCGGATGTGGCCAATCTCATAGACAATAAAGAACTGGAGAAAAATGCCAAAGAACGTGAGAAGAAAGAACTTGTCAAAGAAGTGGCTTCTCTTAAGACGGAGCTTAAACGCGTCGAGAGCGAGAATATCACAGGTGATGATGTAAAGAATTATGATGTGGTAGTACGTGTTAAGCCCGAGAAGGCGCTGAAGATCCGTTCACAGGTGATCGGCGATCAGAAATGCCTTGTAATTCCCATGGATGATGATGAGAATGTTAATGTCAACGGTGTTAATACCAAGTTATGATTACAGACCATGATCGCTTCTGATTTTGATATTAAGGAAGAACTGAATAAGCTGCCCAAATCGCCGGGTGTATATATCATGCATGATAAGAATGATGATGTGATATATGTTGGTAAGGCCGTTAATCTGCATAGCAGAGTACGGTCTTATTTTCGTGAAAATGTGGGCAGGGGACCGTGGATCGACAGGATGATAAGCTTAATAGCTTATTTTGAATACATTGTAACGGATTCGGAACTTGAAGCACTTGTGCTAGAGAACAATCTGATCAAGGAGCATCGTCCCAAGTACAATACCATGCTTGTGGATGACAAGACCTATCCATATATCAGGGTGACAAGTGAGGATTATCCGAGAATACTTTTTTCAAGGGAATTAAAGAAGGATAAGTCAAGATATTTCGGGCCGTACACTTCCGCCGGATCGGTTAAGGATACGATCGAACTGATCAATAAATTGTATAAGTTAAAAACATGCAATACAAAAGTTGCGTATGGGAAAAAGACTACGGACAGACCGTGTCTTAATCATCATATAGGTCAGTGCATGGCTCCCTGTCAGGGTAAGATAAGTGTAGAAGAATATAATGAGCATATAGAACAGGCACTGGAATTCTTAAACGGTAATTATTCCACGATCATTTCCAGATTGGAAGAAGAAATGACACAAGCGTCAGAATCAATGGATTTTGAACGTGCAGCGGTTTTTCGGGATCTGCTAAGCAGTGTAAAGCAGGTTGCGCAGAAGCAGAAGATTGAACACTCCGATGGTGAAGACCGTGACATAGTTGCATTCAGTCATAAGGATTCCGATGCGGTCGTGCAGGTATTCTTCGTTCGTGGCGGACGTATGACCGGAAGAGAACATTTCTTTTTAAAGACGGATAGCGACAGCACAGGCGAGGATATTATCGGCAGCTTTATAAAACAGTATTATGCAGGTACTCCTTATATTCCCAAGGAACTATACCTTCCGTGCGAACTGTCGGATTCTTCTCTTATCGAAGATTGGCTGTCACAGAGGCGTGGAAACAGAGTGCATATGATAGTTCCCAAGATCGGTCAGAAGGCAAGACTTGTAGAATTGGCAACCGAGAATGCAAGACTGATACTTGATAAGGATAAGGAAAGGATAAAGAGGGAACAGGGACGTACCATAGGTGCCGTAAAAGAGATCGAGGATATCCTTGGAATAAAGGGCATCACGAGAATGGAAGCCTTTGATATATCCAATACATCAGGTTTTGAGAATGTGGGTTCAATGGTGGTATTCGAAGGCGGAAGACCCAAGAGAAGTGACTATCGAAAGTTTAAGATACGAAGCGTTGCCGGACCCGACGATTATGCGTGCATGAGGGAAGTTCTGACAAGAAGGTTTTCTCATGGCCTGGAAGAGATGGCGGAACTGGAACAGAAGGGTGAATCTGCCGAATACGGAAGTTTCACGCGTTTCCCCGATCTGCTGATGATGGATGGCGGTAAGGGTCAGGTAGGTATAGCGCTTGAAGTTTTAAGCGAACTAGGGCTTGATATCCCTGTATGCGGTATGGTCAAGGATGATAAGCATAATACGAGAGGGCTGTATTATGATAATGTTGAACTTCCCATAGATCGTACGGGAGAGGGATTTAAGCTGATAACGAGGATACAGGATGAAGCGCACAGATTTGCGATCACATATCACAGGAGTTTAAGGGCAAAAGATCAGGTCCATTCGGTGCTTGACGAGATTCCCGGAATCGGACCCTCGAGACGGAAGGCTCTTATGATGGCTTTTGACAGTATAGAACAGATAAGGAATGCATCGGTAGATAAACTGGCTTCGATCGACGGTATCCCATTGGGGGAAGCACAGACAATATATTCATTTTTCCATGACAGTGTGGTAGAATGAAGATTAAGCGATGCGCTTCATAGTGATGATAAAGTGAGGGATGATCATGGCAAGTGTTAAATTGGCAGAGATAATTGAGCATGGTAAGTTGGAGAATCTTACTCCTGAGATCGACATTAAGAAGATCAAGATCACACAGCCGGATATCAACAGACCGGCCCTGCAGCTGGCGGGATATTTTGAGCATTATGAGTCTACGAGACTTCAGATAATAGGTTATGTGGAATACTCATATATGGAGAGTCTTCCGGTCAAGAGACAGAAGGAGATATATGAGCAGCTGCTTACGTATCCCACACCCGGTATTGTATTTTGTCGTGAACTTAAGCCCAATGATCTGTTTAAGAAGACAGCCATCAAGCATGGTGTTCCGCTTCTTATGACCAAGAAGGCTACATCCGCATTTACTGCAGAGATAATCAGGTGGCTTAATGTCAAGCTTGCACCGATGATCTCCGTACATGGTGTGCTTGTGGATGTTTTCGGTGAGGGACTTCTTATAACGGGTGAGAGCGGAATAGGTAAGTCGGAGGCAGCACTTGAGCTTATCAAGAGAGGCCATCGTCTGGTTACCGATGATGTGGTAGAGATCCGCAAGGTATCGGATGAGACACTGATCGGTACGGCACCGGATATTACCAAGCATTTCATCGAGCTCAGAGGTATAGGCATAGTTGATGTCAAGAGTCTGTTCGGTGTGTCAAGCGTCAAGGAATCACAGGGTATAGATCTGGTCATCAGACTTGAAGAGTGGGATAAGGACAAGGATTACGACAGACTCGGTCTCGAGGAAGAGTACATAGAATATCTTGGCAACAGGGTCGTATGTCATAACATACCGATCAGACCGGGTCGTAACCTTTCGATCATATGTGAATCGGCAGCTATAAATCACAGACAGAAGAAGATGGGTTATAATGCTGCACAGGCTCTGTACGAGAGAGTTCAGAAGTCTCTTGCACAGAAGCGTGAAGAAGAAGATGAATAAGCAGAGAGGACAGAAGATGAGCAAGGTTGTATTTGGTGTTGATGTAGGCGGTACTACCGTTAAGATGGGATATTTTGATCTTGAAGGCAATGTACTGGGCAAATGGGAGATTCCTACAAGGACAGAAGATAAGGGTGCCAATATCATCCCTGACATAGCGGGCAGTATACTTGTCAAGCTGACGCAGATGAACATAGATAAGTCGGATGTTGTCGGTATAGGAATAGGTATACCCGGACCTGTCAGATCTGACGGTTATGTATCGGTTGCCGTCAATCTTGGTTGGAAGGATGTCCATGTTAATGAAGAGTTATCGGCTCTTACAGGCTTGCCGGTACAGGCTGCCAATGATGCCAATGTTGCTGCTCTTGGTGAGATGTGGAGAGGCGGTGGCCAGGGTTATTCCGATGTCGTTGCTGTTACGCTTGGAACAGGAGTCGGAGGAGGCATCATAATAGGAGGACATATCGTAAGCGGATCGACCGGTGCCGGCGGAGAGATCGGACATATCCATCTTGAGGATGAAGAGACCGAAGCTTGCGGATGTAAGGGACATGGCTGTCTTGAACAGTATGCATCTGCTACGGGTATAGTCAGACTTGCTAGGAAGAAGCTTGCAGATTCAAGTAAGGACAGCGTTTTGAGAGAGGGCGAAGTCACTGCCAAGTCCGTATGGGACGCAGTTAAGGCAGGAGATGAGCTTGCTGTTGAGGTGGCACATATTTACGGAGAATACTTGGGTAAAGGACTTGCTGCAGTTGCCGATGTAGTCAATCCGGAGGTATTTGTCATCGGTGGAGGCGTATCAAAGGCCGGAAGAGTGGTCATTGAATATATGGAGCCGTATTTTGAAAAGTACGTATTCCCGGGTGCCAAGGGCGCTAAGTTCGCATTGGCCAAGCTTGGCAATGATGCCGGAATATACGGTGCAGCCAAGTTGGTACTGGGTGAGTAGGCTTATTGTATAGATTTTAGATTATTTGCTTATGTGGAATGATACAGCAGACAAAAGATTATCAGAGTTCATCCCTGGGGACAGGATCCTCAGGGATGAACCTATGTATAAGCATACTACATTTAAGGTCGGAGGACCCGCCAAGAGATACATATCAGTTGACAGTTCGGATGAGCTTGTAGGGATACTTAAGGCGGTAAAAGACTCCGATTCTGACTTTTTTGTCATAGGACATGGAAGCAATATCCTTGTATCCGATTCAGGCTTTGACGGCCTTGTAGTAGAATTGTGTCATATGTCGGGGGATGTTAAAGTCGAAGGCCTCAGTCTGACTACGGAAGCCGGAACCATGTTAAGCAGACTCTCAGCTGCGGCGAGAGATAATTCTCTTACGGGACTTGAATTTGCATCAGGTATACCCGGAACTGTAGGGGGAGCCATATATATGAATGCGGGAGCTTACGGCGGAGAGATCGCAGATGTTCTTCGACTTGCGACCGTTTTTGATCCTGCAACGGGAGAGATATTTGATATCGTATCCAAAGATATGGATTTTTCATACAGACACAGCATTATAAAGAACAGGGGATATGTGGTCCTGTCGGCGGTGTTTGATCTTAAGGAAGGGGATTCATCCGTCATAGAATCCAGAATGAAAGAATTCAACGAGCGCAGAAGAGCCAAGCAGCCGCTTGAGTATCCGTCTGCAGGGTCGACCTTTAAACGTCCCGAAGGATTCTTCGCAGGAGGGCTTATAGAGGAATGTGGCCTTAAGGGTTATTCTGTTGGGGATGCACAGGTGTCCGAGAAGCATGCCGGATTTGTGATCAATAAGGGACATGCTACGGCAACGGACATATACAGGCTTATACGTGAGATAAGAGAAAAGGTTTATGCTGACACTGGTGTCATAATGGAGCCCGAAGTGGGGTTATTGGGGGACTTTGTATGAGATTTGTCATAGTGACCGGAATGAGTGGCGGTGGTAAGAGAACTGCCATGAAGATGCTTGAGGATATGGGCTTTTATTGTGTTGACAATCTGCCCATTCCGCTTATAGACAAATTTGTGGAACTGATCGCCATACCCAACAGTGAGATACAGAAGGTTGCGCTGGGGTTGGATGTAAGAGCCGATCAGAATTTTGATGATGCCACGAAAGCTTTGAGGACACTTAAGGATAACGGTTACAGTTATGAGATAGTGTTCATGGATGCATCGGATGCAACCCTTCTTAAGCGATATAAGGAGAGCAGAAGGATCCATCCTTTGGCTGTTCCGCCGGCTAACAGAGTTGATGAAGGCATCAAGAGGGAACGTAAGATCTTGGAAAGTATCAAAAAAGATGCCGATTACATCTTTGATACATCTAATCTTCTGACGCGCACACTTAAAGAGGAATTGGATAAGATCTTTGTTACGGGGGAGAATTACAACAGTCTTATGGTCAATGTTGTATCCTTCGGATTTAAGAACGGTATCCCCGCAGATGCGGATCTTGTTTTTGATGTCCGTTTCCTTCCCAACCCATTTTATATAGAAGAACTGAAACATCTGACCGGTAATGACAAAGAGGTTCAGGACTATGTCATGTCATTTGATGAGGCTCATACCTTCCTGGATAAGTTGGAGGACATGTTGCAGTTCCTTATACCGGGCTATGTAAAGGAGGGCAAGTATCAGCTTGTTATCGCCATAGGCTGTACCGGAGGCCAGCACAGATCCGTTACATTGGCAGAAGAACTGTACAAGCGTATGAAAGATAAGGGTGATTACGGTCTGTCTATAAGCCACAGGGATGTAAAGGACTGATATATGTCATTTTCAGCAGATGTTAAAGAAGAACTGAGTAATATAATAAGCAGTGCCAGGCATTGTCAGATGGCGGAACTGGCAGCTTTTGTCGGGTTTTGCGCTGTAGTTAAAGACAGCGCAGAAGATGGAAGAACGCTTACACTTATAACAGATAATGAACTTGTGAAGAGCAAGTTTTTTTCTTTATTAAATAGAACTTACGGGACAGACTCGGAAAAATCCCTTAGCGGAGAGATATGCAAATCGTTTCTTGAGGGATTAAGAGCTATAGATGAAAAAGGAGATATTCATCTAAAGGGAGAACCGGTAAGCAGTATTTTGCTTAAGCAGTCATGCTGTAAGAGAGCATATCTGCGAGGCGCATACCTGTGCGCCGGATCAATGAGTGATCCCAAGAGGAGCTATCATCTTGAGATAGTCTGTGATTCCAAGCCGCAGGCAGATCAGATCATAGAAGTGATAAGCAGCTTTGATCTTGAGGCTAAAACGACAAAACGTAAAGATAAGTATGTGGTTTACATAAAAGAGAGTTCGGCAATAGTCGATTTCCTTGGTATATGTGAAGCGCATGTAGCTTTAATGGAGATGGAGAACGACCGGATCGTAAAAGAAGTGCGCAATACCGTCAACAGAAGAGTTAACTGCGAGGCGGCCAATATCTCCAAGACGATCAATGCATCAACAAGGCAGATAGAGGATATCGAGTACTTAAGAGACAACTATGGCTTTAACCGATTGCCGGATAACCTAAGGGAGATGGCTTTGATAAGACTTGAATTCCCTGATGCGACACTGCCTGAACTCGGTGCACAGTTTGATCCTCCTCTGGGAAAAAGCGGGGTCAATCACAGATTAAGACGCTTAAGCGAATTGGCGGATAAAGAACGTCTTCATCAGTAATTTTTTACACAGGATGATCAGGCCAGAAAATTCATCACAGAGAATTATGATGTCCTATGTGTCAATCTTGTAGACAGAACCGATGCTTCAGGCATAATCGACAAAGCAATGGCGAGCGACACTCCTGTCATATTCTTTAACAGAGAGCCGGTGGCGTATGATCTGGGAATGGGTAAGGCCTTTCCGGATACATTGGAACTGGTCTTTAATAAATACGTTTTCACCCCATACAGTATCATCACTTATGACAATGTGCAGCAGTATTTGAATGCAGACAACTAGAGGATGCAGATGACTTCTTTATTTACTGTCGTTAAATTGTCTTGAAAGATGGAGTATCTTCCTATATAATGTGGTAGACGAGAAAGGAGAAGTTCGGACGGAAGGGGTTCCGTTTGGGCGGATGAGGAGTATTATGATTAAAAGAGAGATCACCATCAGGCTGGAGAACGGTCTTGAAGCCAGACCTGTAGCTATGCTCGTTCAGGTGGCCAGTCAGTATGACAGCAGTATCTATCTTGAGACTAATGACAAGAAGGTCAATGCCAAGAGTATCATGGGCATGATGAGTCTTGGACTTGATGTAGGAGAGAAGTTGACGGCAGTAGTTGACGGACCCGATGAGGAAGCTGCCATAGAAGGGATAGACAATTACTTAAGCGGTAAGTGAGCTTATGAAAGAGAAGTCAAACAGTAAGAGACTGCTTTTTATCTACAATCCCAGATCCGGGAGAGGACAGGTCAGGAGCAATCTTTTGGATTTGATCGATACATTTGTCAGAGCAGGCTACAAGGTGGAAGCCTATCCGACACAATATAGTGGAGATGCAGTAAGAGCCGTGATCGATAGAGATGACGGCTTTTCTCTAATAGTATGCAGCGGTGGCGATGGAACGCTTGACGAAGTAGTCACGGGAATGATGAAGAGTGAACAGAAGATCCCGATCGGCTATGTACCTGCGGGGAGCACCAATGATTTCGCCAACAGTCTGGGGATTCCCAGATCCATGAAGAAGGCGGCAGAGGTTGCCATGACGGGTAGGGCATTCCCTTTTGACATAGGCTCTTTCAATGATGATATCTTTGTGTATGTGGCTGCTTTCGGTATGTTTACGGATGTCTCCTATGATACCGACCAGCATATGAAGAACCTGCTTGGTCATATGGCATATATCATAGAAGGAGCAAAGAGGCTGCCTACGGTGACATCCTATCGTTATTCAATAGAATATGTCGATGAGGATGACAGGATACATGAACTGGAAGATGACTATTTGCTTGGAATGGTTACCAATTCACGATCCGTAGGGGGATTTAAGAACATTACCGGTAAGAAGATACTTTTGGATGACGGTGTTTTCGAGGTGACTCTTGTGAAAAAGCCGTTGGGGCCGATAGAATACATGATGCTTTCTGACGCTATAGCAAAGAAGGAGATAGATGCCGGGATAATCACGTCTTTTAAGGCAAAAAAAGTAACATTTACAGGCGATGAGCCTGTGGCATGGACTCTGGACGGAGAATATGGCGGAGAACACTTAAAAGTCGATATAGAATGTATGAAGCAGGCATTGCAGATATTGGTTCCATAATGTATAATATTTTCGTTCGATTTTAACAACTTTATACGGAGGTATTTATATGTCATTAGTTACAACAACTGAAATGTTCAAAAAGGCATATGATGGCGGCTATGCTGTAGGTGCTTTCAATGTCAATAACATGGAGATCGTTCAGGGTATCACTGAGGCAGCAGGAGAGCTTAACAGCCCTGTTATCCTTCAGGTATCCAAGGGCGCACGTGCTTATGCCAATCACACATATCTTGTGAAGTTGGTAGAGGCTGCTGTTGAGGAGAATCCTCAGATCCCGATCGCTTTACACTTGGATCACGGTGATACATTTGAATTATGTAAGAGCTGTATCGATGGTGGATTTACATCAGTCATGATCGATGCTTCTTCTAAGTCTTTCGAGGACAACATCGCTCTTACCAAGCAGGTAGTTGAGTATGCTCATGCTCACGGCGTAGTTGTTGAGGCTGAGCTTGGTACTCTTGCAGGTATCGAGGATGAGGTTGTAGTAGAGGCTGGTAAGGAAGCTTACACACGTCCTGAAGAGGTTGAGGAGTTCGTAGACAAGACAGGTTGTGATTCACTTGCTATCGCCATCGGTACTTCACATGGTGCTTACAAGTTCACAGCTGCACAGTGCACACGTAATGCAGACGGCATCCTTGTTCCGCCTCCGCTTAGATTCGATGTACTTGAGGAGTGCATTAAGAGACTTCCCGGATTCCCTATCGTTCTTCACGGTTCTTCATCAGTTCCGCAGGAGTTCGTTAAGATGGTTAACCAGTATGGCGGCAACATGCCTGATGCAGTAGGTATTCCGGAAGAGCAGTTACGTCAGGCTGCTAAGCTTGCTGTATGTAAGATCAATATCGATTCAGATATCCGTCTTGCAATGACAGGTAACATCCGTAAGTACTTTGCTGAGCATCCTGATCATTTCGATCCTCGTCAGTACCTTAAGCCCGCTCGTCAGGCTGTTAAGGACATGGTTGCTCATAAGATCGTCAATGTACTTGGCTCAGATGGCAAGGCTTGATAGACTTAAGGCACGGAATATATATTTAGATAATTATGCGAAGACCGGTTCCTTGTGGACCGGTCTTTTTACATATACAAAATCTGGTAGAGAGATGGGCATGTTAATATTTTGTTCATAATTAGTTTTCATATTTTTCAAAAGGTTTCCTTATTTTGGACACTTTTAAGAATTATACTGATACCATAAAGTTGATAATACAAGAAAAAACTTTTTCATAATAAATGCCAAGTACACAATGTACTTGGCATCCTCCCTTTAATATGAGACAGAAGCTGTGGTTCCCGCCACAGCTTCTGTTTTTTGAGTTTCGTTTTTTTAGATACCAATATTTGTGGAAAAGCAATCCTGAATTCCGTCTTACAGGACAGAGCAGATGGTAATGACCGGTCGAATGTGCACATAACCATTGTTTGCTTCTGCCCTGCAGATTCGGCTTTGAACGCTGGAGAGACTGCTCCGAACCGACGGATCAAGATATGCTTTAAGAATCTTTTGTTGTATTGGATAGTAAGTGTCATTCGCCTTATTATGTTAATCAAATTATATGCAAAATAGGGTTACATAATATTCCATTTTTGACTAGTGTCAGAATTACTGCATATATGTGTTTTGTTAAAATCGCCGAAAGGACGGAAACGTATTTATAGATAAAATTGCACAAAAAACATACTGAAAACTATGGATTTTTTTGTGCTTTTCGATTAAAATATAAAAAGGTATGTGTTGCCATTTTGCATTGCGCTTAAATATATGAATACGCATTGTGCAAAATTACGAATCACTAGGAGACAGGGATATGGTATCTAATCAGGTATTGCAGAACACTATAGATGGGCTTAAGAGCATAGCCAGGATAGAGGTGTGCATAGTGGATGTGGACGGCAAGGTTATAGCCACGTCCGATATGTCGCTTGAACAATATGGTTCACAGGCCATGGAATTTGCCAATTCTCCGGCGGACAGCCAGGAATTGTCCGGTTGCCATTTCTTTAAGGTTATGGATGAAGGACAGCTGGAATATATATTGATCGTATCCGGATCGGGAGAAGATATATATACCTTGGGTAAGATGGCGGCGTTCCAGATTCAGGGTCTGTTAACGGCATACAAGGAACGTTTTGACAGAGACAATTTCATTAAGAATCTCCTGTTAGATAATCTTCTTCTGGTTGATATCTTCAGCAGAGCCAAGAAGCTGCACATTCAGCCTGAGGTTAAGAGAACGGTCATTACCATCGAGAGTGGTGCCGAGAGAGCCGGCAGGGTATTGGAACTGATGCGAACCGGGTATGGTACCAATAATAAGGATTTTATTACGGCGGGAGATGAGAATAATGTCATTATCGTCAAGGAACTGGGTTCATCAGAGAAAGAAGAGGATATCAAGAAGCATTGCGAGTCATATATGAGCATGTTGGAGCGCAATGGTATAGATGGCGTAAGGATAGCCTACGGAACGGTTGTCAATGAACTTAAGGAAGTCAGTCACTCATATAAAGAAGCTAAGATGGCTCTGGACGTTGGCAAGATCTTCTTCGATGATCGTGTGATCATTGCATACAGCGAATTGGGCATAGGACGTCTTATTTATCAGCTTCCGATCCCTCTTTGCAAGCTGTTTATCAAAGAGATATTTGACGGACAGGGACCGGATGATTTTGATGAGGAGACGTTGGTGACCATCAACAAGTTCTTTGAGAACAGTCTTAATGTATCAGAGACATCGAGACAGCTGTTTATTCACAGGAACACACTTGTTTACCGTCTTGATAAGCTTCAGAAGTCAACCGGACTGGATCTGAGAGTATTTGAAGACGCGATAACATTTAAGATAGCTCTTATGGTAGTTAAGTATATGAACTACATGGAGACTATGGAGTATTAAGGATAAGGAGAAAAAGCTTTGGCA
>JAEEGJ010024530.1_pt1 | contig 12491 bp, 13 predicted proteins | sample 8958761 | NCBI WGS metagenome assembly JAEEGJ01 (sample SAMN16246546, study PRJNA631951) | gut metagenome | biome: gut microbiome; feature: rumen; material: RS-attached | host: Bos | place: Iran: Karaj | collected 2018-10 | reverse complement strand
GCAGAACAGCTTACTTGCGGAATTGGTATTCAAAGCTTATACTTTCAGTAGAATCAAATATTTTGTTGCATTTTTTTGTATTGTAGGAGATAAAAAATGATTACTGTTGTTTGCTTTGTAACGCTTGGTATTATTATTTTTAGGATCATTTTGCAGATTAGAGGTGGTGTTTTGCTAAAAAAATATGCAGGTTTTTGGGGAAAAATTGGAGTTGATAAAGTTTTGTTTCTTGCGCCTGAATTTGCACCGCTAAAAACTTATGAGCAGTTTGTTGCAAATGAAAAAAATGCTGAAATAAGCAGATATTGGAAAAGCTTAAAGATTTATAAATTTTTTCTTTTGATTTGCGTTCTGTTATGGAGCATACTAATTATCTATGGAATAACAACAAGTAGATAGCAATCAAACTCATGAATTTTGCAGATGCTATCAATCACTGAACTTGCCAGATTTTTTATCAAGATTTATACTTTCATTAAAATTGATTAAATTGGGGAATAAATAATTTTATGTGTAAGATTTGTGAACAAATAGAAACTGTTAAAAATTTTGAATCTCCCATGGAATACATCAATACACTAAAATATATACAAAAATTAGTAGACAGTGGCAAATTTCAATTTAGATTTTTAAAATATGAGACAGACAAAGTCTTAAATGAAGATGGTAAATGGGTTGATGATGTTATCACTCATAAAATTGAATGTAAAACATGTGGTCAGATATTTAATTGTACAGCTATAACATATCATGGTGGCGGTTCTTTTGAAATAGAAGACTAATTACTGTGAATATTGACAGAGGGGTTCTTAGGGGTGTCCCCCTAAGCCGTGCCGGAAAAGGATAGGGTTTAAGGGGAAGGGAAAACCGCGCCTCGGAAGTAGGGGTTTTCCCTTTCCCTTTTAGCGGTCATAGCTCGACTGTATGTTCAGCTCTGCCCTGTATTTTGAGACGGTGCGGCGGGCAACTGCCATGCCGAATTCTTCAAGCTTTTTCGAGATTTTCTCATCAGAAAGCTTTTTGCCCTCTTTTGCCGCTTCTTCGATGAGCTGCCTTATTCTGTCTTTGACTTCTTCTTTTGAAAAACCGGCTGCGCCGCCTTTCGGTTCATCTGGTGCAGCGGCAACACCGGCGCTTTTCTTTTTGACCGGCGCGGCCACATTCGTAAAGAAATAGCGCAGCGCAAAGATGCCGGAGCTGCACTGCAAATATTTGCCCGAAGTAATGCGCGAAACTGTCGCTTCATGAATGTCGAGAACCTGCGCTACTTCGCTCATGCGCAGCGGAGAAGGTGCGGACGCAAAGCCCAGAAAAAACGCTTTCTGCCGCCGTACAATTTCGCGGGTAACTTTTACCAAAGTCTGATTCCGCCTGCCCAAGCCGTTTAAGAACCATTCTGCGCTTTTGAGCTGCTCGCTCACAAAAGCAGATTCTTCTTTGCCTGCGCCGTCTTTGGCAAGGTCAACAAACATCGGCGAAAGCTTTACTACAGGCAGGCCTTTGTCTTCGCAGACAATAGCAAAATGGTCGTCAATATCCGGTGAATCGCTGTCAATTTTATAGACATACACATCAGGCACAATAAACTGAACGTCTTCACCGCCGCCGAATTCTCTTGCAGGAAAAGGCTCAAGCGTTTTGATAAAATCGAATGCGGCTGCAAGTTCTTCTGCAGTGCGGCCGGGCAGACGCTTCTGAAACGTTGAAACGCGCATGTTGGAAAGTTCCTCAAAATGATTTTCCAGCAGTTCCATTACAAGCGGCGGCGCATTCCGTTTTTCAGCTTGAAAAAGCAGGCTTTGGCGTGCGTTGTCAAAAGCTGTGCCGATTGGGTCAAAATTCCGTATTATGTTAAGCACACGCTCAAGGCGCGCTTTCTGTTCGTCATTCAGCGGCTGCGCATCACCCTGCCCTTCTGCGCCGAGCAGCTCTTCGTACAGAGATTCAGGCGCAACAAAATGAAAGCCGTGCCCGTCAAGATTCTGCACAATGCTTTCGGCAAGCAGCCTGTCTTCTGGCGGCAAATCAATTTCCAAAAGCTGCGCAAGCAGGTGTTCCTGCAGGGTTTCTTCTTTTGCAGGCTGGTTTTCCAAAAACTGAAGGAACGAACTCGAAGCGTCTTTCGATTTTATTTTGTCGGAATTCCTCAAAATAGAGCCGGAATCGGAATTTTCAGAATATATGTCGTCGGAAACATCAAGCCCCGAATCAGACACAATCTCCAATGCCGGGTTTTTCTCGGCTTCGTCCAGTATCCGTTCCCTAAGCTCAAAAACAGGCAGTGTCAGCAAATTTATTGATTGAATCATCTGCGGAGAAAGCTTTAATGCCATCCGCTGACTTTGATTTTGAACAAACTGTTGATTAGACATTATTTTCCACCCAGAAAATTATAACGGCAAAAGCCTGAATTGTGAACCGCTCAAAAGCTGCGCTATAGCAAAGTCTGGTCTAGCCTAAAACGGCAAATTTGATGTATAGTGTTTGTATGAATTACAAAGATACATTCGCGAAATACGGCATTGCAGTGCCGGAAATTTTACTTCCCAAAAAGGGAACAGACCTCAATGCGTGGGCGGTTATCGCCTGCGATCAATATACGCAAAACCGCAAATACTGGAAAGATGTGGCAGACACCGCAGCAGGCAAGCCTTCTATGCTGCACTGCATTCTTCCGGAAGTTTATCTTGAAGACAATGATAGAAAAGAACGCCTTGCAAACATAAACAGCACAATGCAGAAATATCTTGATTCAGGCGTTTTTGCCGAACCGCTTAACGGCATGGTCTATCTTGAACGAAAAACCGCTTACGGCAGAATCCGCAAAGGTCTTGTTACGGCAGTTGACCTTGAAGCTTATGAATGGAAGCCTTATTCGCAGGCAAAAATCCGCGCAACTGAACAGACAATAGAATCGCGCATTCCGCCAAGAATGGAAATCAGACGCGATGCACCGCTTGAAAGCCCGCACATCATGCTGCTTGTAAGCGACAGCGACAAGCTGCTTGTTGAAGAGACCGGCAAAAAGGCAAAAGCCGCAAACGCGCCTGTTGTCTATGACACAGACTTGATGCTGAATTCCGGCCACATTACGGGCTGGGCCGTAAAAGACGATGCTCTTCTTGAGCACATCAGCGAAAGCATTCTAAAGATTGCGGCAAAGAACGGTGTAGACAAAACAGACGGCACAGCGTCTCCTCTTTTTGCAGTCGGCGACGGCAACCATTCGCTTGCAACGGCCAAAGCTGTATGGAATGAATACAAAGAGAAAAATCCGGGCGTCACAGATCATCCGCTGCGCTATGCTCTTGTTGAAATCGTGAACATCTACGACGACGGCCTTACTTTTGAGCCGATTCACCGCGTTCTGTTCGGTTCTCTGCCTGAAATGCTCATACGCTACATTTCAGCCGAGCTTTCGGCTACAGTCTATCACCTTAAATCAGCTGAAGAACTCGATGAAGAAGTTAAATCTTCGCAAGAAGTTATCGGCATGGTTTACAAGACCGAAAAAGGCGAGCAGCGTTACGTTATGATTGACGCAATCTGCCCAGATTTGATGGTCAGCTATTTTCAGCCGATTCTCGACACGTTCCTTTCAATTTTTGGCGATGCCGAGCTTGACTTCATCCACGGCAGCGACGAGATTTTCCGCCTTGGCGCGCAGGACAACACAATCGGCATTCTGCTTCCGCAGATTTCGAAAGACAATTTCTTTAAGACAATCGCTTCGTGCGGCGTGCTGCCGCGCAAGAGTTTCTCTATGGGAGAAGCAAGCGAGAAACGCTTTTACATGGAATGCCGCAAGCTGACAAAGTAGCTTTTAAGACAAGAGCCGGTGCACAACTAAGCGCCGGCTTTTTTTTTGTCAGTGTACACGGGTGCACCAACTGTCATCCTGAAACAAGTTCGGCATGACATGCTTTTATCAACCTTTTTCAGGTTTTTCAAGCTTTCCTATTGTCTTTTTTTCCGCAATATGCTACATTTGCTCATCGTCAATTTGCCGGCGTGGTGGAATGGTAGACACGATAGACTCAAAATCTATTGCGGGCGACCGTGTATGAGTTCAAGTCTCATCGCCGGTATCAAAAGGGCTATCTAAGAAGTTCATGCTTTGTTGTCATTCCGAACTTGTTTCGGAATCTATATGACGGACTTTTTGGACAGCCCTTTTTGTTTTTAAGAACATGAAACACCGAAACTTTTTTCCGCAAAATCAGAATTTTCCGCAACAGACACATTTTATCGGGGTGCTTGCCCCGGAAGACATTACAGAAACACTTGAAAGCTGCCGCCGCTATATGAACCAGAAATACAGCTGCAAGAGCGGCTACGGCACGCCCATTCACATTACGCTTGTGCCGCCGTTCCGCTTGCCGGACGGGCACACAACAAAAGAGCTTGCCGCGGCAATTCAGCGGGGCGTGCTTGCAGACGGCTTTTCCGGCTTTGACGCGCACGTCAACGGCTTTGACGCTTTCGGCGACAGAACAATCTTTGCAAAAGTTGAAACTTCAAAAGCGTGGGTTGATTTGCGCGATAAGGTGCTCTCTGCCGTGCTTACCGCCGTGCCGGGCGCAACCAAAAAAGACACGCGCCCTTTTCAGCCGCACCTCACCGTGGCAAACCGCGACATTCCGGCAGGCGCATCAACAGAAGCCTTGCAAGCTTTTAATGAGCTGAATCTCGCCGAAATTTTCCGCATTGACAACATAACTGTGTTTGAACGCAACGGCGGCAGATGGCAAGCCGCCGCCACGCTTGAATTTTAGCTCCAGAAATGAGCACAAACAGCCACAATTACGACAAACGCAACGAAGCCGATTATTATATATAGATTCATATTATTCTCCTGAGATTTGTCATTGTCGGGCTTGACCCGACAATCTCGGGTTCGCAATAAGCTTAATTTACAAGATGGTCTTAGCTGGCGAACCCTGCAAGTTTTCGCTTGCAAAAACTTGTTTAGTTTATTGTAAGATTCCCGTGTCAAGCACGGGAATGACATAAGCGTCATTCACAGCAAAGTTTTAAGCGGGTGCGGCAACAATGTGCTACAGCCCGGCTGCATAAATGGAGAATAATCTTTATAAGACTGTCTGACGGTAAATCGTGAGCTTTTTGAATTTTGAAAGGCTTATGCACCTTACAGAGCAGGCGCAAAGGTAAGGCGGATAAAATACGGAATTAAACTTTTTCTGAACATCTGAAAAGACGGCGCATTGTAAAATTTTTCCGAAAGTGCGGTTCTTTTCAGTTTTTAAGCTTCTAAAGCAGCAGGCATTTCCGTCTGACTGCTGAATATAATAATCTGCAGCCGGTGCCGCCGCTTTGCTCAAGATACTGCCATAAGCTTGCCCGGCAAAGCGTGTGCCAAAATTTACAGACGGCACGCCGCCGTACGGCACAAAGCAGATTGAGAATATTAAAGCTAAAAAGCAAAAACGCAGGGCTTTTTTCATGAACCTGCCTTTTGCGGCTCAACAAAAGCAGTTGCAAAAAGATAGAGGTTTTCGTTAAAGCCCAAAGTACAATAGCCGAGGAAGCAGTACATGTTCTTTTTTATGCCGGCCGCAAAATTCTTCTGAATATATGCCGTATACTCTTTGCCGGCAGCAGAAACACGCACTTTGCAGTTATAAATCTCCGTAATTTGTCCATTTCCCACAAAATTTGAAAATTTGACAACATGCCCGGCATCGTAATTTGAAAGCGGCTCAACGTCAGAAACAATCTTAACAAAAGTAGCACCTTTCGCAAGCTTATTGCTGAAAACATAGCGGTTGCCCTTTGCACCGTCAGCGCTAAAAAACAGCGCAGAAAGATACTTCAAGTTGTAGCACGGATACTGAATCAAGAAAAAATCAGCCGGAAAATATGCCGTGCGCACTCCGTCTGAAAGACCGTACATATAAGGCTTGTCTGAAGCGTCAACTTTTTCAATCTGACAGCGTATGCCTTTTTTGGCAAATTCTTTGTCAGAAAAAATGCATCTGTATTCGGCAATTGCGCCGTTTTCAAAAACTTCTTCCTGATATTCAAAGCCCGATTCTTTTTGAAGCGCTTCCGAAAGATAATACGAAATTTTCCGCTGTTTTCCGGCTTCGTCAAAATGAACTATGGCATATTGATACTGCTTGAACTGCGCGTCTTCCGGCTGAAACACAAATTTTTGAGAAATGCCGTTGTACTCGTTCTTGCCTTCAAGCATGATTTGTTCTGCCGCAAAAGCAGTTGTGCACACGCACAAAAGCAAGCCAAGCAAAACAACTTTCAATTTATTCTTCATTTATAAGAAACTCCGTTTAGTTATGCGCTAGTTTATTTCTGAAATGCCTCGAAGTCAATCGAATTATTTACAAAACGGTTGAATTTCGTGTCTGTCTTTGATATGTTCTATATGATTTTTTGCGGTTGTCATATAACGGCTATTATCCGGGCTTCCCAAGCCCGAGACGCGGGTCCGACTCCCGTCAACCGCTTTTTAAGCTGAAAATAAATAATAAAACTTGCGCCCTGCTACGCTTGCTCAGAATCAACTTCTTGCTTTTTTATTTTTTCCATTAAATAGCTTTGATACACAAAATCACCTTGCATAAACGCCATTGGGAAAACATACGTTTCTGAATTTGTTTTGAAACATACAAACTCCTCACCGGTCAATAGTTTTTGAAATTGCTCAATTGCTGTTATTTCTGCAAATGGAATCAGCTTTTCATCAATATGGAGTCCGCCTTTGTCTATATAATTATTCTTTTCAGCTTTACGGAAAAGCTTAATCTGTTTGATAAAACTTGAAACAGTGAAAACAATTAAAACCAAACCTAAAATAGTACCAAAATAAAATCGGGAAAAAGGAATCAAAGAAACAAATCCAAATACAAAAGAACAAAAATCTATGATATATGCATTACGTTTCATCTTTTTTGGAACTGCTAAATTTCGGCTTGTGTTTTCAAATTCGTTGCATTTTTGTTTGAAAAACTCTTGAAAGAATGTTCCAAAAAAGGTTTCAAACATATTTTTCGTTTTTTCATCTAATATTAAATAAAAAGCTCTTTTTTCTCCATCAAAGATAAATTTGTATATTGGAATTTCTCCAAAAGCACGAAATCGCAAATTTTGAAGTTCACTAAAATCATATTTTATGATTTTACCAAACCTCTTTACTAACAGCGAATTATTCTCAATTTTAAAAGATAGTCTGACTTGTAAAATCAATCCAAGCAGTACAATTTCGAGTATAGAGAGAATGAAAAACGTTGCAATGCCAACGCCGTTTAATTCCTCTGGCAACATAACCACGAGAAAAACAATAACAAACAGACAAAAAGTAAGATAAAAAAATAATGTAGCCTTTGTCTTAAAAGAATTTGAAACAAAATCCATTTTATAATTTCTCCTTTATTAGATTCGTCCATTGTACAAATTTCATCAAGTTTGTGCGAAGCGTTATCTTTCCGGCCAGCGGCCTTGGCAGCCTTTGGGGAAAGAGTAGCCGGCATAGCTGAGCGGCTTGTCTTCGACGGTGAACCACGGCGAAATAGATTCAAAGCTTTCTATTATATGCAGGTCTTGCGCCGGCATGTAGCCCTGCCCTAAAAGCATAATCTTCTTGCCGGTCTTTTTGTCAACCGCCATGTCTGTTACAAAGACGGCGTGCCCCGGATTTCCGCTCTGCACGAACACATCGCCGATGCGCAAATCTTTTATGTCGATTGGCACAATTTCTTTTGCCATAGAGCGCGTGCTCGCATAGCTGTAAACGATGCGGAGATATTCGTCAAAAATTTTCCGCGAACTGCCCTTTGCATAGCCGCTTTTCCAGCCGCTGCCCGTAAGGCGGTAGCCTTCCATAAATTTTTTGAACGGCAGATAAGTGCCGCTCTCTGCGTTAAAGCCGATTTTATCGTATTCGCCGCGCGCATAATAATATTCGGCGCGCATCTTCATGCAGGCGTCTGCGCATTGAAGCAAATCTTCGCTAAGGTTCGGAAAATCGTAAACGGCGGCGTGATAGCTGTTGCGCTTTAGCTGGCCGTCGTAATAATAGACTTTCGCGTCAGCAGATTTGAGCGGCAGTTTGCGGTAAAATTCTTCGTAAGAACCGGCTGCAACAGGCACGCGTTCGTAGCCTTCCGGCACGCTTATGCGCGTTTCAACAGTCATGCCGTTTGGGTTAATCTCAACAGAAGAGCTTTCTTGCGGCGCAAAGATTGAATCAAATATCATGTTCCAGTCTATGTCGTCAGACGAAGTTCCGGCTGGAATTGTGACAGTCACCGTTCTTTCGGCATCATCTGAACTGCTGCCAGATTGCTTCGCCGGCTGCTGTGTCTGATTTTGCGCCGCTGACTGCGGCTCTGTCTTTGCAGATTGCGCGCCCGGCTCCGGCTTCTGTGCAGTTCTGCTAGAGCTGAAAACCGACGTAGACGGCCGCTCAATGACAACAGAATGATTTTCTTCTCTGGCTCTTGTCACGGCAGTTGTATACGAAATAGTCTGCTTTGCAACAACAGCCGAGCTTTTGTCGCGGCACACGTACTCAATGGCATTAATCACCGGGTAATCGAAAATCTCCGTTTCAAGATAGTCTTTGATTTCAGCAATAACCCGCGCCGAATCGAGCATCTGCGCATATGTGTGGTTCTTCAACACAACAAGCTTGAGCCGCAGAGGAATTGCGCCGCCGTAGTTCTTCAGCTGCTTTTCGTCAGCCGAATCATACGCGAGCGTCACCGTCACTTTTACAGTCTTTTTGTCTGATGTCGTCAGCTTAATCTCGTTAATCGGGTAATATCTTGTTTCAGCAAAAACCGCGCCCGCCTGCACGAGCATCAGAAGCGCCATCACCGCAGCGCAGCAAATCCGTTTAGCCAGTTTGTTTGTCATAAACTCATTGTAATTGAAGAAACTCGAATTGAAAACGCTTTTATGAATGAAAACTAGAGGAAACCTCTGCTGTCGCAAGATGTTTCGTTTATTTTCCTGCCGGTATTTTCTCAAGCTTAATCTGATACCCTAAACAACGAAGCACAGAAGTAAATGTTGTAAGATTGACTTTTTGAGAATCTTTTGAACGGAGCTTCTGGATTACAGTCGGAGAAACATCAGCTTTTTTTGCAAGCTCTCTTATCGAAATATTCTGTGCTTCCATTTGTTCAAGCATGAACTCTGAAAGCAAAAAGTCATTATATTCCTTATCATAAATTTCTTTTTGTTCTGGATTTTCTGTAAAAAATTTTTCAAATGTTGTCATTTCAGATCTCCTCTTCTTCAGAATTTCTGGCAAAATAATCAGCTCTATTTTTTATAGCCAGCCTTTTTTCATTTTCAGGCATTTTGTCACTTGCTTTTCTATAAGCATTTGTAACAATAATTTTCTTTCCTTTTTGAAAAAAAGCTAAATAACGGTCAGGCTGAGGCTTGAAAACATAAATACCATCACCTTCTACTCTAAATTTAGTTATGTCTAAAATCTTACCAAAATCACCCATTCTTTGACAAAGCATCAAAAATTTTCGCTTTTGGCTTAAATCGCACAACTGATAATAATCATAAGGCTGACTATTTCCTTCTGAATCATAGTACCACTCTATTTGAAAGAATTTGCCCTTATAGATTACACAATCCTCTCTCTTCATGCTTATACTGTACCACAAAAGCAGTACACCGTCAAATTTCAAGCCCTTCGATTTTGGCTACACTTGTGTTTCTGGCAATATCCGATAAAGAAATAGCCTTGTAGTACTTTTAATTTTGTAAAATTTATGATAACATATGGTATTATTAATAGAACCAAGTTTTAAGCGTACAACTTTATTGCGCTATCGGAGAAAAAAAATGACAGAAAAGAATTCTACATGCCTTGAAGAGCTTAATTTCAAAGAACTTGGAATCAACTGGATTGGAAAAATTGACGGATATAGTTTTTCAATTGAAGATAAGCAAGACAGTGAAAACGAATTAATCATCTACATTGATCTTACAGCAAACGCCAAAAGCAAGCTGTTTGAATTTCTTGATGAATGCAGCGAAGCTTCGGAATACGGCTTGGACAAAGATACGCTAAGCATAATTTATTTGGAAGATTCAGAAAATGATATGTCAGATTTCTTGAAAAGGTTAATTGCCAAATTGAAAGAAATTGACGCAAAGTGTGTATGTAAATACTGCAAGCAGACAGATAATCTTTCGTTCTATGTAAACAACACTACTTATGCCTTGCTGTGCGAAAAATGCGGTGCAGAACTCATAGAAAAATTTGAAGCAGACAAGAAAAAGAAAAACAACTATGCAAGAGGCCTCTTTGCAAGTCTGTTGGGCGCGCTTATCGGGTCTACCGCGTGGATTATAATCGGCTCGTTGGGCTATATTGCATCTATTGCAGGCTTTGCAATTTCATATTGTGCCTTTAAAGGATATGAAATCGCAAAAGGAAAATTCAACAGAACAGGTATCGTCTTGAATGTAGTTGCGATAATTATTGCTTTTTTGTTCGCTCAATATGCTGTTCTGTTTATTGAATTTTCAAAAGAATTCAATACAGTAAACCCACTCGGCTTTATTCTCATCACTCCGATTTTGTTCAGCGATGCTGATTTCATGAAAGCCTTGTTACCAGATATTGGACTCGGCCTTCTTTTTGCATTTCTTGGCACATACCGCATGATTATAAATAATTTCAAGTCAGCCAAAAATGCCGAAAATCTGAATATCGAAAAACTAGATTTTTAGTCAATTTGCATATTACAAAAAAACGCACTGAAGCCCGATAATTGCAACATAACAAAATGGGAAAAATAAAGGGCTGCTTAGTTCAGCAGCCCCCTTTCTGCTTTCTGTAATATTTCAAATTTCCAAGGGAATATGTTCGCTAAATACTTTTTAAGATTTTCATTAGGACTTACATTTTAAAAAATATTCTTCCAATTCTTCTTTATCGTATTGAAAATCATCAATATCCTGATAAAAAGTTATACAATACTCATCGTATTTATCCTTATAAAATTCAACTTTAATTTTTTTGTCAGGAAATTTATCTTTAAAATAAAGATTCCAAGAATATTCTATTCTTTTACCAAGAATTTTTAATTGGGCTTTTTCCAGATTTTCTTGTTCTTTATCTTCAGCATCAATTGGAAAAATTCCAGATAAAAAAACATGATTAACAAATGATTCTATAGATTTACTATTACAATTATTATCAATCATTGTTTTTATAGATTCTAATTGACGGCTGTCCTTTAGAAATAAAAAATTTCCGACTCTGTCAATTCTTGGACAAAAAAGTGTCGAACATATCAAAACTTGTTCTAAAGAAAATTTTAAAGGTATATACTCATACATAGTAAAAAAGTCATTACATTTTTTCCATGCTAAATAATCAATTAACATATTTTCAGAAAAATCATCTTTCATAATTCTAGATACCTGCATAAAATTGGGAAAAATATTTCAACATATGTACTGCACAAAAAAAGAGAACTTTTCTATATAAAATAAAAAAGCCCCGGACAGCTTGGTCTGGGGTTTTTGTCTTATTTCATCTCTTCGGCGAGCTTTTCAAGCTGGGCTATTGTATCGGCTTTCATGGAAATCTTTACAGTGACCTTGTTTTCGGCAAACTTGATGTCCTTTGATTCCGCAAAGAGCGCGGCCATTGTCTTTGCAGCCTGCGGCCCCCACGAACCGTTTTCTACAAACGCCACGGTACGCTTTTGATAGTTGCGCTCGGTCAAGTTCTCGATAAATTCGCGCATCTTTGGGAAAACGCCGCCGCAATATGTGGTTGAAGCCAGAATCAGCTTGCCGTAGCGGAACGCGTCTTCTATACATTCGTGCAAATCTTCGCGGGCAAGGTCTGCGACCACAACTTTCTTGCAGCCTTTCGCCTTGAGCATTTCAGCAAGCTTTTCGACAACCTGCTTTGTGTTGCCGTAAACCGAAGTATACGCAATCATCGTGCCTTCTGACTCAACGCCGTAAGACGACCAAATATCGTAAAGATTGACGTAATAGCCGATGTCGCTGTTAAGCACAGGGCCGTGCAAAGAACAGATTGTCTTTATGTCGAGGGCGGCGGCCTTTTTTAGCAGAGCCTGCACAAAATCGCCGAACTTGCCCACAATGCCAAAGTAATATCGCCGCGCTTCGCATGCCCAGCCTTCCGGGTCTTCTACATCGTTTGCACCGAACTTGCCGAAAGCATCTGCCGCAAAAAGCACTTTCTCAGTGCTTTCATAAGTCATGATAACTTCAGGCCAGTGCACGTTCGGCGCGGTGATAAAATTAAGCACGTGCCTGCCAAGCTCAATCTTTGAGCCGTCGGCAACAACCACCTGCTTTTCAGGAAAATCAGTTTCAAAATAGCTTTTCATCATGACGAACGCCATTTTTGAAGCAACAATTTTGGCTTCTGGAAATTCTTTGGTGAAAGCAAGAATGTTTGCAGAATGGTCCATTTCCATGTGCTGAACTACAAGATA
>JAEEGJ010024529.1_pt1 | contig 12491 bp, 9 predicted proteins | sample 8958761 | NCBI WGS metagenome assembly JAEEGJ01 (sample SAMN16246546, study PRJNA631951) | gut metagenome | biome: gut microbiome; feature: rumen; material: RS-attached | host: Bos | place: Iran: Karaj | collected 2018-10 | reverse complement strand
GACTTTGTGAAATCAGCAGAATTAATGTTTTTCATAGGAATCCTCCTTTGATTCATGTTTCATATATAAATATATGGCTCAAAACTCTCATTTGGTGATATTGTGAAGAAAAAAATCAGAAATTTTCAAAAAAAACACGGGAAATTGCAAAAAATCACAAAAATTCTCAAAAATTCACCAAAATTCGCAAAATTTTATTGAATTTATAAGCCTATACAAGAAAAGCCCTTTACAAATCGCATTTTATGTTGTATATTATAATAGAGATTGCTTGAATAGGCTAATAAATCCAACCTCTTTTCCCAAGCATCCATGGAGGACTTTTATGTCATATGCCAAGAACTTTTATGTAGACAGAGCGATTCAGGATTGCAATTTTCCGCCTGATAATAACGGTAGAATTGCAAATCTTTTGATTCCGTTTGCGGCATATTCTGCTAAGAAAAACGGACTTGATATTTCTTCTACAGTTGGACAGGCTCTCGCAGGCGACGACATCCCTCCTGCCATAAAAGCTTTCCTCTCTGGTGATGGAGCTAAATGGGCAGGCAGAAGTCTTTCGACATTTGAAAAGGTTTCTCTTGAGGAAATAAAAGATTACATTTTAGATAAGATTTCTACCTGGAATAATCTGGCCGGTCATGACTGGCTTGTAGTAGGAATGCCGTCTTCTCTTAATGATCTTGTTGCAAGTGTTCTTGATATTCGCCCTGATGATTCTGTGATTGATCTTGGCTCTGGTCTTGGTTCTTTTGTCATTCATATTGCAAAAAATTATTCGTATAAAACTCTGGAAGGAATTGAGATTAATAATCAGAATGTACTTTACAGCAGCATGCTTGCGTATCTTGAAGATGTTCATCCGGTAATAAAACTTGGAAATGTGCTAGAGCTTGATGGCAGAATTCAGTTCAGTAAAATTCTGACTTTTCCGGAATTAGCTTCACGCATAGAAATTCCTTTTATCAAAAAAACTCTGGAGCTTCTTTCTGACGGTGGTCGTGCACTTGTTTTTCTTGGTCAGGGATTTTTATTTGCAGAAGGTCATGGCTATAAAGATGCGCGAAAGAATCTTATTGACGGTGGATTTGTAGAAGCAGTGATTGAACTTCCTGCCGGTGTGTTGTATCCATATACAGGCATTTCTACATGTCTTGTTGTTTTATCAAAAGGGAACAAAACATTACGACTTGTTGATGCAAGTGATTTTTATGAAAACACAAGACGAGGTGCAAGCTCCCTGACTGCCGAAAATTCAAAATCAATTTTCGAGATGATAAACAGGGACAGCGACAAGTCAAGAATTATTGATTATAACGAGATTAAGTTTAACGATTATGCCTTGACTTCATGCACATATTTCCTTGAAGAAAAAATCAGTTTTGCCGGCGTACAGAATTATGAAAAACTCAGCAATCTGGTTGAATCAAAAATCCTGCGTGGGGCACAGATAAAAGCTTCCGAACTTGAGGAACTTAGCAGTGATGAAGATACTGAATGTTATTATGCCTTTGCCAAGGACATAAAAGAAAACCGTCTGGCATCTGATCTCAAAGCTCTTAAACAGATTGATTCGAAGTTTGAAGGCATTGTGCTTAAGGATGAAGACATTCTGCTTGTAATGGCAATGACAGAAAACCTTAAAGTTGCCTGCGTTGAAAACCTTAAAGGAAAGAAAATTATTCCGGCCAGCAATATTTATATTATCAGGCTTGATCAGAAAAAGATTCTTCCTGTGTACTTCAAAATGCTTTTGGAAACAAAGCAGGCCTTGCAGATTTTCGAAGCCTTCTGCGGAGGCACTGTGCTAAAAGCTATAAGCGTGGAGTTTTTGAATAAGCTTAAGATTCCGCTGCCACCGCTTGAAGAGCAGACTGAACTTGTTAAAAAGTATCGGAATATAGAGGACGAGAGCGAGAAGTTAAAACAACAACTCGCGGCTCTGGAAAAGGAAAAGGGTGAAGTTTTAGCCTCGCTCTTTTAATTCAAAAAAATAAAAACGAAGTCGATTTTCTCTCAAATTTTTTGCACTGCATTTGCAGGGCCAGGGGAGTTGTCGTCTCTACACAAATACAGGGGGTTGCGTATGAATATGAACAATGTATCAAGAAACACTTATTCAGAGTTTCTTGAATTTCAGCTTGGTGAAATTGTTTCGGATAACGTTAAGCGTTTTGTTTTTGAATCTGGTTATACTGCAGAAGAAATAGGTTATCGTGCAAATCTTTCTATTGCAACAGTGAACCGTCTTAAGGCAGGCGAACATCTTTCCATCAAAAGTATCTGCGCCCTCGCCGAAGCCCTGAACAAACAACCCGAAGCATTTTTTGTAAGGGCAAAGCGATAGGTGACTGGTAGCGGAACCTATTTCAAACAACTTCAAGGCAATTACCTCTGCCTTTATAACCCCCATCGTCTTGACGACAGGGATTAACCAACTATATTAAGATACAACGAGGAGCTGTCATGCAAAGATTTTGGTCTTATGATATAAGAAAGAACAATTACATTCCTACAGACTCAGAGCCCTTTTCGACCTTTCCTACTATTGTTGATACAAAAAATATGAAGGTCTGGTGTCGCTCTTGTCATCGCTGGGAAAACATTATTGCGTTTTCTCAGAATGTTCTTAAGACTGAATGCAGAAAGCTTTACACTGGTCCGTTTACACCTGATAACAGTGAATTTTCTTATGGTTTTGATATTTTGCGAAAAGATAAAAATTTTTATATTCGTATTCAGTCGCAAGTAGTTGCTACAGATTATCGCAGACTTTTGGAAACTCATTTTGAAGTTAATCTGAATAAAAAGAAGCTTTATAAGAATGGTAAAGAGACTTGTGAGCGTGAAGAAATCTCTGGCCTTCTTTGTAAAGAAATTACAGATCAGATTATTGATGCAATGGGCGATGAGTATAAAAATGAGTTTGGAATTAAGCCAACTGTTTCTTCTTCGCTTAAAGGTTTTTCGCTGGTGCTTGGTTATATGCTTAGCCCGTTCAATGTGAACTTTTACCTTATTTGCCAGCACTGGGGCTTGAATCCTTATGATGCAGATTTTACTTCGCTTTCTTCGGGCAACACTCCAAATGCCGAAAACGAAATGTTTGACTGTCTTGGAATAAAACCTACGAAAAGTGTAAGAAAGCTTTATCAGAAATTTCCTCAGGGTGTTATAGCCTATGCTGCAGCAAAAGATCTTGGCATTACTGATGTAAATCTTTTAATGAAAAGCGCCAACCCAAAGTGGTATGCATTTTTTAAGTATTATATGATTTCGTTCAATTACGGCGATATAAGGTATGGAGTGCAAGGGGCGCTCAAACAATTTGCTCAAGATATGCTGGTCTTTACAAATCAAAAAACCTTATGGAATTCGCTGGATAGAACTGTAAACTACTTAGTAGACAAGACTGTTTCGAATTATTATATCACCGATGGAATGCAGATGTATCAGGGTCTTTCGGAGCATTTAACCCAGCGTGAAAAACGTGAATTACTTAGTGAAGGGTTTAATCAATACACACATGATTTTCTTTTGCGACGGAATAATGAACTGAACGATGAATACAGGCGAAATAGAGTAGGTGCATCTTGGAAAAAAGAGAAGGATACTAACGTTACCTTTGAACTTGAAAAACAATTTCTTGATCTTGAATATAAAGCAGGACCTGCCACCAGGAGAAATTCGGAAGGAGAAATAGAGCCTGTCCCAGATGAAGAGCGTTATTGTTTTTTTGTTGCTAAAGATAGTTATACCCTTAAAGTAATTGGCAGCGAAATGAGCAACTGTGTAGGCTATGGTTATAAATCAGCTGTAAAAGAGCGTCGTGCAACAATTGTTTATGCCATGCATCAGGGCAAATACAAAATCTGTATAGAAGTAACACCACAATTTACGATACGCCAGGCTTTTGGACCCCACAATACTAATTTACGCGATGATGCTTTTGAAGCCTATTCAGAATGGTGCAATGAAAAAGGCATTGTAAGACAGAACGCGTTTTCTGTTCATGTAGCACCGTAAAAACGGAGAATGCTTATGAGAATAATTACCGGTACCGCCGTTACAGCTTACGGCATGTGCGCTTTTGTCATATACACTCCTACGCACTAAACCCAATCTTATGATTACTGCAACCTTCTTCTGCCCACTGATTTTTCTTTTCTACCTGCATCTTTTTTAATTCTTCAAGAATGTAGGTGGCGTTGATGTCGTCCGGGTTCATAAAACGGATGCGGCTTGAAAGGGCGCCAAAGTCTCCCGGGGTTACGCTCTGGCAGTCTTCCAGTTCTTTAACCTCTTTATTTGAAAGGTGATAGGCCGGGAAGTAGCGTTCGAGCATGGTTTTGATGCCTTCAAACTTCATTGGTTTAAACTCAACCATAATGTGGAAACGGCGCTGCATTGCAGGGTCCATAATGTTGCGGAGGTTTGTGGTGCAAATGAGAATCCCCGAAAATTCTTCCATCTGAGTAAGGAATTCATTTACAGTAGAACGCTCCCAGCTTCTTTGTGCCTGATTACGGTTGTAGAAGAAGGAGTCTGCTTCATCAAACAAAAGGATTGAATCAGAAGCTTCTGCTTCAGCAAAGGCATCACGGATGTTCTGTTCGTTCTGGCCAACAAACATTCCAAGAATATCGCTGGCACGCTTTAAGAGAATTGGCTTACCAAGCTGTTCTGCAATATAACGGGCAAGCTCTGTTTTACCGGTTCCGCTGAGCCCGTAAAAAAGCATGCGCACTCCACTTTCTGTTCCCTTGTTTTTTTCTGCAAACTTGGCAGCGTTCTGAACCATCTCAACAATCTTAAGAGGGTCCATGCTTGCGTTTAAAACTGTAGGGTCATATTCTGCCTTTACATTGTCGCGCATTTTGGACTTGCCGTTGAGGAGGAGGGCATTTTCCTTCATAACAATCTGGACCTTACGGAGCAGGGTTTCTTCTTCCTTGCATGCCATGCCTTCAATTGTCTTTACAATGTTGTCTACGCTCTGGCCTGTGAGCTTGTATTTGTCAAACAGTTGAACAATCTTTTCTTTGGTGTTTTCCGAAAGCTCCATTGACTCAATTTTGGTTTTGGCAATTGAACGCAGCTGGCTTGCAGGCATTGCTTCAAACTTAAGGCTGAAGGTAAAACGGCGGCGTGTAGATTCATCAATCTGTTGCTGATGGTTTATGATGTAAATTACTTTGTCGCGGTTGTTTTCGAGCATCTTGTTTATGGTACCCTTGTTCTTTGAAGGCATAGGTCCAAAGAAAGAATAATCAAGAGTTTTAATAAGGGTATCTGCTTCGTCAACAACGATAATAGAATCCTGGCGTTCCATAGAAAGAAGGCATACCAGACGGCCAAGAACATTGCAGCGTTCGTTTGCTTCGGCTTCGTTTTTAAAGATGTAAACCTTTTTGCCAATATCCTTGCAGACAGCTTTTGCAAGCTCAGTTTTTCCGCTGCCGGGTTTTCCGTAAAAAAGAATGGAAACAGGATTATTGCCCTTAAGTAAGTCGCCGCAGATTTCGAGCGATTCCTGCTTTACGCTAAAGGTGTCCAGGCCGTAGGCTTTGCTGCAGTCAAGCGGCTTAAGCAGGTCGCAGAAATATGGTTCAAGGCTCTTGACCTCTATGCATTCATTCATGCAACAGTCATAGTCTCCAGAGTTATCAATAAAACCAAAGGTCTTGAGCTTCTGGTCGCTGCGGAGCATGTAGCTAAGATCTCGCTGTGATACTCCAAGTATATCTGGCATGCAGCTGCGGATTTCGTTTTCGCAATGACGGCTTAAGCTGCGGAGGTAATCATTTGTATTAAGGCGGCACTGCACTAAAAGATAAAGTGCTTCTTTTTGGGTAAGCTGAACCTGGCGTACCAGAAACTTTGTTTTTGAAATATCAAAAATTGCTTTAGTGTGCTTTGCTGAAAATTCAATTTTTTGTGTAATAGAGTAGTTGTCATTGTCACAAAAAATTGTTGCCTTAATAATATCTGCAAACACAGGCTTTGAAGAACAATACATAACTCTGTGCAGATTAACAATGGTTTGATCAAGGTTGTCATAGTGACGCATATTACGGTCAATTCTTTTGTCCTGGTCATAAAGGTAAGGAATGTCGTAATTGTCATCAAAAACCATTTCTTCATTTGGCCCGTTTTCAAGAGGCTTTAAGATATCCTGTTTTGCAAGAGTCTCTACTTCTGCTTCAAGGATTTTGCCAAGGCGTTCCCTTTTGTTCAATTTATCTACGCATTCCAGAAAAGCATTTATACCCTCATCATATTCAGACATAACAACAGAGTTAGATTTATTTTCAAAAAGCACCGAAAGAAAATAGCAGATTGCATAAGGTTCATTTTCTGTGCTGGTAATATAAGCTTCTGAGCTTCTTCCAAAACGTTTGTTTCTAAATCTTCTGTTCATGATCTTTAATCCTCCAATTTCGCATATATTAATATAGGTGGAAAGACTCTCATTTTATGATATTTTTGGAAAAAAAAGGAAAAAACGTGAGGCGTAAAAAAATTATGAATTAAAAAAATCGTCGTCAGGTATAGCCATTGCAGAGGCGAGTGCTTTCTTTTGCTTCATATGTATAATTATATGAGAGCAGCGTTATGCTGCCAACCCGTCCATGCTGGTTCTTAGCTTTTCCATGGCGCGTTCTTTAACGTAGTGGATGTATTGTTTAGACTCTCCAAGTTTTCTGCCAATATCGGCAAGAGAGTATTCATGCTTATAAGGTGCAATGCCGTAAAGCATACAGATGATTTGTTTTTCATCCCAATCCAGTTTATTCAGGTTTTTATAAAGCTCCTCCTCCTGAATTCTGTAGCAGGCAGTTTCTTCCGGAGTAGAGGATGCAGTATCCGGAATTATAGAAAGCCTTGTTTCTCCATAAGCGCCGCCGGTTGAATCATCAAGACTCAGGCATGGGAGGCTTTCTTCAAACAGCTGGGCAATTGTCTTTTTGTCAAAGCCTGTTTTTGCAGCAAGAGTTGTGATAAGTTCGTCCTGGCTGCAGTCGGTGTTTGTTTTTTTAAGCGCCTTATTGATTTTTAAAATCATTCTAAGGCGCTCTTCACTCTGGCGCTGGATGTAGCCGCTTTTGTTACAGGATGAAATAATTTCGTTCATGATGTACATGTTGGCAAAAGTGATTACCTTGTAGCCCTTTGTGTAATCAAAGTGGTCAATTGCTTTAATAAGCCCAATTACGGCCTCTTCATTTACCTCCTCATTTGAAAGACCGCGTCCATAAAACTTTTTTGCATAAGTAACCGCATAACGGATGTTGGCACGAATCAAAGTTTCACGTGCCTGCGCGTTACCCAACGAAGCCTGTTTTGCCAGTTCCAATTCTTCTGTTTTTGAAAGAGGCGCAATCGAAGCATCATAGAGCGACAAATAGTCGCCCTTAAGAGTTTTGTTTGACATAATACTCCTTAAAGTTTTTTATCGGAAACCAAAATGACTGTGATTTATAATATAGCGCAAAGTCATTCCCAAAGCGCGGGAATGGATTTTAAATTTGAATAGTGGTTATTTGCATACAGTATAATATAGGTATAAAAGGCGGAATCGTCAAATTTTTTGGTAAAATTTTGTTTTTTTAAATTTCATTGTTATACTATAAATATGCCACAATCCGAAATCAACATTGCAAAAGCTTTTAGAGAGATACCGTTTGGAGAAGATAAGACTGAATGCGGGTATTTTCCGGACAGAGAGTCGCATAATATTCTTACAAATATGAACTGGCTGGACCCGAGCCTTCCTGTTGAAAAGCTGGATTGTATTTTTTACGAGCGGTTACTCAGGCAGGGGTTCCGTCGTTATCATTCGCTTGTTTATCATACTCAGTGCAGGCATTGCCACGAATGTATTCCAATCCGCATTCGCGCACAGGATTTTGAACCTTCTAAAAGTCAGAGGCGGGTGCTTAATAAAAATGAGAATGTAGAGGTTACGATTGTTCACGATCCGGCAGAATTTAGCACAGATGAAAAGGCGCTTATGTACCGCAATTACAACGCTTATCATAATAAAGAAAAACCGGATTTCAAACCTCTAACCCTGGAAGAAGCAAAAGAAGATCTTACAAACATGAACAGCGGTTACAGCGGGGTGATCAATCTTGATTATAAAGTTGGGGACCGTCTCCTTGGAGTTAGCATTATAGATTATGTAAAAGATGCGCGTGGCAGGCTCACAGGTATTTCTTCCAACTATTTTTATTATGATACCAGCGAGGATGTGCTCAAACGAAGCATTGGTGTTTTTAGCGTGCTGTATGAAATTTTGTTTTGCATGGGAAACAATATTCCATATTATTATCTTGGGCTTTATCTGCCTCACTGCCGCAAAATGAATTACAAGGCAAATTACAAGCCTTACCAGCTTTTGATGAACAACGTTTGGACCGAGAGCACTGGACTCGAGCAATGCCCTCAGGTTTTGGAAAACTATCTTAGAATTGATGATGAGAATCCGGATGCTGACGAAAAACTTGACCCTGCCGATGTTTTTACTTTCCCGGAGCCAGGTCTGCTTTACGGAGGGCAGGACATTTCTTTGGTAACAGAAAACATTCCTCTTCGCATGCTCTACTCGGCATATTATCAGGGAGTCTTTCCGTGGTTTAATGAAGACGAAGGAGATCCTGTTTTCTGGCAGTCTCCTGCAAAGCGTTTTGTGATCCCGCTAAATCAGCTTCACGTTTCAAAATCCATAGAAAAATTTTTAAAGCACAACCCGTACACTTACACAATAGACAAGGCCTTTGCCGAAGTAATAAAAAATTGCGCCGCACAAAAACGCCCCGGTCAGGATGGAACTTGGATTGGCCCCAAAATGATAAACGCTTATATCAAATTTCACAAAGCAGGCTATGCCCACAGCATCGAAGTCTGGAAGGACGGCAAACTCGTCGGCGGCTTTTACGGAATCTTACTCGGCAGCATTTTCTGCGGAGAGTCCATGTTTACGATTGAACCCAACAGCTCCAAAAGCGCCTTTGTTTTATTTGCCAGAGCCTTTAAAAAAGCCGGCGGCAAACTCATAGACTGCCAGTCCTACACCGAAAACATGCTCCGCTACGGCGCGCGGGATATTACGCGTAAGCAGTATCTTGCTAAGTTGGAGAAGTATTCTGGGGTGGGGCTTAGGTGTGGGGTGGAAGAATTATTTTCGAACGCTACTTATCATTCTTGATTTCCATCAATAAGTATGGCTTGTTCAATTTTATGCAAAAATCGATAACAGATTTTGTGCCTTTGGAGATTCCATCCCAAAAGATAAATACATAATCAGATGCTTCAATCATGATTTTATTGCGAACAATACCCGCTCCACGACCATACCTTTTCCAGTCAGGTTTATATTGTTGAATCTGTATGTTATGTGATTTTGCCCAGGCTTCACCAATAGAATCTACACCTTTTGCACCCCCCGAAACTAAAATCATATCAGAATTATTTATCAACGCAGCATTTAATTTTTCAAAGATTAAGCTTTCATTATTAATTGAGCGTGAACCGCATATCATTATTTTTTTCATGAGCTGTCTCCTTGTGTATTTTGATTATTGCATACGAATATATCATTAAATGATACAACCTTTTTGTACACTAATAAAAAAATATAGGAGGACAGTGTATGAGGAAGAAAATTACACGATGGACTAAGTATGAACCTGAGAATTATTGGAAATTTAACAGGCAACCTGATCCAATAGAAATTCAATTGGGATATAAGTTAATTCCACTTGTGGATAAAAGTAAAACTGGTGCGATACTCTTAAAAAAATTAGAAACCATGCGAAATCGGATTGATGCCGAATATGGAATTCCATGTCCAAAAATACATATTACTGACAATATGTTTCTTGACCATAATGAATATGCAATTGTAATTAATGGAGTAGAAATAGATCGTTTTAAAGGGGCAGCTCCTGATAAAGTTTTAGTTATGGACACTGAAAACGTTGATAAAGAAAAAATTATTGGTGAACATACAAAGGATCCCGTCTTTGGAATGGATGCGGTCATTGTAAATAAAGACGAGAGTAAAAAAGCTGAAGATCTGGCTTATCTTGTTGTTGATTTTTCAACTGTTATTTGTACTCATCTTACTGAGTTAATTTTGACTAATGCAGATAAAATTATTAATCAACATATTGTTAATATGGTAATTGAAAAGGTTAGAAAAGATAATCCTGATGTTGTTGAGGATGTCCTTATTAATAAATATTTTTCTATTACGGAATTGAAAACTATTCTTATTTTCCTTATTAGCGAAAGAGTTCCTATTTGCGATATGAATACTATTTTCGAGACGCTGGCAGATTATTATGGATATGAAAAAAGACTTGAATTCTTTGCTCAAAAATGCAGGAGGCGCCTTGCACGACAGATATTGTTACAACGAACAGGTAAACAACTCCATGTAATCAGACTTTCAGATGAGATGGATGATTATTTGTTGAATAATATGGAAATCCCAAAACCAAGGGTAGAATTACCCTTCTTTAATCTGGATCCTCAGATGGATAAAAAATTGAGAAATAAAATCTATGATTCTATTCAAGAAATATCTTCAAAAGGATATCAGCCTGTTATTCTTTGTTCCGAAGATATTAGGTTTGCTTTTGCGTATCATTTTAAGAATCTTCATAGTGTTTGTATATCAAAAGAAGAATTAAGGGAAGCTGGTGAAGACTTTTCTGTTACAGTAGAAGAGGTTATTCCTTATGACAGAAAATATTACAGATAAAAGAAAACCGCTTTTAGCCTGTGATGTAATAATTGCCTGTGGGAATGATTGTCTTGTTGCTCTTTCTTATATTGAAAATGAGATGGAAGCTCCAAAGGTATGGTTTAAATATCGTGGATGCATGACACGTTGGTTTAGAAAAATCGCAGGTATTTTAAGAATTCCAGTTATTGAGAACAAAATTCTGGCGAAAAGTCTTTATATGAATATCTGCAGGAATCAAGAGATCGAAAGAAAATATTATGAATTTGTAGTTAACATATATCGTGGATTAAGACGAATGGGATATCATTGGAAAGTTGGATCGAAAAAAACAAAACCAGAGAGAGGGAGGACGATGGGTGAATCAAAGAATCAGACAAAGGGTAAAGAAAAAGTTGATGAAATGCTTAAGAAAATCCGCGAGGAACAGAACCGCTTTTAAGTCAGGAACAAATTGATTCATTACTGGGTGCAATGAAACCAGAGCCTGATTATGAATATCTTTCACTAATGAAAAAAATTTCAAATATCACAGGCGCGAAGCCAGATCAAGTAGAGTTATTTTTCTTTTTGTTTAATCTGGGATATAAGTTTATCTAAGGTCTATTCTAGAGAAAAGGAAGTTTTTGAAAGAACCTTTAATGAAACTTCCAGAAGAGTTTTTACCGTTGAATAATCTATATTCCTGAAATCACCATTCTCGGCTAAATCATTTAAATCAATGATTCCATATCGGTGACAGTATTTGCCATCAACTGTGTATCCAAAAAGATTTCCTGTCTTTTTATTATACAGAGGTTTTGGTTGAGTTATTTTATGCTCTGAAATTTTGTTAAATTCTTTTTGGATTTCTATGAATCGGGCTTCTATCCATTTTTGAACTTTATCTTGGTTTTCAGATGATTCAAATATCTTCGCAAGATTATTCTTCTTTTTTTTATCTGTTTTGCGAATTTTCTCATACATTGCAACTACAAATAAACCAAAAGAAGAACCTTGTATTTGAATACCATGATATATAGGATTTTCAGAATTTGGATTCATAAATCTAAAATCCCAAAAACCTAGTTGATGTTCGTATCCTGTGCCTGATATAAGATTATTTTTTTCTTCATAAGTTGTAAAAAATTGAATTTCTTTTTTTAGTTTATTCAATAAACAATTCGAAAGAATTTTTTGACATATATCATGGATACGTCCATTCTTTAATTGAGAAGATTGCTCCAACGAGAAAAAGAAATGATTGTTTCTTAAAATATCGTCATTAATTGTCTTATTACAGATCGCGAGGATATCTTTTGTATACTCACGATAATATTTTTTAAAATTGTTTAAAAAATCATCATGTAAATTTGTTCTTCCTAATCCATTCAAATAATCCTCATCGTATGAAATACCCCGCCATTTTATTGATTCAACTGTTTTGGAATATTTTTCTCCATCTTTTTCACAAAATAAATCAAGTGTCATTTTTGGAGCAAAAAGATAGTATTCTGTATTATTTGCAGTTAGTTTTGTTATTCCTTTTTTGTTTTTTGGTTTTTCATCATTAATATTTTTATAAATTGGTAGATTTGGAATTATACTAATTGCTTTATTATATTTTTCTAGTTGCTCTATATAAGGATATGATTTAAATTTGTTCTCAATTACTACATAGTTAAAACTGTTTAAAATGTCGTGAAGATTTTTTGTATCTGCATAGTTTAAATTCCATTTTTCTATCGAATTGAAATTC
>JAEEGJ010024528.1_pt1 | contig 12491 bp, 15 predicted proteins | sample 8958761 | NCBI WGS metagenome assembly JAEEGJ01 (sample SAMN16246546, study PRJNA631951) | gut metagenome | biome: gut microbiome; feature: rumen; material: RS-attached | host: Bos | place: Iran: Karaj | collected 2018-10 | reverse complement strand
GGATATACCAAACTCGGAGTGGATTTTGAAAGTATCAATCCGTCAGGAAGCGGCTTTTGGCTTAAGTATTTTAATGCTTATACCAATAGTGTTGTGCGCAGGATAGATGAACAGATTTTGAAAAGAGCATCTCTGGTATGATCTTATCGGATTGTTATTGTCAGACAAATTCTGGCTTTTCTAACTAAATTATCTTTCAGGATATACGATTATGATAGAACGTTATCTCGGAATCAGATATCATAAGGAGAGATCAAATGAACACAATTATCGCAAGGCTCGAGGCAATCGTTGAAAATGTGCCATCGCGGGACAGCCGCGGCAATTCCGATGAGGAAATAGAACAGTTTTTCAACACGCTTGAAGCCGCGGAGGACGCATTTCTCGAAATTGTGGAGGAAATAAATCAGGGAGATCTTTGGCTGGAACCCGGGTTGCTGGACGAGATCTGCCGACTTGCCATAAAAGAAGACGGGGTATATGTTGACGGTGAGGAATATTCTCATTATCAGGAAAGATTACCCTTTAGGCTTTACGATCATCTTGAATTCTGGACTATACCGGTACCGGAATTGCTCATTGACGAGATCCGGAAGCATCTTCCGAAGATCAGGCTTTGAAATGACTTGCCGGTTAGTTTTATATTAAGAAGTCAGGGAGAATAGTGATGGAGTTTAAGGAAGGAAACCAATGGAAATGCTGTTTTGATCCCCAAAAAGGATTATATACTGCACAAATAGGATTCGGGGTCAACTGTACCTTATATGAGATCACAAAAGAAATATATGAAAATGTTGATGAGTCTGACGATAGTTGGTCAGCTGATCTGATACGCGAAGGTCGGCGTTTGTTCATGTCAGTAAATGATAAATGTGGGTTGCCATATACCGTTGTCCTTGATGCTGATTATGAAAAACTCTGCCCTTGGTCAGATGCAATGATTAGCGGAAAAATATGGGATGAAGATTTTACAGATGCGGTAGTTGAGAATTTGGCCTCAGAAACTAATAACAGAGAGCAGCGTCGTAAAAAACGCGAAGAGCGGCAGAAGAAAACTAAGTGAGTAAATAATGGCATGTTAAATTATGTTTTGGTTTAACTTGCTAACACGTGCGGTTCATAAAGGAAGATAGAATGAAAGTAGCATTTAGGATATACCCGTTACCAAATGGTAAAGCATATACGGAAGAGGATGTTAAAACTCTTAAGGATGTTGAAGAACTATTTGACTATTGCCAGATATACGAAGCTACAATATCAAAAGAAGGATGGAATTACCTTGTTGATACTTTCGGAATGGAAGGACTGTACGAAGCTGATAAAAAAAGTGGATGGTTTAATAGTGAGAGCTTTGAAGAATTTGTCTGTGATATAGAAAATGAAAAAAATACTAATCTATAACGAGGATTGATGAAATCTATTATCAATAAATCGAAATGCCTTAAATTTTGGTTTAATTTACAATCGTAATATGGAGAAATCAAGTAATGTCAACAGTATCTAGGAAAAAGAAAAAAGAGAAACGGATCAGAATTCCTGCGGAATACACGGAAAGTGCGCTTCATTTCAAGACAGGTCCGGGCTGGAAGGCCTGCTATGACAGTGAAAGAGAACTTTATACCGCTGAAATCTTTGAGGCGGGATACTATGATCTCTATGAGATAAACGAAGAGATATTCAGCAAACTGAAGACAAAAGGAATGGAACGTAGAGAAGCACATGGACTGATCAATACAGGCAGACATCTATATAAAAGCGTCAGCGACCGCAACAGTTCATATGATATCGCGCTTGATAAAGAATATATGTCCCTCTGCCCATGGGCTGATGTACAAAAAACCGGAGAGATGTGGGAATCGGAGTTGACCGATTTGGCTGTGGCTATTTTTGAATCCGAAAAACAAAATCGCGAACAAAAAATGAAAAAACGGAATGAACAAAAAGACACGAACCTATGAGTTTAACAGTTTTGAAAAGGTACGAAATTTTGGTTTTTCCAGTTGGCGTGTTATATCGGAATATAAAGCACATACTACGAACGTAGTAAAATGTATCGGGATTTTGTAGATTTTTAAGTAAAAATGCTGACTAGACATAATTGTCTAGTGGAAAATACGTCATTTCTCACTTTGTGACGTGGTTTCCTGATATGATTTCTGCCATAATAACCAGCGAAAGGAGAAAGAAAAATGATTGACCAAGTTAAAATTGGTGGATTCCTTAAAGATTTACGCAAGGAAAAAGGACTAACACAAGAACAGTTGGCAGAAAAGTTTGGAGTATCCTCCCGAAGCGTTTCCCGTTGGGAGAATGGCAATACCATGCCGGAGTTAGGTATTCTGGTTGAGCTGGCAGAATACTATGAAGTTGACATCAAAGAAATAATTGATGGTGAAAGGAAAAGTGAGCTTATGGAAAAAGAAGAAAAAGAGACTTTGCAAAAAGTCGCAGATTATGCAGAGGCTGAGAAGAGATTAGCAGTGAAGCGTAAATGCATAGTAACATTTTTAGGAACAATGGTATTTGCACTATGTATTATTATTGGTTACACCGTGCTGCCCAAGCTACCGGAAGACAGTTTTTTTAGAAGCAATGGCTTATGGTTAGGAATCGGGATTTTAGGATTAGTCGGTCTGTGGGCAATAATTATCCATGAAAACCACAAAAATTCTATGCAGGACAAGCAATAATTGTATCCATTATCAAAACGGAATAACAACACAGCGACAGGCGCAGGTTTAAGAGAAAATCTTATCCCTGCGCTTTTTTTTGTTTTCGGAGAAGGACTTTTATCCTTCTCTGTTTTAATCTGTAATACAAATTCATATGTTTATAACGAACAATGCCAGGCCTGAAGGTCTGGCATTATTCTTTTGCGAAAGGAAATTTCATGAAAAACATCTTGTACCGGAGTGCACGATCTGGCACTTTGATTGGGTTTAATGCTTTTTGCCTTTCAACTTACATGGGACGATTAAACTGACTTTCATATCTTTTATTCCTTATAATACTATATCGATATTTTCTCTAACCAAATTATTATCTCTGTGATTGCATGAAACTTTCCGACGAAAAATAAAGACGATAACTGTTTTCACCTAAAATCTTGCTCTTCTCTTCATCTGTCAGGCCGAGCATTTGTATCCTTTTGATATCACTGTAAGGATTTCCAAATGGATAATCAGAGCCAAAAGTGATTCGTCCGCAGCCAATATCTTTGAAAGCCCGAACTACATTCTCATCTAATTCCCAGAAGTCATCATGAATACGATAAATGCATTTTTCCCCTGTCATTGCTATGGAAGTATCAAAAATTGCATTAGGGCATTCCTCTGCCAGTCGAAAAACAATCTCCGGGTCTCCTGCAGCCAGATGTGTCATTATAAAAGGAATGCCGGAGAATTGTTTCAATACAGGTATAAAATGCGAAATATCCGTATAGTTATTAAGATGAACCCGGGATGTTTCACCACAGTGAAAAGTGATGGGAATCCGGAACATTTCACAAAACTGATAGATTTCCGTCAGCCCCGGATCCGCAGGATCAAACCCCTGAATACCGTTATGCATTTTAATCCCTTTTGCACCGTTTTGAAACCAGTTCTCGATTTTTTCAACAGGCATATCCGGATATACGCTGATAAGCGGAATCAATTCCGAATTCTCTTTAGCAACAGATATTGTCCATTCATTTGTCCGTTCAACACTTTTAACCGGAGCAAAATTGGCTATTACCGTATAATCAATTTGACTTGTTTCCATTCCGGCCAGCAGATCCTTCACTGTTCCATGCCCAACAGATTCGGTTGGTTCCATTTGATGAAGTACAGTAAAAGAAGTTATTATCTTCTCAGCACTGTCTTCAGGATAAATATGTGCATGTCCGTCTATTATCATTATCACGACTCCTTTCTGGAATTAATTTATCTTCAATAATCGGTTTCATATCCAAAATGCTGTAAAAGTATAGCAAACATGGGACTTTAAGGTTGAACGATGCACCATTTTGGGCGGGGCATTCAACCCTGAGAGCTACAGCCCTCAGGATGACAAAATCAATCATATAGGCATCATCCAAGCTTTGCATTTCTCAAAGTACAGTAAGTGTATTCCCCTTCCCGATAGGTGTCAAATACTCCTGTAACGCAGATTTTTTTCTCCATAACATCCGCTATCTCGTCAAACAGACCCGGCAACCATTTTTTAAAACCTGATCTTCATGTTCAATGCAGGTTCGATATCAAAATTGTCACTTATAAACCCGTTTTTCCTTGTTCTTTCGATAAGGGCTTTACTCATTTCTTCTGACGCCTTTGTATAAATCAAAGGCGTCAGCATATACTTTGCTTCTCCATAGATCTCGGCCAGCTTCTTTCCTTCCTCGATTTGCTCCTCACCAAAATAAGCAAGAAGCATATTATCCCATAGGATCATGGCTTTTTCAAAATCAACCCCGATATATTTCGGTACTATAGAAGGATTTACTTTTCCCACATGTACCATTCCCAAATATGAGCCTCCGATATCAAGAAGAGGATGTCCATATCCGGCATCGCCCATGTCTATGAAGATCAGTTCTCCGTCCATGTACATAATATTCTTCGCATGAAAATCCCCATGCAGCAACGTCTTGTGTTCGTCAAGTACATCATAGACCGACATCAGCTTCTCCAGCTCCCTGTCAGTCAGATACTTCTCCATTTTTCTTACACGCCCGCGATACATTTCAAGTTTATCGGTGAATTTAGTCACATCGGCTTTGGTATTATGAAGTTCCTTTAAAAGAGAGCCCATTCTCCTCCCCATCTCTTCGCATCGATCCGGATTATCCATAACAAAAGCTGAAAGAGTTTTTGCATGAAGCATTTCATACACAGCGCCATAGCTGTCTCCCACATTTGCCACATCGTAAGATATTGCCGTTGGGACACCAGAAACAAAGGCAGACCGGGCTATATCCCGTTCTTCCTGAACAATACTCATCGGAACACCCGGAGCGAATACTTTGATGATCGTTTCATCATCAAGCCGGTATACCTTACCGTTCGCGCCCTCCCCGATCACCTCACAATTTTCAACCGATATCTCTCTCAGCCTTTTCTGTACTTTAAAAATATCGGTAAAACCGGTAACCTCAAAAATATCATATATTTCATTCGAAACATTCTCAATATATATTTCTTTCTGAGTCATTTTTTTTAATTTCATAAATACCCTGAGTCCGGCAGATGAGATATAGGTCAGTTCAGATGCATCTATATGGATCTCCTCATCTTGGGGGCATACTTTAAACATTTCCTCCTCAAATATCTGAGCGTTGTTCGAATCGATACGCCCTCTTATCACCATTTTACCGTCTTCTCTTTTTTTGATCATTTGTATTCCCTCACATAATTTCTTTTATTCATAGGTGCAAAGTGATGATGACAGTCGGAATGTGCGACTTTCAGCTCATTCATTCAATGCAACCCCTATAACAGTTTTGAGTTTCGCATATGCTACATCAAACTACCTGATTCTCTGAGAGCTGCAAAATCAGATTTTTCAACGCCCACCTTAAAATCCATACAACAATCTCATCCAGAAGGATACATCCATTTCAGTTGAACGATGCACCATTTTTGGCGGGTCATTCAACCACTATATTTAGTAAAAAGATTTATTAACTTCCCCAATATAGTATAGATAATTAGTCTGTTACAAGTCTCATTATAACATAATATGACTGTTTGTGCCAACTACTTTTTCTTGATAATCTGGTTCACCTGCTACCATATAAATATTATTATATTGCTTCTCTGTCAAACGTAAAAGTCTCACTATTCCGGTTTTAGGTGTGTACTCTTCAATTCGTCTGTTATGTTTTTCGGACGTTTTCCTATTTTGCACTATCCGCATATACACTTCCGGTGCTATTGGCAAATAGCCATCTTTATGTAAAAACTTTCGAAGCCTCGTATACTCTGTTTTAGTTCCCCATATATCTGTTGGACTAAGAATAACAAGTAATCTCATTCCGTAATTCCCTCCATACTTTCAATCGGCAGAATCATTGGTAACTTCAGTTTTTCTGTCGAAGCATCTAAAACAATCCTCTTTAACTTTCTACCATAATATCAATCGCCGACATTACATTAACCTTGACTCCATCGACGATACAGGCATTATGTAATACATGTGCTAATTCTCTTCTTTACCACACACTATATCTTATAGCTTATAATAAAGAATATTATCTGTTCAGGCAGGCATACAGAAAAGGTGTTGGCGATTATTACAGGAACGGAACAACCATTGATAAATAGCCGCCGCACACTCGTGACTTTAGTCGTGAGTTAGGCGGCTATCCTTGACTTTTTTCTTGGCAAATGGTATTATAGAAATATGGATAAACATATATATAATTCAATGCCTAAAGATGTAACGCATGGTCGCGGATACATATATTCATTGCAGTATCATATCGTATGGGTTACAAAATATAGGAAACCCATATTTACAGGCACTATCGAGCAGGATGTTAGGGATTACCTGCTCAGGACACTTGAATCTTTAGATATGACGCCTATTGCTATGGAGATAATGCCTGACCATATTCATCTTCTTGTAGACTGCAAACCGCAGCTGAGATTATCGGATGCCATCAAAATCCTAAAAGGCAATACATCAAGATGGTTGTTCATGAGCCATCCGGAAATAAAAAAGTATCTCTGGGGCGGTCATTTATGGAACCCGTCATACTTTGTAGCTACGGTAAGCGACAGGACACTTGACCAGGTAAAACATTATATCGACAATCAAAAAGAATAAACATATTTAAGGAAGGAGGCAAGTGGTATGAAAATATATTCTACATACAGTGTTAAGATCAAGCATTATAATCATATCTTCAAAGACACAGTGATAGTATACCGTAAAGCCGTAAACTTCCTTATAGATGTCTGTCTTGACAAATGGACCGATATATCTGCTTTAAAGGGCAATCTCCTGAGGCAACAGCACGTTGAGCAGCTGTGCCATATGACAAAAGATAACCCGTTGCCTCAATATCCTGACTTTGACAAAAAATTCTATAAGATGCCGAGCTATATGCGACGGGGCGCTATAAACGAAGCTATCGGGAAAGTGTCTTCCTATAAGAGCAACCTTGCTAATTGGAATGAGAATCCTGTTGGCAATAAGCCATCATGTCCCAAAGCAGGCTATGTATTTCCATCCATGTACCGTACTGTGATGTATGATCAGACTGATATGTACACTGCACAGATAAAAATCTATGTGCGTAATACATGGGACTGGATAGCAGTAGACCTCAAGAAATCAGATATGGACTACATATACAGGCGCTGCGCTACCCGTAAGCAGTGTGCCCCCACCCTTCAGAAACGTGGCAAGGAATGGTTCTTAGATTTCCCGTTCGAGGAAAAGGTTACGATTAGTGATATACCTATATATGAACAGACCATTGTTGCTGTAGATCTTGGCATAAATACAGCCGCTACGGTTTCCGTGATGTACCCGGATGGCACTATTCTTGGAAGGCATTTCTGTAAGCTTTCCAGAGAAATAGACCATCTGACACACAGCGTAAACCGTATCAAAAAGGCTCAGCAGCATGGTAATCATAAAACTCCGAGACTATGGGAGAAAGCCAAAGGCATCAGCCACGACATTGCTACCAAAACTGCTAACTACATCATGGATATAGCTGTCCTTTATAATGCAGATGTCATAGTGTTTGAGCACTTGGATAGAAATGGCAGGATCCATGGTTCAAAGAAGCAAAAACTTAAACTCTGGCGCAGCCAGGAAGTACAGGCTGTTGTCACAAACAAGGCTCACAGACTTGGCATGAGGATAAGTCATATCTGTGCATGGGGGACATCTAAACTGGCTTATGACGGCAGCGGTACTGTTCTTCGTGGCAAAGATGGTGGCTTTAATACTTATGAGCTTTGCAAATTCCAGAATGGTAGGACTTATAATTGCGATCTGTCAGCTTCGTATAACATCGGAGCAAGATACTTCGTTCGCGAGATCTTAAAATCCTTGGATGAGAATTCAAGGTTGCTGATTGAGGCTAAAGTCCCTCAATGTAGTAAGAGAAGCACCTGTACGTTCTCTACCCTAATTAACCTGTATGCGGAGATTAACGCTCCAGTAGCGTAATCATCTGAGTTCAGGCTGTATGGTAGAAACGCAGTCTGCCCATCTAAAGTGGGCGTAGCCGAAAGGCTGCTATAGGAAGCACGCGACTTTAGTCGTGTGAGGCTTCACAGTGAAAAAAGAAAATCATTAAAGGAACAAGGAGTTCCGGATGTTTTTACTGGGGATACCCTATGATAAAATATATATTTTTTGATTTGGGCTCAACTCTGATAGACGAGAGCGAGTGTATAGAATACAGAATCCAAAATCTCTTGAAGCAGCCTAATGCACCTTACAGGGAGTCTTTGGAACGTAAGATGATTGAACTTGCCTCGCAGAATAAACTTCCGTACAAAGATGCAGCTAAAGAATACGGTCTTGAGACTATAAGATGGCCCAAACACTTGGAAAAGCTTTATGAAGGAGTGACTGAGCTACTGAATAAGCTTAAGACACGGTACAAGTTGGGTATTATAGCAAATCAGAGCCTCGGAACTGAACAGCGCTTGAAGGAATATGGGATTCATTATTTTTTTGACGTTATTATAGCTTCAGCTGAAGTTGGATTAGAAAAGCCTAATCCTGAGATATTTAAACTTGCAATTAAGTCAGCCGGGTGTAATCCGGATGAAGCATATATGGTAGGCGATAGATTGGATAATGATATTGAACCTGCCGGAGAACTTGGAATGCATACGATTTGGGTCAGGCAGGGTTCCTTTGCGTATGGAAACATTGATCTTATAAAAATCAAACCGGAGTTTATAGCAGACAGTATCAGAGAAATATTAGAAATTCTATGAAAATGATCAATCGGAGCTTTCGGGAGTAAAACAGGCTATATTTTAGGTAAATCAAAAATGTCTTTCATCGATTATATTGGAAGATATTTCAGCATAACTGACTAAAGGAAGGATGATAAAACCAAATGGAACTGAAGACAATGGAGTATAATCTGTCTGTTTGTAAAGTGACAGATATATCGGATATAAATCTGACCTCGGATTTCTATTTTGTTGGAAAGACAGATGAAGAACTATCTCTTGTCTGCAAAACGGAAGATACTCCGCAGAATACGACCGAACGAGAAGATGGATGGAGAGGATTTCGTATTCAGGGAGTACTGGATTTCTCGATGATTGGGATTCTGTCAAAACTGTCAGGTATCCTTGCAGAACATAAGATAGGGATTTTTGCTGTTTCAACCTACAACACGGATTATATCCTTGTGAAGGAAGAAAACTTTGAACGTTCGTTGGAGGTGCTGATTGCCGAAGGATATACGGTAATATAAAATTTCAGGATATCTTGCTAGTCAGAGCCTTTCATTTGAAATCTTAAGAAACCGCTTCAGTGTTTCGTTTGACAAAATCTGCCCACGTACTCTCTCATTAAATATGTTTGCGAAATCCTCAATGGTACAACCGACGTAAAAGTCCCGTGGCAAAGGGTTGGCGTATTCACCCCCGCCGTAACTGCCGGCCGAACTTCCCGGCGTGAAACAGTTGTAATGGATATCACACGAGCCATTTTCATGAAAACGCAGAGTTATAATATCGTGTTCGTGGGCAATCTCTATGTCGTCATCTGCCAGATGAATGTCGCTGTGAAGAAATTTAAGGTTGTTCTCGCACGCGAATCTTTCCGCAAAGGTATCGTATTCGCCGCAGATCAGAACTTTTCTTTTACGCCAGCTTTTCAGAAGTTCAGGTGATGCGGCAACGGATACTACCGTCCGGCTGAGGATAAGGCAGTCTATATGCGAGAAGAATTCGATATAACCCTCGCCAAGTCCGGTTATGCCTTCTGTCACGCTGAGCGTGTCATATTCTTTCTTCCAGTTTTTGCCCTGCTCATACAAAAGCTCGGTGTCCTCAAGGCTGAGCACGCCCTTACCCTCTACTTCAAGAAGACCGCTGTAATGGTTTATGTACGTGATATTTTTGTTGTGTTTTGAAAAAAACATCATTCACCTCATTAAACTGCGATTTGTCAATCCCATTCATTTGTATAACTATATAATTATAACATGATCTGAATAATCTCTTCATCTGTTTGGCGCATACCGATACTTGCGATTCGGCTCACATTAGTTATGGTATTTTCAACGCCTTTTACCACTATGCCATCGCCGCCGTAAAACTGCTCATTTTGCATTTGCATCTGCATCCCCAGCAGACCGGCTTCTACAGCAGAAGCAATTTTCGCCGCACAGCTGGCCTTTGCTCCATCGCAGATCATTCCGGAGTTGATAGCGACTGCATTGACGATCGTATGAGCGATCTCCCGATATTTGCCGCCATACAGATAGGTAATTCCGGCTCCTGCGCCGCATCCGGCTGAAGTGGCTCCGCAATAGGCAGACAGTACGCCGACTCCGGTTTTAAGATGGATCGTGACCAGATTGGATATCACCAGCGCGCGATACAGCAATTCATTGCCGGCACCCAGTTCTTTTGCATAAACGATCACCGGCAGGGAAGCAGTCATGCCCTGATTGCCGCTGCCGGAATTTATGATGACCGGCTTTTCGCATCCGCTCATACGGGCATCGGAACCTGCAGCAGCCCATGCCTTCGCCCGATTGTGAACAGAATTCCCATACGCGTTCAAAAGCACGGTGCCAATATTGGCTCCCCACTTTCCGGAAAGTCCTTCCTCTGCGATAGCCGTGTTATAAGCAATCTGCCGGTCCAGAATATCTTTGACATCACCGATGTCCACGCAGTCGGCAAACTCTACGATCTTTTCCACGTTCAGCAGATCATGGCTGCTCCGTTCTGCCCGTTCTCCCTGAACATACGCCCTATCGATCAGCACTTCTCCGTTTTTTCGCAAACCTATCACATTTGTATGGCCACCTGCGATTCGGACGAATGCATTTTCGTCTCCGACAGATTCAGTGATTTGAATGTCAAAGATATAATCGCTGTCAGACGGAGCAATGTCAAATTGTGCACGCTTCAGGAATTCTGCGATCTGCCCGACCTGCGCTTCACTGACACAGGAGATGACTTCCAGTTCTGCATCCGCATTGCCCGCGACAATGCCGGCAGAAGCTGCGGCTGCGATACCATGCAATCCATTCGTATGAGGAACAACCACACTTTTAACATTTTTGATTATATTGCCGCTTATCCGGATATCCACCTTCTCAGGCATACAGCCCAGTGTTTTTCTGGCCAAAGCCGCAGCATAAGCGATAGCGATCGGCTCGGTACAGCCCATCGCCGGAACAAGCTCTTCCCGAAGGATATTCACATATGAATTATACAACTCCCGATCCATTTCAATGCTCCCCATATACGCAATATTTATATTAAACTCAATGGCCGCAGTGCCCCCCGCAGTGATGCTCCTCATCGTGATGATCACTGCAATTATGACCTTCACCATGATGATCACACTTTACATCAGGGTTATAATCAAGTCTTCCTTCGATCAATGCTTTCACTGCTTCATCTGCGTTACCGGATACGCCTCCGTATAGTTTGATACCTGCTTCACCGAGCGCGACCTGTGCTCCTCCTCCGATACCCCCGCAGATCAGGGTATCTACTTTACCCCCAAACAGAAAACCTGCAAGGGCGCCATGCCCCTGACCATTTGTATCCACAACTTCTTCATGTACGATCTTTCCGTCTTCAATGTCATATACCTTAAATTGCGCAGTATGTCCGAAATGCTGGAAAATTTCACCGTTTTCATATGTTACCGCAACTCTCATCTCGCTGTCTCCTTTTTCTCTTATATTTTTTATGCTGTCGTCTTGTGAAAAATTAAAACTTACATTACCACCGGAAATGATAAGACTCCTGCCCTCCACAAGTACTCTTGCTATTTTCTTACGCGCATTATCATACATTGCCGTCACCGTAGTTCTGGCAACACCCATTTTGTCCGCGCACTGCTCCTGGGTCATCCCTTCCGCATCCAGCAAGCGTATAGTCTCAAATTCATCAAACGTCAGCTGCAATGCATCCTCACCGATGATATCTGAAGGCGCAAAACCAAACTGTCCGGGAAGACCTGATATTCTTCTGCACTTTGTGTTCTTAGGCATAGCTCACCCTTTCTGACATATGTCATGATAATTGTACTCTTCATATTGACATATGTCAATATCGAGGCCTGTGCTGCGTAAAAGAACCGGTTCGCAGCCGGTTCTTTTTTTGTGCGATAAGCGAATGCCCTCGGCAGCAAGCTCGCTTGCTGGACGAGGGCTGAGTGAACGGTCATTGAGCGGACTTCGTACGCGAGATGACCCGTCGAATCGAGTAGGAGTCAGCCTACTCGATCGCGTGAGCTGCCTTCTCACTAAATCGTTGACAATATCCCTGCAA
>JAEEGJ010024527.1_pt1 | contig 12492 bp, 6 predicted proteins | sample 8958761 | NCBI WGS metagenome assembly JAEEGJ01 (sample SAMN16246546, study PRJNA631951) | gut metagenome | biome: gut microbiome; feature: rumen; material: RS-attached | host: Bos | place: Iran: Karaj | collected 2018-10 | reverse complement strand
TCAAGTTGCAGGCGGCCGTGGAGCTCTATCTCACCGCGAAAGAAAGAGAATATCTTGATTTCGTGCTCGACAACCAGGAGATGGCTGTCGCGAGCATCAGCCGCTCTGGATGGGTGTTGGCACGGCTGGTTGCCCAATTGTCTGCGTCGAAAGAGAAAAAAGTAAAGAATTTCTGCACGGCTTTCCGCAATGCCCTTGCTGGCTATAAGGCCAGTCTCGACAAACAGGCGGCAGAGACTCCTTATGGTGTGCCTTACCGACCCAGTATCTGGGGAGCAGGATGGGACATCCAAAGGTTTGGCTTCGAGTATTATTTCCTGACAAGTGCCTTCCCCGAGGTATTCCCGAAGGAGACGGTATACAATGCACTCAACTTCGTCCTCGGATGCCATCCGGGTACCAATACGGCCTCATTCGCATCGGGAGTGGGGGCGAAGTCGGCTACGGTGGCATATGGACTCAACAGGGCCGACTGGTCGTACATCCCCGGTGGTGTGGTATCGGGCACAGCCCTTATCCGTCCCGATTTCCCCGAGTTGTTGGAGTTTCCTTTCCTCTGGCAGCAGACAGAGTATGTATTGGGCGGAGGTTCCTCGCACTATATGTTCCTCGTGCTGGCTGCCCAACAACTGCTGGGTAATAGTAAACCGTAAAGTCGGATTGGGATAATATACAGACGACCACAAATCTACCTCATTGCACGAAAAAGTCAATGGTGCTTATTCCGGTAGATTTGTGGTCGTCTTATAGGGATAAATCTATTTTGTAGGTGTTTTGCGAACTGGGTCGCAGGTGAGGTCGCAGCCGAGTTTCTTGAGGATTTTGCGGTCAATTTCGCTCAGCATCACGGTGCAGTGAATCTGACATCCACGGAGTTTGGGCAGACTCTCCAACGCGCGGCGGCAGTTGTCGTCGTGGGGTGAGAGTACTGAGAGGGCTACGAGCACTTCGTCGGTGTGCAGACGCGGGTTCCGGGCACCCAGATACTCGATTTTCGTCTTTTGGATAGGCTCTATCATACTCTGGGGTATCAGTTTCACATTGTGGTCGATGCCCGCCAGATGCTTCGTGACATTCAAAAGCAAGGCAGCACAGCAGCCCAGCAATTCGCTCGACTGAGAGGTGATGATGGTGCCGTCGTCCAGTTCCATAGCGGCAGAGGTGTGGCCGCTCCTTTCTTTCCGCTCGTTGGCTGCCACGGTGCATCGGCGGTTGGCGGTGGTGATCTTCATCTGGTTGAAGAGCATCTGTATCTTCTTCACCTCCTTGTCGTTGCAGGCTCCGTCGGCCAACTTGTTCGTGGCGGTGTAATAGCGGCGGATGATTTCGTCTTCGGAAGCCTTGCGGCAAACCTCGTCGTCGGAGATGCAGAACCCCACCATGTTTACGCCCATGTCGGTGGGCGACTTATAGGGGTTGGTGCCGTAGATACCCTCGAAGAGGGCGTTCAGCACGGGGAATATCTCGATGTCGCGGTTGTAGTTCACCGCCACCTTGCCGTAAGCGTCGAGATGGAACGGGTCAATCATGTTCACGTCGTTCAGGTCGGCAGTGGCTGCTTCATAGGCGATGTTCACGGGGTGCTTCAGCGGGAGACTCCATACGGGGAAAGTCTCAAACTTGGCATAGCCGGCACGCACACCACGCTTGTTCTCACCATAGAGTTGACTCAGACAAACTGCCATCTTGCCACTGCCGGGACCGGGAGCGGTGACGACAACGAGAGGGCGTTCGGTCACCACAAACTCGTTCTTGCCAAACCCTTCGTCTGAGGCAATCAACTCCACATTGTGGGGATACCCTTCGATGAGATAGTGGATATAGGTCTTGATACCCATGCGCTCCAGGCGCATACGGTAGTTGTCGGCAGCCCGCTGACCGGTATAGTGTGTGATGACCACCGAGCCCACCATGAAACCACGGTTGAGGAATTCGCTGCGCAGGCGCAGTACGTCTTCGTCATAGGTGATGCCAAGGTCGGCACGTACCTTGTTGGCCTCTATATCCTCAGCACTGATGACGATGACAATCTCAATGCTCTCGCTCAGTTGCTGCAACATCGACAGTTTGCTGTCGGGCTTGAACCCTGGCAGCACGCGCGAGGCGTGATGGTCGTCGAAGAGTTTGCCGCCTAACTCCATATAGAGTTTGCCGCCAAACTGTGAAATACGTTCTCTGATATGCTCCGACTGAATCTTCACATATTTGTCATTGTCAAAACCGATAGCCTTCATTTTCCTGAATTTGTTCTTTGATTAATCACGTTTTAGTGTTAATATGGTGCAAAAGTAAAACAAAAACTTGAAAAATTGATTATCCAAACAACACTTTTTCGACACTTTGTAGAAAAAAACAAAAAATAAGTTTATTCCTATTGCCCATCACAGAGCAGTTGTAACGTAAGGGAAGTAGAATCTTGATATTTTTTTCCCCGTTCATTTGGATATGAAACCATTTTTAGTTACTTTTGGGCCATATTAAGACAAATCATTTTTCATTTTCAAACTTCTACCCAAGAGTTATGTTACGAATACTTTTCCTTACACTCTGCACCATTGTGTCTTTGACAGCCAATGCTGCCGACTACGACAGTTATTACGACAACCTCCCTGTTAGCCTTCAAAAGCCTACAGCACCTGTCATTCCTTCTTATACCATCAGCATCTTAAACTACGGAGCCAAAGCCGACGGCGTGACCGACAACACTGAAGCCTTCGCCAAAGCCATCGACCACCTGAGGAAGCAGGGTGGGGGACATCTCAACGTGCCAGCCGGCATCTATCTCACCGGTCCTATCACGTTGCGCGACAACATCGACCTGCACATTGAACGCAATGCCATCATCATGGCAACGCCCGACAAGGCACAGCATATACTTGTCAACAAAACCACGGGCAAGCGTGAGTCGAGAGCCACACCTTTTATCAAGGCCTCCAAAGCCAAGAACATCAGTATCACTGGCGAAGGCACCATCGATGGCAACGGCAAGTGGTGGCGCCCTGTGAAACGTGGGAAGGTGAGTGACACAGAATGGAACCAATACCGTGCCATGGGTGGCACCGTGAGCGAGAAAGGCGACTTGTGGTATCCATTCTCACTGAAACACTTTGGCAATATCACCGAGAGTGCCGAAGACGAAATCAAACTGCGAATGCACATGGTCAGGTTGACGGATTGTGAGCGGGTGCTCGTGAGCGGAGTGACCTTGCAGAACTCACCTAACTTCCATCTTGTACCCCAACGCTGCAACGATGTCATCATCGACGGCGTAACGGTGAGATGCCCGTGGAATGCCCAGAACGGTGATGCCATCGACATCGGTCAATGCAGGAGAGTGCTCATTGTCAACAATGTCATCGACTGCGGCGACGACGGCATCTGCATGAAAGGCGGAGTAGGGCAGACAGCCCGTGACTACGGTCCATGCGAAGACATCCTCATCCAAGACAATACGGTGTATCATGCTCATGGCGGATTCGTCATCGGTTCGGATTGTTCGGGTGGGATGAAGAATATCGTAGTGCGCCACAACACCTTTAGCGGTACCGATACCGGACTTCGTTTCAAAAGTAGCGAGGGCAGAGGAGGAAAGACCGAAAGAATCTTCATCTCGGATATCTACATGAATGATATCAAAGACCAAGCCATCGTCTTCGAGACCACCTATTTTGACAACCACGTTGGCGCTGCCCCCAGAGGAGAGGACACCCCGAAAGAGTCGCTGTTCTTGCCCGACTTCGGCGACATTCATATCTCACGTGTAGTATGCCGAGGCACGAAAACAGGTATCAAGGCCAGTGGAGCGAAAGGTATGGTGCACGACGTGACTGTGGAGAATTCCACCTTCTTCTATACCAACCAGTCAACTGACATCGGAACCGACTGCGACGTGAAGGTAGAGAACGTGGATTTCCATACTTTCTAAACCCTTTGGATTTACCCACATCAGTACGAAAAAGGTGTGGAATTTACAACCAAAATCGATAGATATTTTTATTATTTTGTCGGATTTTTTGATAGGTTGTAAATTCTACACCTCTATATTTTTGCCACTTTTTTATAATTTAGTATTGCTGAAAAGTGTTGATTTTCAGTAATTTGAATAAAAGGCTCCAATTTATTTATCCACTTTTTACACCAACTGCTGTAGCACCTTATTACTTTTTTAATATCTTTGCAAAAGGAAACCACCAACCTATACCAGAAAAGCCGTCGCGGGTTGTGATTTCATCGCAACCACAGATAACCTAAATACAAGAAAACCTATACTAATCACAATACATAAAATTATCGTATGAAATTAAACAAGTTCTTATTCTTGCTGATGTCATTCATGTTGATATCGGCAACGGCCCTGGCACAGAAGCGGGTATATACGGGACAGGTCGTCGACGACCAGAATGAGCCCGTGATAGGTGCTTCTGTGATACAGAAGGGCACTTCGAATGGTGGTGTCACCGACATCGACGGAAATTTCTCGGTCTCTGTTGATGAGGGCGCCACACTGGTTGTTTCCTACATCGGATATGCCTCTCAGGAAGTGACGGCTGCCGATGGGATGCGCATTATTTTGAAAACTGACCAGGAAATGCTCGATGAGGTGGTGGTTATCGGTTATGGCGTTCAGAAAAAGAGCGTCGTTACCGCATCTATCGCTAAGGTGACGGCAGAAGACCTTGAAGGAACGGCACCAGTACGTATGGACAATGCCCTCAAGGGTCTTGCATCGGGTGTCACCGTGACCTCGTCGTCCGGACAACCGGGTGCCGCAGCGCGTGTGCGTGTGCGTGGTGTGGGTACTATAAATAATAGTGAACCACTCTACATCGTCGACGGAATGCCCATCGAGGGTGGTCTCGACTACCTCAACCCTAATGATATCGCATCTATCGAGGTGTTGAAGGATGCCGCTTCGGGTGCCGTCTATGGTGCTCGTGCTGCCAACGGTGTTATCCTCGTCACGACAAAGACAGGAAAAGTGGGCGCAACTCGTGTGAACTATGACTTCTCCTATGGATGGCAAAGTCCATGGCGCCATCGCGACGTGCTCAACGCCAGTGAATATGCCGTGATGATGAACGAGGGTAGGGTGAATGCCGGCATGGCTCCCATCTACGACGACCCCTATAAATTTGGTAAGGGTACTGACTGGCAGAGCGAGGTATTCAATGAAAACGCTCCCGTAGTCAACCATCAAATCAGCGTGAGTGGGGCTTCTGAAAGACTCAACTACCTGCTCAGTGGTGGCTACTACACCCAGGACGGTATCATCGGTGGTAACTACGGACGGTCGAACTACGAACGCCTTACCTTGCGCGGAAACTTCGGCTTGACACTCTTCGACGTTTCCAACGAGCGCAACTTCCTCAACAGCATGAAGTTGACAGCCAATATCTCCTATGCCCGTGTGAAGAGCACAGGTATCGATGTCAACTCACAGTGGGGTTCTCCTCTGGGCTCGGCTCTCGCACTCTCGCCCATCCTCACCGTTCTCGAACAGGATCCGGCTGCGCAGTTAGACCGTTACAAGGACAATATCGACTATACGCCTATTTACGATGAAAACGGCAACCTCTTCATGGTGCCGGGAACCGACTACAATGAAATGGTGAACCCCATCGCTTCGCTCTCTCTCCCCGCGTCGAAAGGATGGAGCCACAAGTTTGTATCGAATTTCTCGGCTGAACTCCAACTTTATGATAACCTCAGGTTCCGCACCTCATACGGCACAGACCTTTCTTTCTGGGGCAGCGACGGTTATACCAAGAAATTCTACCTCTCAGGCAACAATAAGGCCACCCGTACGGGGGTCAGTTCCAGCAGCGACCGTGGCACCGTGTGGCAGATAGAGAACGTGCTCAGTTACGACAAGACCATCGACAAACACTCGTTTGCTATTATTCTCGGTCAGAGCGCCAAGCAGACCAGGGGATACTATCTGGGTGGTTCGGCTTCGAACATGAAGGACCCAACCGGTTCGAAACCCTATATCGACTATACCTATGGTGTGGGAACTCCCGTCACCATCGATACTCATGAACTCGTCTATGTAGATGAGAAAGGTAAGGAGCAGACCGTGGATGTGCTCGATGGCTATACCACGAACATCAGCATTTATGGCGGCAAGAACCCATATGCTACCATCTCATCGCTCTTCGCCCGACTGAGTTACAACTACGACGAGCGCTATATGTTCCAGGCCACAGTGCGTAGGGATGGTTCCAGCCGTTTCGGTTCCAACAACCACTATGCCACTTTCCCCTCGTTCTCTCTGGGATGGAACGTCACCAATGAGCCGTTCATGCAAAACCGTCCTTCTTGGCTCACTAACCTGAAGGCAAGATTCTCATGGGGTAAGAATGGTAATGAGAACATCGGTAACTTCCGCTACACTGTGATGACCGCCTCTGGCAACAACTACATCTTCGGAAGCAATACCAACACTCCAGGCGTGAAAGCCAGCGGATTGCCCAACCCCGACTTGAAATGGGAGGAGAGCGAACAACTCGACTTCGGTCTCGACTTCGGTTTCTTCCACAATGCCCTTACCTTCACCATTGACTACTACAAGAAGACCACCAACGGTATGCTCATGGAAATGAACATCCCGTCGTATGTCGGCGAGTCGAAACCCATCGGCAACGTAGGAAAGATGGAGAACTCAGGTATTGAGATGGAGGCAGTATGGAAGTTCCATGCCGGCGACTTCAACTTCCGTATCGGCGGCAACCTCACCTATCTCAAGAACAAACTTATTGAATACGGCAACGAAACAGGATGGGCCAACTACGATTCCTTCCAGGGCGCAGGTACCATCACAAGGGCTGAGAATGGAAAACCATTCCCTTACTTCTATGGCTACAAGACCGACGGCGTGTTCCAGAACCAAGGCGAAATCGATTCGTATCTCAATGCGGCAGGAACACCCATCCAACCCAATGCAGTAGCCGGCGACGTGAGGTATGTGGATGTCAACGGCGACGGCAAGATAACCGACGACGACCGTACCGACATTGGTAACGGCATGCCCGACTGGTCGTTCGGCCTCAACCTCAATGCCAGTTGGAAGGGCTTCGATTTCAGCATGATGTTGCAGGGAACAATCGGCAACGATGTCTTCGACGCCACCCGTCGTACCGACATCTCTACCGTCAACCTGCCTTCATGGATGCTCTCCAGATGGACAGGAGAAGGTACCAGCAACAAGATTCCGAGATTCGCTCTCGGCGACAGCCAGAACTGGCAGTCAAACGACCTCTATGTCTACGACGGAAGTTATATGCGACTGAAGAACATCCAGTTGGGATATACCCTCCCGCATTCCATTACCAGCAAGTTCTTCGTCTCTACACTCAGGTTCTATGTGGCAGCCGAAAACCTGCTCACCTTCACGAAGTATCATGGCTTCGACCCTGAAATCTCTTCTTCAGCCACCTCACTTGGCGTTGACTATGGCGTTTATCCACAGGCTCGTGTATGGACGGTTGGCGTAAATGTCGGATTCTAATTTTTAAAGGACTACAATCATGAAAACAATCAAATATATTCCCGTAGCCCTGCTGGCAGCAGCCACGCTGCTCAACACCAGTTGCAAAGACAGTTTCCTTGAGGTGGAATCGCCTACGCAGGACTTCATAAATACCTATTTTACTAACGACGAGCATGTGCAAGAAGCCCTCGTCGCTGCTTACGACCCCCTCGAGTGGACCGACTGGGGAGGACAATATACTCCCGTGAATATCATGAGTGATATCATGGCCGACCAGATTTGGGTAGGCGGTGCCGACAAGACCGACAACCAGTTCTGGCATCTCATGATGAACTATGAGGCTTTGCCCACCAACTGTATGTCTTGGCTGTGGAGCGTGGGCTACAGTGGTGTGAAACGCTCCAACGACGTCCTTACCTATCTTGGTTGGGCAAAAGAGAACATCACTGCCGAGGCTGCTGCTTCGTATGAGGCACAGGCCAGGGTGCTCCGCGTTTTCTATTACAACTGGCTGTGGAAATTCTGGGGAAACATCCCATACTATGAGGTCAACCTCGAATCTCCCTATCTCGCAGAGCAAATCCCTGCCGATGAAGTCTATAATCGTATCATCACCGACCTCGAGGGCGCCATCGCATTGAATGCGCTGCCAATGAAGGCTTCGTCGGAGAACTATGGTAGAGTGACCAAGGCCATGGCCTACATGCTCTATGCAGAGATGGTGATGTATCAGAAAGACCAGAGCCGTTATCAGAAGGCCTTGCAATATATGGAGGAAATCATCAGCAGCACCGCCTACGCGCTGGTTGACGACTACACCGGCATCTTCAAGGAGAGTGGTGAGTGGAGCGTGGAGTCGATTTGGGAAATCAACTACAAGGACGATGGCGCATATCGTTCTTGGAGTTCTCCGCTCAACGCCGGTGGTACGGTGCTGCCGCGACTCATCAGTCCGAACGGTTGGGCCGACGGTACCGACGGACACGACAATGGCTGGGGATTTGCTCCCGTGCGACAGGAGACTTACAACATGTATGATGCCAAAGATGCTCGCCGCGACGCCACCTGCTGGAATGCCGCTGCCGTGGGAAGTTACAAGCCTCGTTACCAAGATACCGGTCTCTTCCTGGAGAAATATGTTGCCCATACAGGTGACAACAAAGACCAGATTGCTGACGGTGACCTCAACTGGAACAACAACCTGCGTATCTACCGCTTCGCTGAGACACTCCTCAACGCTGCCGAACTCCTGCTGAAGACTGGCGGCGATGCCTCCAAGGCTGCCGATTATCTCAACGCCGTGCACCATCGCGCCGGACTTACCGACAACCTCGCTGCCACCGAGGACAATATCCTCCAGGAAAGGGCATTCGAGTTCGTGGGAGAAGGAAAGCGCTACTGGGACCTCGTTCGTACGGGCAAGGCAGCATCTGTGCTTGTTCCCGACAGTTATGGCTATCGCACTAACACATGGACGGAAAGCAAGAAATACCTGCCCATACCGCAGAGTGAGATCGATGCCGCCCAGGGTACATTAACGCAAAACAACTATTAAACCGATGAAGATTATGAAGAAAATAGCAAAATATATCGGATGTTTCCTGATGGCTGGCATGGCAATGACGGCGTGCTCGCCCGACGACTACGCCGGACTCGACCCCAACGGAATACCCAACGTAGGTGACGCCGATGTGTCGGTGGAGATTGACCAGGAAATCAACCAGGTGAAACTCAAACTCAACAACACCGCGCAATATCCGGTTTGGATTGTTGACGGGAAGACCTATTCCACACGTAATCCATTTACCAAGATCTATGCTAACTCCGGCGACTATACCGTGGAGTACCGCGTGGGCAACCGCAACGGCATCAGCGACGGAAAGGGACAGAAGACCTTCCATTTCGACAACTCCATTGTCGACTTCTCCAGTTATATCGCACGTATGGCAGGAGCCGAGGCAGAAGGCAAACAGTGGTTTATCGCCAGTGCCGAACCCGCCCATCTGGGATGTGGCCCCTCGGGAACCGACGGCACCGAGTGGTGGTCGGCTGCTCCCAACGACAAGGCCAACTATGGTGTATATGACGATGTGGTGACCTTCATGCCCAACGGAACCTATGTCTATGATCCGGGAGAAGGTGGCACGATGTATGTCAACAAGGAAGTCAAGGCATTCCCCGAGACCAACAACGGTACCGCCCCTGAAGACGTGATGGTGCCCACCGACAAGCAACAGACCACCTACGACTTCACCGTGGAGGGTGACGACGTGTTCCTCGTGTTGCCTTCCCACACCAAGTTCCCCTACATCTCCAATGATGACCAGTGGAATACGCCGAAGTTCAAGATTGTGGACCTCAAGCCCAAACACATGGAACTCATCTACGACAACGGGTCCATTGCGTGGCATTATATCCTCGTCACCGAGAAAGCCGCCGCTGAAGAAGAATTCAAGGGATTCAAGTACGACAGCGACTGCAACATGTTCCGCACCGCCCACTATACCAATACCTACTGGTATGCTCCGGGCTGGAACCAGATTGCCGACCCCGTACAGACTGTCAACGGCAGTGCCTTCACCCTTGCACTCCCCGAGGCGACCACCGACAAGTGGCAGTGCCAGTATTTCTTCCACACCGACATGACCACCAACTCGTCTACCAACTACGACTTCTCGTGCATCTTCAATTCCACCAAGGACCACAACAATGTGACGGTGAAGATCTGTGAGGAGACTGATGACGGCTTCCTCTACTTCGATGAGGTCATCCAACTCAAGGCCTACGAGGACTATGTCTTCTGCAAGAGCAACATGGATGGCAAGGACATGGCCAACGTGAAACTCGTCTTCGACTTCGGTGGAAATGAGGCAGGAACCGAAATCACCATCCGCGACATCGTGCTCAAGGAGCATGACTGTGACGACGGTGCAGGACAACCGGGCGATGCCGCCGGCCCTGGCGGAGACAATGTGATGGACTGGGACTATAACTCGGCGAGCAACCTGTGGAAGAGCGTCGATGCCACCGACTGCGAGATGTTCTTCTATTATGCTCCGGGATGGTCACAGTTGCCCAACCCAGAACTCACCCATAAAGGTGATACCTATACCTTGAAACTCCCGCAGGCCACTAGCGATCAGTGGCAGGCACAGATGGCCTTCCGTACCAACTTGTCGGCAGCGGCTGGCGAGACCTACAACTTCTACTGTGTGATGACACCTAATGTTGACCTCCATGGAGTGACCGTGAAACTCACCCAGACAGGCGACGACAATAACTACTTCTTCGCAGAGCGTGTCGACCTGGCAGCCTACGAGGACAATGTCATCAAGTTCAAGGCGAAGGCATGTCCTGCCGATATGCCCCAAATCAGTCTGTTCTTCGACTTTGGAGGTAATCCCGATAATACCGAAGTGGTGTTGAGCAAGATTTATTTGGAAAAGAATTAACCTTACAGACAAATGAGAAAATCGATGATATATAGCGCTTTCCTCGCCTGTCTCATGGCTGTTCTCGGCTGTGGAGGCGACGATGACAACGGCAACTATAAATCCACGGGAGAAATCACCTGCTCGCCAACCGAACTCACGTTCATTGCCAATGGTGGTGAACAGACGGTCAACGTAAAGTCGAGTGGAGACTGGCTGGCTTACACCAGCGACGGGTGGATAAAAGTCAATCCACAAAACTCCACAGAGAAAACCGGTGTCCTTACTGTAAAAGTAGACGCAAACGGCACTTACGACGACCGTGAGGGTACGGTGACGGTGAAGACAGGCAACACCCGTCAGGTCATCAACGTGAAACAGCCGGGCATTCCCCGCCCGGCTGTCGACCCCACGATGAATGTCCCCGAAGGATATGAAATCGATTGGTTTGATGAGTTCACCGGTATCTCACTCGGAGCCGACTGGAGTTATGAGGTGAAGAATGCTGGATGGGTGAACAACGAAAAGCAGAACTATGTCAACGGCAATGGCGTGACCGAAGTGAGCAACGGCACACTCAAGATTAACTGCAAGAAGATGGATGGCAAAATCTATTCCGGACGCATCTATGCCAAAAAGAACAAGGGATGGAAATACGGATGGGTGGAAGCCAGAATCAAACTGCCCAAAGGAAAAGGCACATGGCCGGCATTCTGGATGATGCCTGTCAATGAAAGTGACGGTTGGCCTACCTGTGGCGAGATCGACATCATGGAAGAGGTGGGATACCATCCCAATTATACTTCTTCGTCGATACATTGCAACAGTTACAACCATACCAAAGGCACACAGAAGACGGCTGAACGACTGACTCCAGGAGCCGAAGGCGAATTCCATGTCTATGCGCTGGAATGGACCGAAAACTATATCCAGACCTATGTTGATGGCAACCCGCTGCTGCATTTCGACAACGACGGGGCGGGCAACAAGAACACCTGGCCTTTCAACAAGGAGTTCTACGTCATCCTCAACCTCGCATGGGGTGGTGACTGGGGTGGCGCACAAGGTGTCGACGAGAGCGCGCTGCCGGTGACTATGGAAGTAGATTATGTACGTGTATTCAAGAAGAAATGAGAAAAATATTAGTGACTTTATTCCTCTCAGCACTTGTCTCGGGCCTGTATGCTCAGGCCCCTGACAGGTGTGTATACCTCGATGAGTCGAAGAACATCGAGGAGAGAGTGGAGGATGCACTGAGAAGGATGACCCTCGACGAGAAAATCGCCATCATCCATGCTCAGTCGAAGTTCTCGTCACCGGGAGTAAAACGCCTTGGATTCCCCGACCTATGGACCGATGACGGCCCACATGGCGTTCGCCCCGACGTGTTGTGGGATGAATGGGAACAGGCCGGACAGACCAACGACTCGTGTGTGGCATTCCCCGCCCTCACTTGTTTGGCTGCCACCTGGAACCCCTCGTTGGCACGCGCCTATGGCGAGAGTCTGGGTGAGGAAGCCCTCTACCGCAACAAGAACGTGATGCTCGGACCGGGTATCAATATCTACCGTA
>JAEEGJ010024525.1_pt1 | contig 12493 bp, 8 predicted proteins | sample 8958761 | NCBI WGS metagenome assembly JAEEGJ01 (sample SAMN16246546, study PRJNA631951) | gut metagenome | biome: gut microbiome; feature: rumen; material: RS-attached | host: Bos | place: Iran: Karaj | collected 2018-10 | reverse complement strand
TTATTGGTAAAAGTGTTAACATAAAATAGCTAAAATTGTAGAATTATAAGCACAATTTTCAAGTAAAAGTATAGCAAAATAGGAGTGGAAAATCCATGATGTCAAAAGAAGAGCGAGAAGAGAAACGAATCGCAAGGCAAGAGGCCAAGCTTGAGAGGTTAAATCTCAAGACCAACGAAAAGTTTATGGAACAGGCCTTGAAGGAAGCACAAAAGGCTTACGACATCAACGAGGTTCCAATCGGATGCGTCATCGTCCAAAATGACAAAATCATTGCAAGAGGCTACAATCGCAGAAACACAGACAAGAGCGTGCTGGCACACGCAGAGATTGCAGCTATTCAGGAGGCCTGCAAAAAAACAGGTGACTGGCGCTTAGAGGATTGTGTCTTATACGTTACACTTGAGCCATGCCAGATGTGTGCTGGAGCAATTGTTCAGGCCAGAATCCCAAAGGTAGTTGTGGGAGCTATGAACAAAAAGGCAGGCTGTGCAGGTTCAATTATTAACATTTTACAAATGCAGCAGTTTAATCACCAGTGTGCTTTGGAGACAGGCGTTTTAGGAGAGCGCTGCACACAGATGATGACCAGATTCTTTGAGGAGCTCAGAGAGCAGAAGAATCAAATCATGTAACCAGGTAAATACAGTAGTAATTTGTTGACAAAGTAGTCCTTGTTATCATAAAATAAGGGCTCCGAGCGACAAGCTTGAATTAGATATTATTTGGCGGCTATCCTGAGAGGATGCTGATCTTCGGGTCCTGCGTAATGGGCACCTACGAATCGTGTCAGGGCAGGAATGCAGCAGCACTAAGAAGGACCGTTCATCTGACGCGGGGCAACCTGGAGGGAGTTCTTTTAGGGTAGCTACCAAATGATATCTAGTCATGCAGCTCGGTATTTTTGTATAGGTGAGAATATGGGTGCACAGGATAGAACAGAAAAGGTACTTAGAGAAATGCATGTGCTGTTTTCAAAAGCACAGCCATACGAGGGAAGCACAAAGAATGTTATCGTGGACAAGAATGCCATGATGGACCTTCTAAAGGAGCTAAACGAGTGTATGTACGACATGATGGAGGAGCACGAGCTTACAGCCAAAAGTCGTGACAAGGCCAATCGACAGATGCAAAAGCAGGGTGATGACATTGTCTTTGATGCCACAAGAAAGGCGGAGGATATTTATGCCGCTTCACTTATGTACACCGACAATGCTTTGGATAGCATCCAGGATATCATTAACGAGTCCCAGAAATCTGTAGCAAAGGTTTATGAGGATGCAATCAAAAAGATTAAAGAAGAGGGACGTGCTGTCAAAACCAATCAGTTAGAGCTTAAAAGCCATCTCAACGATTTGATAGACACACAAAAGTATCTAAGACTTATAGATGAAGAAAACATGCGAATACTAAAGGAAAAGGCAGAGGGCTCGCCAGAAGAATTTGATGCGGCTCCAAAGTATTCTGCTCCAGAGATTCGTATAGATAAAGATTATTTTGCACGCGCTGGTCTTGCAGTTGATGACTTAGATCAGCCAAATGACCAGGAGGAGGCAGGCATTTCATCTGATGATTTAGATGCTGAGTACTTCAAATGGCAAGAGGAGGAATCAGGGGAGGACAACAAAAAATCAGGTAAAAAAGGCTTTGGCGGTCTTTTTGGATTAAAACATTAAAAGGAGATTTTAAGGAATGAAGCTTTACAACAACGGAGTATACCTAATTAATGGCACTCAAATAGTTGAGGATAGTCATGAGGCAGCCGCTGCAATCAAGGCTGCAACAGGACAAGAGGTAACAAAGGATGCTGCTCACAAAGAGACTATGGCATACAACATTTTAAACAGCCATAACACCTCTGGTAACATGGAGCACTTAGAAATCAAGTTTGATAAATTGGTTAGTCACGATATTACCTACGTAGGAATTATCCAGACAGCAAGAGCTTCAGGCCTTGAAAAGTTCCCTATTCCATACTGCCTTACAAACTGTCACAATTCTCTTTGTGCTGTAGGTGGTACAATCAACGAAGATGATCACATGTTTGGTCTTTCTTGCGCGAAGAAGTATGGCGGAATCTATGTTCCACCACATCAGGCAGTTATTCACCAGTTTGCTCGTGAAATGATGGCTGGCGGCGGCAAGATGATTCTTGGCTCTGATTCACACACAAGATATGGTGCTCTTGGTACAATGGCAATGGGTGAAGGTGGACCAGAGCTTGTTAAGCAGCTTTTGAATCAGACTTACGACATCGCTATGCCAGGAGTTATCGCTGTATACATGACTGGTACACCAAGAAAGGGTGTAGGACCTCAGGACGTTGCCCTTGCCATTATCGGTGAAGTTTTCGACAAGGGATATGTTAAGAATAAAATCATGGAATTCGTAGGACCTGGCGTTGCCAACCTTTCTATGGACTTTAGAATTGGTGTTGACGTTATGACTACAGAGACTACATGTCTTAGCTCAATCTGGAAGACAGATGATAAGACAAAGGAATTCTACGAAATCCACGGCCGCAAGGAAGAGTACAAAGAACTCAATCCAGGTCAGGTTGCTTACTATGATGGTATGATTGAGATTAATCTTGATGAGATTAAGCCTATGATTGCTATGCCATTCCACCCAAGCAACACATACACAATCGAAGAGTTAAACGCAAATCTCATGGATATCCTTGATGATTGCGAGAAGAGAGCAAAGGTTTCACTTGATGGTCAAGTTGACTTTACTCTTAAGGATAAGGTTAGAAATGGTAAGCTTTATGTAGATCAGGGTATCATCGCTGGTTGCGCAGGTGGTGGATTCGAGAACATTTGCGATGCAGCAGACATCCTTCGTGGTACAAGCATTGGACCAGATGAGTTTACTCTTTCAGTTTACCCAGCATCTACTCCAATATACATGGAGCTTGTTAAGAACGGTGCAGTTGCAGATCTTATGAGCACAGGTGCTATTGTTAAGACAGCATTCTGCGGACCATGCTTTGGTGCAGGCGACACACCTTCAAACAACGGCTTCTCAATCCGTCACTCTACTAGAAACTTCCCTAACCGTGAAGGTTCTAAGCTTCAGAATGGCCAGATTGCATCAGTTGCTCTTATGGATGCTCGTTCAATTGCAGCTACAGCAGCAAACAAAGGTTACCTTACAGCAGCAACAGATATTGATGTGGAATATACAAATCCTACATACCACTTTGATGGTAGAATTTATGCAAACCGTGTATTTGATTCTCATGGAAAGGCAGAGCCAGAGACAGAGATTCACTTTGGTCCAAACATTAAGGATTGGCCAAAGATGAGCCCACTCCCAGAGAATTTATTCTTACAGGTGGTTTCAGAGATTCACGATCCTGTAACAACAACTGATGAGCTTATTCCATCAGGCGAGACTTCATCATATCGTTCAAACCCACTTGGACTTGCTGAGTTTACACTTTCTCGTAAGGATCCAGAGTATGTTGGACGCGCAAAGAATATTCAGAAGGCTCAAAAGGCTCTTGAGGCTGGAGAGTGTGCTGGCGATGCAGTACCAGAGCTTAAGGCAATCGTACAAAAGGTTAAGGAGACTTATCCAGATGTAAATCACGACAACATTGGAGTAGGTTCTACTATCTTTGCAGTTAAGCCAGGTGATGGTTCAGCCAGAGAGCAGGCAGCATCTTGCCAGAAGGTACTTGGCGGATGGGCTAACATTGCCAACGAATATGCTACAAAGAGATATCGCTCAAACCTTATCAACTGGGGTATGCTTCCATTTGTAATCCCAGAGGGAGAGCTTCCATTCAAGAACCTTGATTATCTCTTTATTCCAGGCATCAAGGATGCAGTTAAGAATAAGGCAGAGGTCATTAAGGCTTATGTTGTTAAGGAAGACGGCCTCAAGGAGTTTGAGGTTGCTTTAGGTGAGCTTACAGACGACGAGCGCGAGATTATCCTTAAGGGATGCTTAATCAATTATAATAGACAGTAATAATTCACAGGGCCCAAGTAATTTGGGCCCTGAAAATGTAGGGGGGGTAAAACATGTCAGAAGATAACAACAAGCTTGAAGAGCGATTGTTTCGAAAAAAGTTATATGGATATGTTTTGGCAGCATGTGTTGTAATAAGCTTTTATTTTTTGCTTAGAAACAGCAATGATGTAATGGCGGCACTTGCACATCTAAGGTTGGTTCTGCAGCCAATATTAATAGGTTTTGTCATGGCGTTTTTGATGAATCCCATTATGGTTTTCTTTGAAAAACGTTTTGCCATCTTAATCAAGAAATTCTGTAAAACAGAGGATTCCATTGCAAAGGCCAACAAGGCAAGCAGAACAGTATCTTCCATCATTGCTCTTGTAATTTTGTCGGGAATCGTAATCTATATTTTGCGAACAGTGATTCCAAATCTCATCAACACAGTTATGTTTCTTGCAAGGCATATTGATGAGCAGATTGCAGCAGTACTTGATTGGTGCAACATGGTGACAAAGGGACATTACGAGGATGTTCTTATGCGGGCCAAGGACAACAAGATTGGCGATATTATGAATCAGGGACTTGCCCTTCTTCGCCAGTACGTGGATTTTGACCAGTCTGACATGGTGCTTAAAATCACCACCAGTGTACTTTCAGTAGGCAAGTTCATTACAAATATAATCATTGGTATGTTTGTTTCCGTATATGTTCTTATGTCCAAGGAGCTTTTCAAGGCTCAGGTCAAAAAGCTGGTATGCGGAATATTCGCATCTAAGTATGCAAATATAGTCCTTGAAATCGGCAGGAAATCCGGTGAAATTTTCTACGGATTCATTATTGGAAAGATAATAGATTCAGTCATTATTGGTTTAATATGCTACGCAGGATGCCTGATGATGAAGATGCCATATCCAGTGCTGGTATCTACTATCATTGGTGTGACAAACATCATCCCAATATTTGGTCCTTATATCGGAGCGGTTCCAACGGTTCTTCTAATATTCCTTACAGAGCCGGTAAAGGGAATTTCATTTTTGATTTTCATTTTGATATTGCAGCAGATAGACGGCAATCTCATTGGTCCAAAGATATTGGGAGATTCAACAGGTATATCATCCTTCTGGGTATTATTTGCAGTAGTAGTCGGTGCAGGATTCTTTGGCGTAACCGGTATGATTATTGCGGTGCCAATCGTGGCTATTTTCTACTACATTCTTGGCAGAGTTTCCAGATATCTGGTAAAAAGGCGAAACCTTCCAGAGGATACAGCGGACTATGCTTTGATGGATTATATAGACATAGAAAACAACTCACTTATTTTGCAGCCGGCAGAAAAAGTTAAGAAGCCAAAAAAGCAGTTGTTTAAATTACCTAAGTTTAAGAAAAAATAGTAAATATACCGAGGTTTTTAGATGAAATATTCATTCATTTTTGGCCTCGGTTTTTTGATTTTAAATCTAACCTATGTTAAAATTTTAATAACTATAAGTATGGGGTCTTGTCGGCAGTTTTATCGTCTGGCAAGCAAGAAGGCAAACATTTTTTTGGAGAATAATCTGTGGAAAAAATGGAAAATAGAACTAAAATCGAAGAGATGCGAGATCTCGTATCTAACAATAAATTTGCAGACGCAATGAGCGTTGCGGAGACTGTTAATTGGCGCAAAGTTCATAATATCAATGATCTCATTTCAGGAAGCGAGTCTTATGAGGCAGCAGGCAAAATCGATGAGGCAAGAGATTTACTGTTGCTTGCTCATGAGCGCTCTCCTATCGGAAGGATGATTTTGTACAAGCTGTGCATGATTTCCATCAAGCTCAAGGAGCTGGATGAAGCACAGGAATACTACAATGAGTTTGTACAAATCGCACCTCACGATAGTCTTAAGTACATCCTTAAATACAACATTAGCACAGCCAAAGGGGCAGACACGTCCACTCTTATCAAGATTCTTGAGCAACTCAAGGACAACGATTTTATAGAGGAGTGGGCTTATGAGCTTGCCTATCTTTATCACAAAACCAATCAGGCGGAAAAGTGTATAGCTCTTTGTGATGAGATAATATTGTGGTTTGGAGACGGTCCTGTTGTTGAGCGAGCTTTGGAGCTTAAGATGCTCTATCAACCTTTAGACAAGACTCAGGAGGACAAGTATCGCAATCTTCAGCAAAAGAAGGACGGCATTACCGAGATTACACCTCAGGCTTCAGCCAGAGATTTGCTACCAGACATGGAAGAAATCAAGCTGCCAGAGGGACTAGAGCGTTTTGATACTATGAATCTTCAGGCGGAGATCAAAAAGAATATAGACGAGATTATGAAGGCTACCGATACAGGTGAAGTTAACGAAAACATTGATGCCATCAAAAATCTTGTAGAGGAAATACCTTATTTGCAGGTGCCAGAAGATGCACCAGAGGAAGACACAGAGGAGTTCTCTGTAAATGATACCTTCCAACAGTACCTGGAGGAGGGCTTTGATGGTCAGATTAGCCTTAGACTTGCTGATGAAAGTCACGAAACAGAGGAACAGATTGAGGGCCAGATGACCATCGAGGATGTTCTTGCTGAGTGGGAAAAGACCAAGCGTGCAGCGGAAGCTGCCATGGAAGAGGCCAAGAGCAAGGAGCTTGAAAGCGCTAGAGCAAAGGCTCTTAGAGAGGCAAACAATGTACTCAACCGATTAGAGGGAGCAATGTCCAAGCTTGATGCAGGTATGACATCTGCAGATCTTCTCAAGGAGGAGTATTTATCAAGCATTGATGAAGCTAAGGCTGATGAGAATACTGAGGAATTACCAGAAGAGTTAATAGAAGTTAAGCTTACAGCTGACGAAGAGGAATCTATAGTCAAGGATTCTGATTTAGAGAGTCTTGATGATGTAAAGGATAACGACATTGAGTTGCCAGAGATTTCTCTAGACATAGATGATGAGCCAGAGGATTTATCAAAAGCAGACAATTCATCAGAGTCTGAGGGTGAAGGTCACGAAGGCTTCAAGATTCCAAAGATTTCAACTGACGGTATAACAACAGGCCTTATGGACATTCCTGTTATAGTTACCGATGCTGCTAAAACAGTGGCCGCTGCCAAGGCTGGAGCAGCAACAGCTGTAGTTCATTCTGCAGCAAAGGAGATGGAAGCCTTACCAGGCTGGAGACCTCCTACACTTAAAGATAACGAGGAGATAAACGACGTGGACCTAAAAGAAGCTTCACAGATGATTGCTGATGTAAATGACTTTTTGCAGCAGGAGATAGATAGACTCACCAAAGGATCAGCAGCAGAGCTGAAGGAAGCTTCGCTCAAAGCTCCAGTTGAGGAAGAGGTTGAACTTCCAGAGATTCAGCTTGTTAATCCAGATATAGCCGAGGAAGATTTACAGCTTGATGAGCCAGAAATCGAAGAGCCTGTTGAGGAAATTCAGGAGATAGAGGATTTTGAAGAGGAGCTGGAAGAGCCTGTTTCAGAGGACGTTCCAGAAGAAACATATTCAGATATTCCAGTAGAGGAAGAAGAGGTAGACGAGGTTCAACAGGAAGAGCCAGAGTTTAATATCGATGACATTGAACTTCCTGTTATTCAGCTTCCACCAGATTTATTTGAAGAGGAAGATAACAAGGTCGAGGAGCCAACTCTTCCACCTGTTGAAGAGGTTCATTTAGACGAGACACCAGAGATAAATATTGACGCCATCACAATCCAGGAGCCGGATTTAGCAGACAATACTCTTGATATAGACGAGGAGGATCTGGAAGTATTCTCTTATTTCTTGCCGATCAACGGAATGCGTAAGAATATTGTTAAGGCAATTTCAGGAGTAGCCAATAGAGTTCAAAACCCAACTCAAAAGGGTGGAAATGTAGTAATTGTTGGAGAGCCTGGTTCAGGCAAGACCCAGATGGCAACCAGCATCATTAAGGTTCTTGAGAACAAAACTGGTTATCCAAAGGGTGGAATAGGAAAGATTTCCGGCGAAAAGCTTAATGAAAAGGATATCCAAAAGCTTTACGCAAAGATACAGGGCGGTTGCTTAATCATAGAGGCAGCCGGAGAGATTTCAAAGGAGACAGCTGTTACTCTTTCTCTATTAATGGAGACTGACAACAGTGGAACAATCATAATAATCGAGGACAACAAGCGAGGCATAGACAAAGCCATGACAGTAGACAGCTCCTTTGCCAACCGTTTCACAGAAAAGATAGTTATACCGGCATTTACAATAGATGAGTTGGTTTCTTTTGCAAAGACATACGCCATAGAGGCTGGATGTACAATAGATGACATGGGCGTACTTGCGCTATACAATCGAATCAATCTCATTGGTAGATATAATCATGCAACCACAATCAAGGAGGTTGCTGAGATTATGGATGATGCAATTGATAAATCTTCTAGAGGAGGATTCTTCAACAAGCCTAAATACGACAGATATGGAAATATCATTTTAAAAGAGAAGGATTTTGATAAATAAATAGCAAATTTAATTGCAAAGGGGAATGAAAATAATATGAGCAATTTTACTGATTTGGATGCGTACCTGTTTGGGCAGGGTACACACTATGACATCTTCAAAAAACTTGGTGCTCATAAAGGAAAATTAGGTAGGCTGACCGGAGTATATTTTGATGTTTGGGCTCCACATGCAAGCAGTGTGTCTGTCATTGGCGATTTTAATGACTGGGATGAGACAGCAAATATAATGCGTAGAGTTGAGCCTGAGGGACAGGGCATATTTGAGACCTTTGTTCCAGGAGCCAAAGAGGGCCAGCTTTACAAATATCTTATCAAGACTGCCAGCGGGGAGAAGCTTTACAAGGCGGATCCTTATGCGACATATTGTGAGCTTAGACCAGGTACCGCTTCACGTATTTACGATAATACCAAGTTCAAGTGGACAGACGGTTCCTGGATGAAGCAAAGAAAAGCCAATCCTAATTTTTGGGAGAAACCCCTTGCTATTTACGAGGTTCATCCAGGTTCTTGGAAGAGACATCCTAGACCAGAAAATGATGGCTTCTATTCTTATAGAGAATTTGCCCATAGTATTACAGAATATGTTTTGGATATGGGATATACCCATGTTGAGCTCATGGGGATTTCCGAGTATCCATTTGATGGTTCCTGGGGCTATCAGGTCACAGGATATTATGCACCTACATCCAGATATGGGACTCCAGAGGACTTCATGTATCTGGTAAATTACCTTCACAAAAATGGAATAGGTGTAATTTTGGATTGGGTACCAGCCCATTTTCCAAAGGATGCCCATGGCTTGGCTGATTTTGATGGGCAACCTCTTTACGAATATCCAGATCCAAGGCGCGGGGAGCATCCGGACTGGGGCACCAAAATATTCAACTACGGCAAGCCAGAGGTTAAAAACTTCCTTATAGGCAGTGCTGTTCAGTGGATAGAGTTATATCATATAGATGGACTTCGAGTAGATGCAGTTGCATCCATGCTCTATCTTGACTATGGCAAAAAGCCGGGTCAGTGGTTACCAAACGAGCACGGCGGTAACGAAAACTTAGAGGCCATAGAGCTGTTTAAGCATATTAATACTCTTATAAGGGGCCGCAATCCAGGGGCAATAATGATTGCCGAGGAATCCACAGCCTGGCCAAAGATTACAGGTGATGTAGAGGAAGACGGTCTTGCATTTTCTTACAAATGGAATATGGGATGGATGCATGATTTCATAGATTACATGAAGCTTGATCCATATTTTAGAAAAGACAATCACACAAAGATGACCTTTGCCATGAGCTACAATGAGGCAGAAAGATACATACTTGTGCTTAGTCATGACGAGGTTGTGCATCTAAAGGGTTCAATGCTTGCCAAGATGCCCGGTTTAGAAATAGACAAATACAAAAACTTAATGGCTGGCTATGCGTTTATGATGGGGCATCCAGGTAAGAAGCTTTTATTTATGGGACAGGACTTTGCTCAGGGCACTGAGTGGAGCGAGGCCAGGGAGCTTGACTGGTATGTTTTGGACAATCCAAATCATAAGCATGTTTCAAGAATGTTTAAAGAGTTACTTCATATATATAGGCAGTATCCAGCCATGTATCAGCTAGATGTATCCTGGGATGGCTTTGAGTGGATAAATGCCAACGATGGATATAGAAGTATATTCAGTTTCATCAGAAAATCTAAAAACGGCAAAAATGATTTGCTGTTTGTAATTAATATGACGCCAATGAAATATGAGGACTATCGAGTTGGAGTGCCTACCAGCAGAAAGCTGAAAAAGGTGCTTGATTCAGAAAATCAGATGTTTGGAGGCGAGGGAGAAATAATTAAAGCCAGTTACACACCGCGTAAAGAAGAGTGCGATAACAGGGAGTATTCAATAGCCTTTCCATTGGCACCGTATCAAGTAGCAATATTTGTATATTAAATTGTGGGCTGTGTAAGCAGCCCATTTATTATAAGGTTTATTATGGAAGAATTTAAGATTATCAAGTTACCAACAACTGAAGATGAAGATCAAAAGACAGAGGAGCCGGTTAAAGACAAGTACCAGGATGGAGAGTATGCACCTCCAAAGAAGCGACACATGTATCTGCTTCTCTTTGTTCTTATAGTAATAGTATCTCTTATAATAATAAGGATGCTTACCAAATACGAGGACTATGAGACAGAGAAAAGCTGGGACAGAACAGATTCCATCGAAAGCACATTTTATAGTTTTAACAATAATCTATTAAAATATAGTGCTGACGGAGTATTTTATACAACCATTGATGGAGGCCTCATATGGAATTATACATATGATATGGTCAATCCCAACATTGATGTATGCGAAAACTATCTGGTTGTGTACGACAAAAAGGGAAACGAGATAGACATTTTCTCTACTAAGGGGCATGTGAAAACCATCACTACCACTGTGCCGGTTGTAGAGGCGAGAGTTGCAAAGCAGGGTACTATTAGTGTATTGTTACAGGAAAATGACACAAGCTACATCCAAATGTATGACAAGGATGGCGATGTACTCGTATCAGGAGAAATCCATCCTGAAAATCGTGGATACCCGGTAGCTATGGCGCTTTCATCAGATGCCACCAAACTACTTCTTTCTATTATAAATGTAAATGAAGGCGAGATGTCTTCAGAGCTGGTGTTTTATGATTTTACCAGTGAAGGAAAGAAGGAAGCTGACAATATAGTTGCTTCATATAAATATAAGGGAACTCTTATTCCAAAAGTAGACTTTGTAAAAAATGATAAGGCCATTGCTTTTTCTGATTCAAAGATTATTATCTACAACAACAACTTAAAGGCTACAGTAGCCAAAGAGATTTCTGTACCGACAGACATTAAGAGTATCTTCTATAATGACACCCATTTCGGATATGTCTGTGAGAAGAATGTAGATTCAGGAAAGGTAGTAAACGAGGTAAATGTTTATAATCTTTTTGGATTCAAATGGATGTCTAAAGAAATAACAGAAAGCTATGACAATATACAAATCTTGGATAACAACGAGATATGTATTACAAATGGAGATGACCTTACTATTTACAACCTTCAAGGTATAGTTAAGTTTACCCATAAATTTGAAGAGGGCGTCTACAATGTCATTCCAGGAACAACATCCAGACGCTACTATATAATAGAAGGAAACAAAACAGAGGAGATTTACATTAAATAGGAGAATAACATGAATATTAATTACTTATTTGTTGCTTTTATAGTTTTACTGTTGGTTTGTGCTTTGCGTGGTGCACAAAAGGGAATGATTAGAATTGTCTTTGGTTTAGTTGCCTGGGCATTTCTTATTTGTTTTGTAAATTATGGAAGCGTAATAGTATCCGATTATATTACAACCAAAACTCAGATTCCAAAGATGGTGGAGGAGAATATCGACAAGCGTCTCCATGATCGTTATCAGGTTTCAGAGGAGAAGGAAGCAGGAACAGGCGAAGAGGCAGTGCTTAGTATTGTTCCAGAAAGAATCAAAAACGATATTACCGATACAATTCGTACATCAATTGATAGTGTAATCCTTTTTGTTGCTCAAGAGCTTACCGAAAGCGCAATCAAAGGATTATCTACCATAATAACTATCATAGCAGGCTCGCTTGTTATTGGTATAATCGATAGGCTTCTTAGGGCTATAGGCTTTGTCCCGGGACTAAAGGATGTGAACAAATCACTTGGCTTTATAGCCGGTGCATTCCAGGGTCTTGTTATCACCTGGTTTGTAATGTATCTTGCAACATGTTTTCCATATGCAAAATGGGCTAATTTTATAGTAGAAAATACCAAGACAAACAAGGTGCTTACTTTCGTATTTGAAAACAATATTATAGAGAAAATTATCAGAATATAAAGATAATAATTTTTTTGAAAAAATGTGTTGACTTTAGTATGGTATGATGATATTATTCTATTCGTTCCGCTAAAAGCGGCAGCCTTAGAAAACACTGAGTTTTCTGAGAATTGGATTTTGAAAAATAAATCAAAAAAGTTGTTGACAAAACCAGTTGCTCATGATAATATAAACGAGTTG
>JAEEGJ010024523.1_pt1 | contig 12494 bp, 10 predicted proteins | sample 8958761 | NCBI WGS metagenome assembly JAEEGJ01 (sample SAMN16246546, study PRJNA631951) | gut metagenome | biome: gut microbiome; feature: rumen; material: RS-attached | host: Bos | place: Iran: Karaj | collected 2018-10 | reverse complement strand
GCCTCCCCCTATGGTGCCAATTTCTCCACGAGTCTCCTGCCCAGACAGCCCTTCCAGCCCGCCTTCGAGGAATGCATCGCGGCCGCGCAAAAGCATGGCGTTCAAGTTCATGCGTGGATCAACTGCCTCCATGCCATGGAAGCTCCGGACAGTTTCAAAGTGGCTATGAAAAAGGCCAACCGACTCCAAATCGACGCCACTGGAAACACAATCGACTGGCTCTGCCCGTCAAATCCGCAAAACCGTTCGCAAGTCGTCAACGTCGTGCGAACCGTCGCACAATCCTTCCCAGTCAACGGCATCCATCTGGATCTGATCCGCTTCAATTCCAGCCAGACCTGTTTCTGCCCCACATGCCGTTCATATTTCGAAAACCACATCCAGCATAAGCTCGCCCACTGGCCGACCGACGTTCTGGGCGAAGGTCCACTCCGCAACGAATGGCTCGCCTTCCGCCAGATGGTCATCTCGTCGCTCGTGGCCGAATGCGCGCAGACCGCCAAAGCCGCCCGCCCCGCCGTCAAAGTGTCCGTCGCCGTCTTCCCCGATCTCGAAATCGCCCGCAAGACCGTCGCGCAGAACTGGACGGATTGGTTCAGACCGAACGGCGTCGATTTCATCTGCCCCATGAACTACAAGTCCACGACGATGCTCTTCGAGGCGGATATCCAACGTCAAATCAGCCAGTTAGGAACACCGAAACGAATCCTCCCCGGCATCGGTGTCTCCTCTGAACGACTCTCACTCGACGAAGTCCGCCGCCAGATCAACGCCACTCGCGCCAACGGCATGCCAGGCTTCATTCTCTTCCAGCTCGGCCCCCGCGAAGCCACCGACATCCTGCCCGCCCTCAAGTAAATCACAACTGATAGGCTTGAGATTCTGGAAATTATTAATTGTTAATTGTTAATTGAAAAAATGCGTTTTCTCATCATCTCCGATATCCACGGCGCCACCGACGCCTTCCAGCTCGCCATCGACGCCTTCCAACGCGAACACGCGGATTATTTCGTCCTCTGCGGCGACTACCTCTACCACGGCCCCCGCAACATGCTGCCCATCGGCTACGATCCCGCCGATCTCGCGCCGTTGCTCAACACGCAGAAAGAAAAGATTCTCGCCGTCCGCGGCAACTGCGACGCGGAAGTCGACCAGATGCTTCTCGAATTCCCCATGATGAGCGACTATCTGATGCTTTTCCATGCCAACCGCCGTTGCGTCGTCACCCACGGCCATCTTCCGCTGCCGCCGTTGTCGGCTGGTGACATCGTCATCTCCGGCCACACGCATGTTCCTCTACTGGAAGAACATGACGGCATCATCCGCGTCAATCCGGGCTCCACGACCATTCCGAAATCCCTCTCCAAGCCCGGCTACGCCGTCATGGACGACACGTCCATCACCCTCAAGACGCTCCGCGAAGGCGACATCGTCAAATCCAGAAAACTATAACGGCGATGGCCCTGCGGCAGGAGGCGGTAGCTGGGGCCGGAGGCCCCATGCAGGGGGGCATGAGACGTGAGGCATGAGACGTGAAGAGACGAAAGACGAAAAGACAAAGAAACAAGGCTTAGCGGGCCATGCTACCGCGCGTCTCCCGTCTCCCGTCTCCCGTCTCATGTCTTGCAGCTCACGTCTCGCGCCTCATGTCTCACGCCCAGCCCCAGCCAGGGTCCAGCGGGCCATGCTACCCCATGCCGCGTCTCGCGTCTCATGTCTTGCAGCTCACGCCTTCTATCTTATAGTAGAGCAAACACAGAGGAAATCATTCTTTTCGTTGTTCAATACGCCTGATGCTTTCAAGGGCTCTTTCCCGCACCCATTTGTCATCATCAGAACTGGCTATATTCCGTAATACATCAAGGCAGCTTCTGTCACCTATTTCTCCCAAGACAACTATGGCCGCTATATAACTGCGTTCGCGCCTTGCAATGCATTCATTTACAAGCAAGGCACGTGATTCACTGGTGCGATAACGTTCAAGGACGGCAATTGCTTCTGATCGCACTAAGGGATCTTTCTCGACGGTTAAAATCTTAACAATTGACTTGAATGAATCCCCAGAGATTTTAGTTCCCAAAATTCGGATGATTTGTGTTTTAGTTGCATTGTCCGATTGCATATAAAGTGCCGTTAAAAACGTTAATTCTTTTTCTGGCAAAGGCACTTTCGAATATTGAATCTTCATCAGCGCTCGGAGTTGCAGCGCTTTGTCTCCACCCTCCGCAAACAATGCCTTTAAATCCTCCTCAGACGGTATTTGTGCCACATCAACAATCTGAATATCCAAGGGAGCCGAAATGAGACGACCGCTCCATTTCTTATCAGGTTCTTTCATGTCGCGAATTTCTATTTCAGCACTAAAGACAACCTGATAGTTTCCAGCCATCGTTAACGCATGCGGTTTGGCATTATCGCGCAAATCAGCATAGATTTTAGTGAGTTCAGCATTTCTCAACAGCTTCCCGTTTGCCGTCACAGCCATCCATTCACGTAAAGGAGCATATTTGCCACAATCGGATTGACGTTGCAGCTTCACTCCTTTCGGATTGACGACCGAAAAATGGCCATCGTGTTTTAATGACATAACTTCCTTGTATTCAAACATGTATGATGCATTTCGAGAACGTATGCATAAGGACACTGGTACCTGTTCCCCAATTTCGTATGCTTTTTTAGGAGTACTAAGGACAAATTCAACTGGAGGCATCCCATCTGCCACGGCTAACAACGGCATCATCATAAAAATAAAAACACTTGAAATTTTCATTATCTCAACATCCTTAAAACTTGTTTTTTGATTGTTTGCCGGGATTTGCCCAATCCTTTGTACTATCTCCAGTGCTGTTAATTGCGTTCATTTCACAAAAAACTTCTTCGTCATCACCATAAATGAACGGCGGCAACGACGCTTTCGGAAAGGTCTGCTATTGTTTCTTCTTCATCATATTTTCCTACATTGAATTTGGCCGTCATCTGTTTCCCGAAATAATGGTCAACAGCAACTCATGGCGCTCGTCCAACAGCAAACCATGCATGTCAGGAGAACCTAAAGCCGCCTTTAGGCAAATGCCCCTTGCCGCGAATTCCACCAATGGATCTTCATCCTCCGACAGTTTACCGGTCGCTGCCACGCCGTCGTCTTGATTGACTAGCAACAACTCACGCATAACTTCCAGACGCAAATAGGGATTGGCATCTTTCAGCATGTCCGGGCGAGGTTTCCACTGTCGTTCCATTTTTCTCGCCTCGCATTTTTCCAGGGCAATCCTGACAAACGCCTCGGGCATCTTGTCCAACTTGCCCTGCCGCAATGCTTTCAATTTTTCCAACAGACTGTTGTCCTTTTCTTTGTACTCTCCGACAATCCAGGCGGCGGCGGAAAGCAGAACAGGCTCTCGGCCATCCATGCATTTGGCAACGATGGTGCGTTCTTCCAGTGAAAGTGTGCCGCCATTCCGAATGCACAAGGCTATCCGTCGAAGGGCGGGGATCTGTTCTCCCGCCTCGCAGCTCATCGGCTTTGCATGCAGATACAGCGTTCCAACAGAAATAGTTATTATAAAAAATGATAATATTGCATAAAAAAGTTAAAGAGCATGTGCAAGAAGTTATTTGTGTTCATTCTTTTCCCTAAGTGCTTTTACTGCCTTTTCAACGGCAGCACGAACGTCGTAACCTGTGTTTCCTGCTGGTTTCCATTCTTCAGCCGCAAGTTGCATCATTTCGATGAAACCAGTGTCGCCCATGATGCCAAGTGCATTGGCTGCCAATGCGCGCAATTGATCTTTCTCATTGCGATCCTGGAGAACCTGCATCACAAATGGCGCCGCCTTGGGATCATGAATCTCCGTTATCACATTCAGCGCCGTAAGACGGGAAAGATATGGGGCTTCCTTGCTATTTAATATTTTAACGACAAACTCAGTCGCGTCTTTTCCCAAAAGAGCAAGTTCTTTCATTACCACGTAAACACAACATTCCTCTTTCAGTAGCTGTGTCAAGACATCAGCCTTCTTGTTTCGGCTGAGCCCATGCAGCTTCAATTTGACATACTGAACTTGAAAAATGTACTTTGCAGAATGATGCACTTCATCATAAGAAGTGATGTTTTTCCTGATCAACGGGTCTTTTTCCAGTAATTCCGCTGTCTTGCAATCGCCCAGTTCAGCCAGGATACTCAAAGCCTCTGAACGCACAACCAAAGGACGAGCATCTTCTTTGACTAACTGTCGCAAAATGACGACTGCGTCAGAACCGAGACGCATTAATGCTTCCCGCGGCAGGAAACATGTCTGCGGATCTGTCAACAACGCAATAAGCGGGTCGATTATCTCCTGGTTCTTGCCTGTCACATTGTTTACATAGGCCATGTTTTGTTCCCTCTCATCATCTGTAAGAGTCTGCCACGGCTTGTTCACAAAAGGTTTCATTGCGTCGATTCCCATGACAGCCATTGGCAAGCATACAAGTATCACGACTCTCAAAATTGGTATCCAAATGTTCTTCATGTCCTAACTCCTTCAGTTGCCACTGTTCTTACCAGGTTTAGACCAATCTTGATTATTATGTGAATCATTGGTCCAGTTTGATTCTGCCGCAATTGACTCTTCTTCCAAGTCCTTTACTCCGTTATTATCTGTGTCCTGTTTCGTTTTGTCGAAACCATGATTATCCTCATAACTGTCCGACAACCAGTCACGATCTTGATCAATTGTTATGTCATAGTCTGGAATATTATCGCCTGTTGTATCAGAAAAACCAGCATAAAACTGTTCTCTATGCTTCCTTTCATGACATACTGTCTGACCGAAACAATCAATACCAGCCTTACCTTTTGGACCAGTTGGATTGTCGAAAGCAATCACACTGTCATAGATTATACACTTGTCAAGTTTTCCTTCTGTACCATCATAGTCATAATATCCAAAATTTGCACTTGCTCCTCCATATGCGAGATCTGCTGAACCAGTTATCTGTGTCCAATAGTAATACCAATTAGGCGTTATTCCGCTTCCAATTCCAGGATGGTTTCTTGCATCGCGTGGAAAGAACACCTCGTATTTTTTAGTATCTCGGATACTATCCCTAAACCCCACCTTGGCTTCTTTCTCCCCGAAATCCGAATTGTAAATCGGAAGCCCCGTGATGGTGGCCGTACAGGCCAGTTTCCCATTGGCATTGACTGACACACCCGAATAGGTTGGCTGGGCGTTTCCAACCGGATCGACATTGAAGCCCACAGCGCCCGTCAGATAATAGGCAGCTTCAGCCGGATTCACGGATGCCTCGAGATTGATGCTCAAGACACCAGTATTTTCTCCATTGAATGTAAATTCATTCTGGCCAGTTCCGGAGGAACATGGTTCTTCCACGGGATCCCCGGACGGCGTCACGAGCTCGATCGTAAAAAAACCAGCTCTCATCACCACCGGGGCACGAGTGCGGGAATTCAACGGTACCGCCACAGGTTCGGAAAGCCTCGGCACGCCGTTCTCAAGGTAGCCGACCTGATAATAGCCCACCCCGCTGAACGTGATATTGAACATTTGGGGTCCGTACAAGGTGTCGTGGTTGTCATTCCTGTTGTCTCTAGTCTCCTCCAACTCTTTCCTTCCGGCATCCATACCTTTTATGACATCATCCTCTGGCCCCAACGCATCCGGAGAAATTCCGGGATCGGGTTCAGGTTCAGGATCAGGTTCGGAATCAGGATCGGGTTCTGGCAATGCCTCTTCGCTGAAGATAGTAGCCATGGCCCCATTGCCAAAAACTTCGTCAGACACATGCCAATGGATATCATCGCCTAGAGGACGGACAATATAATATTCATTGTCAGGAAGCCCTGTGACTTCAAACTCCACGTCGTCAAGCCAAAATTCCAGGAATCCAGTGACAAGCTCGACCTCAGGCGACACATTGCAGCTCACCGTCGCTGTGAACGTCGCACGAACCTCGCCGAAAAGCCCTTGCGCCATCAGAAGAATCATTGCGCACAGTGTTGGGATCGACAGAATACATGTTGATTTCTTCATCATTGTTTCTCCTTGTGTTGACTTTCTTTTACTGAACCACCGTTAGTCCCTGCCTGCATTGCCTTCCGTCCTTTTCTCTTCTTGCGCCTTCTTCGCCTCCTGTTCCTTCTGCCATTTGACCGCCTCCGCGACGACTTCCCGCCGTCTCTTCCTGTAATTCACGACGTCCGGCGAATTTTTGAACAAGCCATACCGAATCCATCGGAGGACAGCCTGGTCGCCCAGCGGGTACAGGACGTTCGGCGTGCATTTCCCCATGACGTCCTGCAGGAAAAACACACGCTGGCTGGAATCCGCCCCGTCGCACAGCTCGAACCCGCGCGTCACGGCCATGTACATCCAGCATGGGTGGATGTCCGCCTTCGAAAGAAGACTGATGATGCCGCGCACCTCCTTGAGGCTATCTACAGCGGCCAAATCCTTCATGAAAGGCGCGACCTGCCGTTCGGTCTGCATGGACGCCTCCCCCTCCGTCAAAACCTTGAAGAGCCTGGCCCGTTCGGGGCCAAGCTGCATCCGGGCGTTCTTCTCCGAAACTGCCTCCAGGTTCGACGAACAGTCAACGAACAGGCCGGACACGGCCACGCACGCCCCCCTGTGCTTGCAGACACGCAGCCTGGCCTTGTCCATATCCTTTAGCATGAAGCGCACATAGACGCCTTTGTCAAGCTTGCCGAGCCACGCCGCATTGCGGAACGCGCCTTCTTCGTCAAAAAGGACGACCGATTGCTGGCGCGGATGGGCGGTGCCCTTCCAGTCATGGTCCTCCAGATAGAGGGCCAGCCGGGCGACAGGTTCGTATATGGCCAGGTCTATCTGCAGGTCGGGGCCGCCGTCGTCGAACGGATGCATCTCGCCGTGGTCATCCCACCATGAAGAGCGCCGGAATTTGCCGCCGGAGAGCGGAAACAGCTTTTCAAGCGTCTTCCATTCAGAGACTTCCGAAAGTCCTTTCTTGTACCGGCCATGCATGAGCAGCGCGGACGGATCGTCCAGTTCGCGCTGTGAAGCAGGAAGCCAGTACCGTGCGATATCGCGGTCAGCCGGCACTGTCACGGAATATTCCAACGGCTCTCTTCCCCCCGGGCCATTCCAGTCCCTCACCTGCCCCATGGCGGCGAGGACGTAGAAGCGGTTGCCGTAATGCATCTGCCAGTCGCCCAGCGTCATACGGTCGTCCGAAAGCACCGTGCAGTTGCCATCGAACGACGGGAAACGGCGGCGGACGGCGTCCGCCGTCGCCGCGTTCTTTTCCGCCAGCCGCAGGACGCGGCAGAAGGCCTGCATGGCGGACTGCTTCGGCGCCTCCGCAGGAAGCGACGAAAGGATTTCAGCGACAGGCGCCAGGACGCCGTCCAGCAGCGCCTCGTCCTTTTCCCCGCCGTCAACCCATTGCAGATACGACAGCTGGGCCTTGTGCGAAAGAAGCCATGCGCGGGCGGCTCCGTCTGCGGGCGCGGCCTTGTCCAACAGGGTGCCCGCCTCCGCGAAACAGTCGGAATGGAGCAGCAGGGAGAAGGCGTCGTTCACGGAGGCGATATCCTTCAAATCAGTGTCCTCCAAGGGATTGTGCAGCAGTAGGCCGGGGGTGCCGGAAACGCCGCCGACGCCGCGCTCGCGATAGACGACAAGTGTCAGGCAGTCATTCCCGTCCTTGCTCCAGGCCTCCGGAGGCACGACGGCGAGCCCGCGCGCGGCAGCCTCCGTGAAGGCCACGCGTTCCCCGTCGGGAAAACGTCCGACCAGCCCTATCCTCTGTTCATTCAAATAGACGGCGGCGACGTCGAACACCAGGCCGACGTCCAATGCGACAGGCTTTTCAAGGCGCAGGGGCAGCCCGTCCGCGCCGCGGAGGGCGACGGGCAGGCGGAACACCGCGTAGTGGCTCCCGTCCGGCCATTCGCAACCCCATGTCCCTGCGCACTTTCTCCATTCCACGCTTCCGCTGCCCAGGCAGCGGTCCACGGCTTCCGCCGTCCGCCGGAGCGTGTTCAAGCCGTCGGGCGGCTGGCCGCCCGATGGCCGGAAGGCGACTTCCCATTCCGCGTCCGCCGGGGCGAGGGCGGCCTTCAGCACGGGCGGCCCCACCATGCCGCCAAGCCCCCACTGGCTCCAGACGTGGACGGCCAGGAGGTTGTCGCCGTCCGCCAGAAGTCCGGCCGAAATCCTGTACAGGCGGTCCTTCTGCCAGGCGGAGCCATCGGGGACTTTTCCAAGCCCGCCGACGCGGTGGCTGTTGACAAACGTCTCGTCCGCGTCGTCGATGATTCCTAAATCCGCCAGCATATCGACGCCTTTCAAGGCGGCTGGTACGCGGAAGGCATGCGCGTACCAGCCGAAGACGTTGTTCTCCGGCATCATGCGGACGAAGTCCTGATGCGGGAACGCGGCCTTGTACCAAAGGATCTGCGTCTGTCTGTCCTCCGGCCATGGGGAACCCGGCTCAAGAAGCTTTTTCACCTCCGGAGGGAGCTCTTCCGGCAACGAGCCCGCGGTGATGCGCTCCACGCCGCGGACATCAATGCCGAAATTCGGCATGAAATACCACGGCGACGGCCTTTCGCCATGAAGCCCAAGGGCGAGCAGAACCATCATCAGGAACAACGGTCGTAAAACACCATGCGGCACGGGAACCTCCTTCCGGCCTGGCCGGTCCATGCGGATGCCCCGTCAACCAAGGCGGAGCGCCTTGGCGGACATCTCCTATCATTGGGAAATTCAACACTTACAATGGTTTCAAAAATTAATAAAATGGCCTTTTGCGAAAATTCAAACCCTTTTATGAACTTTTTTTCATGAAAAATTATTTTTTTTTGAGAAAACGCCGTTTTCAGTCATGCGCATTTCAGCCAATGACAGCATTTTGAATAAAAAAAAGCGCGTCTTCTCATCATCATCTTCGCACAGGATTCGGCTTTTCCAATGCCCATGGCCAATTGGCTATACCAAGTCCCATTTACGCCTGAAATACCATTCCAGACAATAGAGCAGCAACAACGGTATGAGCCAATGCCAGCGGTTCCAGATTGGATATTCCGCAACCGTTTCCAAGACGCGCGGCTCCTTTTTCAGCTTGCCGGCCGCTTCGGACAGCTTCGACGGTGGCACGAAGGCGCCTTTGCTGCGTGCGCACAATTCGTTCAGCAGTTCGCGATTCAACGGCGCGCCCGTCAATTCATGTTCAGGCCGCCGAACCAGCAGCATCGCCTCGGCCTGCTGTGTGCCGTCACGGCTTTTCACGTTGATTGGATACGTTCCCGCCTCTTCGGGAACAAATTCGCACAACCAGCCGTCCTGCGGCTGACGCAGACCGACCTGCCTGTCCAATTTCGCCTCCCGCATCGAATATGTCAACGTCTTCCCCGACGGCGTTTTCACAAGGCAGTCCGCCCCGCCCTTCGCGTTCAGGCCGATCACGCCGATCGCCACGTTCTCCCGTAGCTCGCCCTCTCCCGAAGCCATGACGATCCGCAGCACGTCGTCCTGCCCCGCGTCGCCGTCCTTCGGATTCAACATGTGCACAAGTTGCGTAATGAAACGGCCATACAGCCCCTTTCCGCTTCCGTCGGCCCCGCCCAGCTGCCATTTCCACAACGTGTTGCTCAACAGCATGGCGACCTTCCCCTGACCGTAACGCCGCGTCACCAACACGGGATTTCCGTCGGACGTCTCCATGACGGACGTTGAAAATTCACCAGTCTTCACGGGTGCCCAGACACTTAGCAACGCAGGAAACGACGCATCCTCCAGAATGCCCGCAAAGGCCGGCAGCGCACGGCCGCCCGGCGTGAAATCGACGCGGTAGCGGGTGCCTTCCTTCATCGACGCGCCTTCCAGGCTTTCCGCCGGAGACAAATCACCCAACAGCTCTTTGGCAAGATAGCCGTCCTTTCCATACGCATGTTTTCCGCCGAACAGCAGCAATCCGCCGCCCTTCTCCACAAACGACTTCACCGCCGCGATATCTTCCTTCTTGAACAGCTCGCCCGGCAGGTCGCCCAATATCAACACATTGAAATTGCGGAGGTTGTCATCGGTCAAATCCGGCTTGACGGCGGCGTCGCGCTTTTCGTCGAAACTGACGAACAGACCGTCCGCCCCGCGGATGAAAGCACTCATGCTCAGATTCTTGTCAACGGACAGGGCGCGTTTCAAATACGTGAAATCATGGCGCGGCGGCCCTTCCAGATAGAGGATGCGGTTCTGCTCGTCCGTCACGTCGATGAGAATCTCCTGTTCGTTGTTGGCCGCTTCGCGGTCGCCCGGCGGCTCTATTTTAATATGGTATAGAAAAGATCCCGTCTCCGTGGCTTCGATTTCAAAGGACGCCTTCGCGAATTTGTCCTCCGCTTCGAACGTCACCGTCTGGCGGTTGATCTCCTGCCCGTCCCGCGTCAGCAACACGGGAAACGACGCCATGACATTCCCTCCGCGGCGTTCGACATGCGCCGTCAGCGAAATCTTCCAGCCCTTCGTTACGCGTTTCGGATACGCGACTTGCGACAACGCGTAATCGACGGATACCGTTTCCGTCCGCCCTGTCTGCGGCTCCTCGAGCTCAGCCGCCAGAATCGGCGCCGTGAACGTCAATTCTTCCAACGACATGCCGGACTGGTCCAATCCGTCGCTCAACAGCAGAATTCCGCCGACGTTTTCGCCGCGCAACCGTTGCCGCAGTTGCTGCAACGCGGGAAGCAGCCGTGTCTGCGGCGCGGTGAAACGCGCCGTTCCGTCCAATGCGACGCCTTCCTCCAGCTCCTTTCCGAAGCCGAACGCCATCACGCGGTAGTCATCCTTCAGTTCTGCAAACCAAGAAGATGACAATACTTCTTGTGTTTTTTTCGCACGCGTTTCCGTCACGTCGGCGACGCGATCCTCCATGCTGGCGGAAACATCGAGCATGACGGCCAGTACAGGCTTCTCAACCTCCCGTTTTTCATGCCGCAACGACGGCATCGTCAGAAGAAACGCGACGATGCAGAACGCCACCGCCCGCAACGTCCACAGGAAGGCGCGTTCCTTCTTGCCGATACTGCAAGCGGCGTATGTCTTCCAGCTCAGCCAGAAGAACACAATCCCGCAGACGACGATCAGCCATATCGGTATCACGGGCTCCAGCAACAGGATGCATAGCATGTTATTCATTCTGCAAATACCTCCTGTTCAGACCACTCCGCCGCCATGGCGCAGCAAGTCGCCCACCAGATGCGGCTTCGCCACAGGACGGCTCCGCACATTCGCGAACACGACTTCCACCATGCTCAAGACAAACGCCGCCAACAGCAGCCACGGCCAGAGCGGATGGCTCTGACGCATGCCCAGCAGTTCGCGCCGCAGTTCGTCATGGCTCTCCGTATAGGCTGTCGCCACGCCCGGCAACGTCCTCTGCAAATCATCACCGCTCCAATAGGACAGCACCATTTCCGACGACGGAACGTTGACGGCGATCGTCCGCACAGCGCCGCCGCCATCGGCCAGACGGTACAGCCCCGCACGATCAAAACCATCCAGCTGGAACGGCTGGCCCGATGCGTCGCGAACGGCTTCGACCATCCGCGACGCGCCGTCCGGTTCCGTCACAGTAAACGACTTCCGCAAATCGCTTCCAGGCCAATGCAGCTTCAACGGCTCGCCCGCCTGTGTCATCAGGCTGCGTTGGCGCAGGCCGGCGGCCTGCCGGCTGATCTCCTGCACGAAAATGAAAAACATCGGATGAAGCGGCCAATCCGCCCAGTCGCGGTTCGCGCTGACGCCGCACAGCCACAGTTCGCCTTCTCCGATCTTCTGCCGCAACAACATGCTGCCGCCGTCGCGGAACTGCAGGACGCCGCCTCCCGCCGCGCCAGTCTGGAAACGCAACACACGTCGTGTGAGAAAGCTCCACGGCGGCGGCATCGCCGCCGACAGCCGCTGCCCAAGCCGGTCATTGCTATCTTCGACAACTGCCTCCAGATTCTTTCCGTCGCCTAATTCAAAATAGCGGATTTTCAAATCTGGCCATGCCTCAAGCTTCGCCAACGCCTCGCTGTTGATCCGCCCAGGCTCGTTTCCGCCCGGAAAAATCACGGCCACGCCGCCGCCCTTTACATAATTTAATAATATCCGCGCCGCAGAATCCTCCAGCGGCGGCGGATTACACACAAACACAATGGCGTGTTCCGCCAAATCACCCATGGACGCGAAGCCCGCCCAATCCGTCTCTTTCGGAACGATCAACGCCGACGACACGCCGCCCGGATTCAACGCATGCCGCAAATAAGACGAATCGCGACTGTCACCCGAACCGTTCACCAACAACGCCGACAGTCCCGCAAAACGCGGCAAGCTGAAATACCAGCGGTTGTTCAATTCGAAGGAATCCGCATCCAATTCCAAACGGCCCGATACATCGGCAGCGGTATCGCCTTGCACCGTCGTCGTCAAAATCGCTTTTTCCGTCTCAGCAGGCGACATCATGAC
>JAEEGJ010024522.1_pt1 | contig 12495 bp, 11 predicted proteins | sample 8958761 | NCBI WGS metagenome assembly JAEEGJ01 (sample SAMN16246546, study PRJNA631951) | gut metagenome | biome: gut microbiome; feature: rumen; material: RS-attached | host: Bos | place: Iran: Karaj | collected 2018-10 | reverse complement strand
TGGGGCTTGTCCAGAATGTAAAGGTTTAGGAACTAAATTAAAAATGGATCCTGATCTTGTTATTCCAAATAAGGATAAAAGTTTAAATGAGAATTGTATTCAAACATTATCAGACGATAAAGAAAGTATTGATTATAAGAAGTTAGAGATTGTTTGTAAGCATTATCGTATTGATATGAATAAACCATTTAAGAAGTTATCCAAAGATAAACAAGATATTATTTTATATGGTTCTAATGAATTAATTGATTTTAAGATTACAACTAAAAGTGGTAATGTTAATAAAAGCACGACTTTTTATGAAGGTGTTATTAACAATTTAGAACGCCGTTATATGGAAACATCTTCTGAATGGATTCGTGATTGGTTATCTAACTATATGATTGAACTTGAGTGTCCTGTATGTCATGGAGCAAGACTTTCAGATGCTATTCTTAATATTTTCATTAATAAGAAAAATATTTATGATATTACGTTAATGTCTATTTCAGAATTACTTGATTGGTTTAAGAATATAAAACTATCAGATTATCAAAAAGATATCGCTGGTTTATTAATTCAAGAGATTGTTAATCGATTAACTTTTTTAAATAATGTTGGATTATCTTATTTAACATTATCAAGACAAGCAGGTACTTTATCTGGTGGTGAAAGTCAAAGAATTAGATTAGCTACCCAAATTGGCTCAAGACTAACTGGTGTACTTTATGTACTTGATGAACCAAGTATTGGTCTTCATCAAAAAGATAATCAAAAATTAATTAATTCTCTTCTTGAGATGCGTGATTTAGGTAATACTTTAATTGTTGTTGAACATGATAGTGATACAATGCTTGCTAGTGATTACTTAGTAGATATAGGACCAGGTGCTGGTGATGATGGTGGTTATGTTGTAGCTTGTGGAACACCTTCTGAAGTTATGGCAAACCCTAATAGTATTACCGGACAGTATTTATCTGGTAAATTAATGATTGATGTTCCTAAGAAACGTAGAAAAGGTAATGGTAAATATTTAGAAGTTTTTGGTGCTAAAGCAAATAATCTAAAAAATATTGATGTTAAATTTCCTCTTGGCAAATTTGTTTGTGTTACCGGTGTATCAGGAAGTGGTAAGAGTAGTTTAGTTAATGAAATACTTATGAAAGAAATTAGTAGTAAGTTATATAAATCTAAAGAGAAACCGCTTGCTTTTGATAAGATTAAAGGTATTGATAATATTGATAAATTAGTCTTTATTAGTCAAAATCCTATTGGTAGAACTCCACGTAGTAATCCAGCTACCTACACTGGTGTATTTGATGATATTCGTGACTTATATGCAAGTACAAAAGAAGCGAAAGCTTTAGGCTATGGAAAGAATAGATTCTCTTTCAATGTAAAAGGTGGACGTTGTGAAGCTTGTTGGGGAGATGGTGTTAAAAGAATTGAAATGCACTTTTTACCTGATGTTTATGTGCCTTGTGAAGTATGTCACGGAACAAGATATAATAGTGAAACACTAAGTATTAAGTATAAAGATAAAAATATTGCGGATGTTCTTGATATGAGAGTTACTGAAGCTTTGAAATTCTTTGAAAATATACCTAAGATCAAACATAAGTTACAAACAATGGAAGACGTTGGTTTAGGTTATGTTAAACTTGGTCAATCAGCAACAACTCTATCTGGTGGTGAAGCTGGTCGTGTTAAATTATCTAAAGAACTTCAAAAAAAGCCAACAGGTAAGAGTTTATTCATTCTTGATGAACCAACAACAGGACTTCATACTGATGATATTAAGAGATTACTTGTTATCTTACAAAGAATTGTTGATAATGGTGATACGGTTATTGTTATTGAACATAACCTAGATGTTATTAAGGTATCAGATTATATTATCGACTTAGGCCCTGATGGTGGTAATATGGGAGGAACTGTTGTAGCTTGTGGTACTCCTGAAGAAATTGCTAAAGTTAAAAATAGTTATACAGGCGAATTTTTGTCTAAAATGTTGTAAAGTTCTCATTTGAGAACTTTTTTTGTTTATTCTCTTTTATTCAATGTGGTATTCTTATATTGTAGGAGAATAGAAATGGATGAAAAGATTAATGAAGCTTCAGGAGAAATAAAAAAATATTTTGATAATTTACCTTTGATAGATGAAAAGGATATTAAAGACTTTAATTTTTTTGAGTCATGTTTGTATCTTGAAAAATTAAATTTATTAGATAGTTTAACAAGTAGAGAAGGTGAAGATAATGAGTGAAGTAGTTGCTATTAATTATCCCGCTTTTAATACAAGAGTTAAAACTAATAAAAGACAAGTTATTAAGCAGTTAGAGAAAAAAGTTGAAGAAGGAAAACTAGATATGTTAAAAGCATCATTAAGAGAGAAAAGTATTACTTTTAATGATGAAATAACTGATTATTATCAGTTTGTTGATTCTCTTCAAAGCTTAACTGGAACAGATTTAATAATTGCCAATAAATTAGTTAATAACATAAATCGTGAAGTTGATCGTATGATTTTATCATTAAAAGATGGTTCAACTAATGCTTTTACAAAGTTTTTACAAACAGTTAATGATAAAGTATTAAGCCCTGTTGGAAATGTTGTTACGAATTCTCTCGCGATGAATACTGTTCTTAGTTTAATACCATCAATTCCTGTTAAAATGGGTGTTTCTATTTTATTAACAGGTATGTCTTTAGCTAATATTTATAAGGTTGATAAGTATAAAATGGTTACCAATCGAACTTATGAATTAGATAAAGTATTACAAGAATTAGAAACAACAATTGATAAAGATGGTAATATTATCGATACAAGATTTAGTGAAAATGATCAAACCATTATTCGAAGTTTTTTAAAAACGAATAATGTTATATATGAAGATACGGGATATCTTTCTTTAAGAGAAGCGGTTTATAGTTTATCAGTTGAACAAAAAGAAGAATTATGTCGAAAACTTGATATGAATAAAGAGCAAGAAGAGCGAATTGAAAAATTAAACGATAATTTATTTACAAGAATAAGAAAAAAAGTTATAACTCCTATTGCTGTTGCTACAACCGGAGGAATAGGTTTAGCAACGTCTATTAATTCTATTGATCCAACCCTTTTAGCAGCCCCTCTTAATGGTACCCTAGTAGGAACAATTGTATCAAAACTAACCGAAAGCAAAGTAATTGGATGGGTATCAGGAGCTATTACAGGATGCTTAAACTTTGTTGGTAAGTTTATACCAGCCATAAGTAGTTTAGTTAATAAAATCTCAGCTATAGAAAATGTAGCAGTTCTAGCTGTAGCTGGAGCAGGTGTAGGACTATTAGGTGTAATAGGTAAAGGCATCTATAATGCGATAAAGAATAGGAAGAATATCTTTAATACGCAAAAACTTCAAAAGAAATTAGCAGATAAAGATCAAGAACTATATGGAGAAAAAGATATTGAAGAAATAAGTAGAATGCGTGAGATTCTAAAAGAAAGATCTCATAAAGAAGAAACCTTTATCATTAGTATCGTATGTCAATATATGAATGAAATAGGTGTTGAATATGAAAAAGCTCCTCATAATTTACAAGAACTACAAGAATTAATAAATGGTTTATCAAATAAAGAGAAGAGACAAATTAGAAAATTATTTGAATCATTAGAAGAATTTTTACATAGAGAACCAAATAAATTTAAAAGGTGTATGAAAAAAGCTGGTAAATTTATTAAAACGGTTGTAACTTTAGGTCTTGCTGGAATGAGTGTTACTAATATTCTTACAAGTGGTGGATTCTTTGCAATGATTAAAGAAAAGTTATTTGGTGTAGAACCTGTAGTAAAACCAGAATATTTATCGTTTGATGATTCAAAAGGAAGAGCGGCTTATGAAAGTGAATATGGTGAGGTTATTAATGAAGTAGTAGAAACACCGACGGCAAACCCAGAACCTCAACCAGGACCTGCCCCAGTAACACCAACCCCAACGCCTACTCCAACACCGACACCAGGCCCATCAGTAAATATGACACCAGAAACTCCAGTAGCGACACCTAAACCAAGATATGTTTGTGGAAGATTACCAAAGTTAAATTATAATTTACAGGATGTTTGCTTGGGAACAACTAACGTTGACTTATCTTCACTTCCTGATGATGAATTGTTATCATTAATTGTTAATTCACCTGATTATCGATATACAGCACATATTTTAGAGGTAATGGATAAAGATACTTTCTTAAGATTTAAGACTTTAATTGAAAATAGTCCTAAAATAAATCGTAATGGTTGTTTAAGTTATCAATGGGTAAAAGATTGTTTGAATGCTCGAATAAATACTGAAAATCAAGTTATTAAAAATGCTATTGATGCTTATAATGCTAAAGTAAATTTAGATGATATAACTAACAAGGTTGGTACAGGTATTGGTATAGCAGCCGCTATAACTGAAGAAGAAAAACAAGTTAAAACAAGATAAGACTTATTTAATAAGTCTTTTTTGTTGGAAAAATAAAGCTTTTGTTATATAATACGAAAGTGAAGTGGTGATATTATGAACAGAGTATTTTTAGATTTAGGCTTTATAAAAATATATTGGTATTCAATTATGATTTTAACAGGAGCCATTTTAGGTATTTTTCTTGTATATAAAGAATTTAAAAGATTAAAGTTTGATACTAAAGGATTAGATAATATGGCTTTTTATACCATTCTTTTTGGTCTTTTAGGAGCAAGAATTTGGTATGTATTATTTAATCTATCGGAATATAAAAATAATATATTGGAAGTATTTGCTGTTTGGAATGGTGGACTTGCTATTCATGGAGCTATCTTTGGTGGATTAACATTTTTATATTTTTATTGTAAGAAGAAAAATATTCATTTCTTAAAAATAGCGGATGTTGTTATGCCTGCTGTATTAATAGGACAAATAGTAGGTAGATGGGGTAATTTCTTTAATCAAGAAGCTCATGGTGGAGAAGTAACAAGAGCCTTTCTTGAGAAGTTATGTATTCCGGATTTTATAATTAAAGGTATGTTTATAAGAGGCAAATACTATCATCCAACATTTTTCTATGAATCGATTTTTAATTTGTTATTATTAATTTTTATCGTTGTATTTAGAAGATATAAAAAAGTTAAAGAGGGTATGATTTTCTCAATATATTTAATGGGATATGGAATACTAAGATTCTTTATTGAAAGTATGAGAACAGATAGTTTGATGCTAGGAAGTATTCGTGTTGCTCAAGCTGTATCTATTGCTTTCTTTATAAGTGGTTTAGTATTAATGATTATATCTATTAAAAAACATGATGATTATAATAAAATAGAAGAAAAAGAAGAAACAAAGAAGAAAAATACAAAGAAGAAGAGTAAGAAGGTGAAATAATGCTTTCTTTCACAATGAATGTTAAAAATGAATTATCATTACAAGATAATGAACGTAACATGGAAATGATTGAACTTTCTGCTTTTATAAGAAATAATGGCAAATATGAAGATAATAAAATAGTTCTTAGTACCGAAAATAATAAAGTTGCTAAACATATTTATATATTAATTAAGAAAATGTTTAATGTTGTAGCTAATATTATTGATAAAAATAATTCTTTTAATCGAAGTAGATTACTTTTAATAGAAATAAATCAAAAAGTAGATAATATATTAAAAGATTTATATGTACTATCGGAAGATAATAAATATTTATCAAATGTTCCTGATTTTTTTGTTGATAATGAAGATGATAAAAGAGCATATCTACGTGGGGTTTTTCTTGCAACAGGTAGTGTTAATGATCCCAAAACAAGTCGATATCATTTAGAATTCTTTATAAATGATTATGAAGAAGCAAAATATATATCGAGTTTATTAAATGAATTTTATTTGAATAGTAAGATTATTAAAAAAGAGAAAAAATATATGGTCTATGTTAAAGAGGCCGAAAAAATTGGTGATTTCTTACGAGTTATTAATGCTCCACAAGCTGTAATGTATTATGAAGATATAAGAATATATCGTGATCATAAAAATATGACTAATCGTCTTAATAATATGGAACAAGCTAATATTGAGAGAATCATTAATACATGTAATGAACAAATCGAAGATATTCACTTGATTCTTGATACTTTAGGTGAACAGTTTCTAGATGAAAAAACATTAGAAGCTGCTACTTATCGATTAAAATATCCAGAATCTTCTCTACAAGAGTTAAGTGATATTATGGAGTATGAGACGGATAAACCGATTACCAAATCGGGATTAAATCATCGTTTTCGTAAAATTAAAGAAATTGCTAATAGAATAAGGAGTGAGAAAAAATGAAATATTTTAAAAAAATGGAAGGTGAAAAAGTATATTTATCACCAATTAATTTAGATGATTATGAAACATATGTTAAATGGTTAAATAACCCTGTTATAACCCAATTTTTAGATTGTAATGATAGTTTAATTACTTTATCAAATGAACAAGAATTATTACCTAAGATTGCTAATGGTGAATTTACTTATGCAATTATAAAAAAAGAAGATGATACTCTTCTTGGTAATGTAGGATTGACAAAGATCGATTATAAAAATGGTAAAGCTTCATTAGGAATCTTTATTGGTGAAGAAGAAAATTTATCTAAAGGATATGGTAGTGAAGCTATTAAGTTAATTCTAAATTTTGCTTTTAATGAAATAAGACTTCATAGTGTTTATTTAACAGTATTTGCTAATAATCCTCGTGCTATTAAAGCTTATACAAAATGTGGTTTTCAAGAATTTGGAAGACGTCATGAAGCTATTTATCATGATGGAAAATATCATGATTTAGTTTATATGGAAATAATTAATAAAAACTCTTTATAGAGTTTTTTTTTGTAAACAAGAAAAAAACTTGGCTTAAAATAACGTGTTTTTAATTGTTTATATGATATACTATAATAGAAGGATAGTGAGGGTATGTTATCAGATAATATTTTAGTTAGTGTAAATAATATGGAAATAGAGGTTGCTAAAGGTACAACTCTTTTGGAAATAAGTAAAATGTTTAGTAACTCTGGAAGACCAAGTATAATTGCTAAAGTTAATGGTCATTATGTAGAATTAAATGAAGTTGCCTTGCCTAATAGCAATATTGAGTTTTGTGATGTAACACATTATTATGCTAATAGAGTTTATGCTAATGGTTTAATATATTTAATTAATTATGCATTTAATGAACTATATAATGGTAAAAATACAATTGTTGTTAAACATTCTGTAGATCGTTCATTATGTATTGAAACGACTAGTAAAATTACTAAAGAAGATATAAAAAAGGTAGAAGAGAAGATGAAATCAATTGTTGACGCTAATCTTCCAATTACCAAAGTAACAGTATTAAAAAGAGAAGCAATTGATTATTTTACAAAAACTCATGATTTATCAAAAGTTAAATTATTGAAATTTGTTTCTAAATCTTATGTTCATTTATATAAAATGGGTAATATGTATAATATGATTTATAGCAAAATGCCTGCTGAAACTTCATGTTTAAATGAATTTTCATTAACATATTTAGATGAAAGTGAATTTGTATTAAGTTATCCAAATATTTATACAAATAATAATATTCATAAATATGTTCATCATGAAAAATTCTTTGAAGTATTCCGCGATGAAAAAGATTGGGGAAAATTAATGCATATTCAAACTTGTGCTGACTTAAATGAGATTGTATCAAATGGTAATATGAAATATTTAATAAGTATGAGTGAAAATATTCAAAATAAGAAGTTGTTACAAATAGCAGAAGATATTGTTAAGAATCATAAACAAGTAAAAATTGTATTAATGGCTGGACCAAGTAGTAGTGGTAAGACAACAACTTGTTCTAAACTTTCCATGGCTTTAAAGTGTTATGGTGTTACACCAAAAATGATTTCGATGGATAATTTCTTTGTAGAAAGAGTAGATACTCCTAAGAAAGAAAATGGTGAATATGATTTTGAATGTTTAGAGGCTGTTGATTTAAAACTATTTAGTAAGACAATGAAGTCATTACTAGATGGTAAAGAAACGGCAATGCCTACATTTGATTTCTATTCTGGAGAAAAGAAATTTAAAACAAAAATGAAGCTACAAGATGAAGATATCTTATTGATTGAAGGTATTCATGCCTTAAATCCAAAAGTATTAGCGGATATTGATGCTAATAAAAAGTTCAAGATTTATTTATCACCATTAACAGCAGTTAATATTGATAGAGATAATCGAATTTTCTTAACAGATAATAGATTGCTTCGCCGTATGATAAGAGATAATCGTACAAGAGGATATACTCCTTCTGATACATTAAATATTTGGGATGATGTTCGTGCTGGTGAAGAGAAATATATCTTCCCATTCCAAGATGAAGCAGATGTTGTCTTTAACACATCGTTAATATATGAATTTTGTATTTTAAAAACATATGTTTTACCATTATTATTCTCGGTAAAAATGGATGATCCAAATTATGATGAAGCTGTAAGACTTATGAAGGTATTAGATTTATTCTTACCAATGACAAGCGAAGCCATTCCAGCAGATTCAATATTAAGAGAATTTATAGGAAATAGTTATTTTGAATAGGAGGTATTTATGAGAGTAGCGATAAATGGTTTTGGAAGAATAGGTAGATTAGTTTATAGATTGATGGATAATGATCCAACTTTAGAGGTTGTAGCAATTAATGATTTAACAGATGCAGAACAACTTGCATATTTATTAAAATATGATACAAATCATCGTAATTATCGTATTGATGATATTAGTTTCGATGAAGAAAATTTAATTGTTGGTGGTAAAAAAATAAGAGTATATGCTGAAAAAGATCCAGCTATGTTGCCATGGGCAGAACTTGGTATTGATGTAGTATTTGAATGTACTGGATTATTTACTGACGTAGAAAAAGCTTCTGCACATATTAATGCTGGTGCTAAAAGAGTAATAATTTCTGCACCTGCTAAAGGAGAAGCTAAAACGGTTGTATATAACGTAAATCATAATATTTTAGATGGTACTGAAAAGATTATATCAGCAGCAAGCTGTACAACAAACTGTCTTGCTCCAGTACTTAAAGTAATTGAAGATAATATTGGTATTACTAAAGGATATATGACAACAGTTCATGCTTATACCAATGATCAAGCAACTCTTGATGTTGCTCATAAAAAAGGTATTAAAGCAAGACGAGGAAGAGCATGTGGAGCAAACATTGTTCCAGCGTCTACTGGTGCTGCATCAGCAATTGGTTTAGTTATTCCATCTCTTAAAGGAAAACTAGATGGTAGTGCTATGCGTGTTCCTGTTCCAACAGGAAGTGTTATTGATTTAACTCTTGAATTAAATCGTAATACATCAGTTGAAGAAATTAATAATTTATTTATAAATAACCAAAATGAAACGTTAAAGTTTACAATGGATCCAATTGTATCAAGTGATGTTATTGGATCACATTATGGAGCTGTCGTTGATGGATTATGTACTAATGTTCTAGAAGTAGATGGCAAGCAATTAGTTAAAATTGTTGCTTGGTATGATAATGAAATGGGATATAGTACACAAATGGTTAGAACCGCACGTTTCTTAGTAAGTAGGTAATAATATGATAGAGTTTTTTAGAGATACCTTAGATGGAAGAGTCTATTTAGTTACAGCTGTAATTTGTGTCTTTCTTATCCTTGCATGCATAGGTTATCTAGTAACTAAAAAAATCGAGGAAGATAAAAAGAAATTACTTGCTGTCCAACCTCCACAAATGTAGAATAGTGATATTTTATATCACTTTTTTCTTTGTAAAATTTTATTTTTTGTTATACTTATGATATAATTTCAATTAGAGAGTAAGGTGAAGATATGGGATTTATTGAATTTAATAATGTCTCTAAGCAATACAAAAATGGCGTTACAGCCTTATATGATTTAGATTTATCGATTGAAAAAGGTGACTTTGTCTTTATAATTGGTGGATCTGGTAGTGGTAAAAGTACGTTAATAAAATTGTTATATAGAGAAGAAAAACCAACTAAAGGTATTATTAAAGTTGGTGGAATAAATGTATCTAAATTAAGAAATAGAAATGTATATAAATTAAGAAGAAAACTTGGTATTGTTTTCCAAGATTATCGATTATTACCAAAATTAACAGTATATGAAAATGTTTCTTTTGCTTTGGAAGCTATTGGTGAAAAGAAAAGTAATATAAGACCTAAAGTTTTAAAGGCACTAGAACTTGTTGGATTAAAAAATAAAGTAAGAGAATATCCTGATAATTTAGCAGGTGGGGAGCAACAAAGGGTAGCGATTGCAAGAGCAATTGTTAATGAACCTCCACTACTAATATGTGATGAACCAACAGGTAACCTTGACCCAACAAGAAGTTTAGAAATCGTTAAATTAATTGAAGAAATTAATAAAAAAGTTGGAACAACAGTTCTTATGGTTACTCATGATGAAGTAATTGTTAATAAAATGAAGAAACATGTTATTGCCCTTAAAGATGGACATTTATACAAAGATTACAAGAAAGGGGAGTATGTAAATGAAGTTCTTTAGAATATTTGCTAGAAGTTTTCGTGATTCCCTTAAAAGTATAGGACGTAATTTTTCTTTGTCTATTGCATCAATTACTTGTGTAATGATAACTTTGATTATTGTAGGAGCAGCTTTATTATTAACATATAATATTGATAATGCTACTAATTCATTAAAAAATGATTTATCAATTGTCGTTTTTGTTAGTAATGAAGCAGACCAATTTGATATAACAACGATTGATACAAAGATTAAAGGAATAAGTAATGTTGATACGAAAAATGTAACATTAAAAACGAAAGCTGAAATCAAACAAGAAATGATGGAAAGTAATGATACTTTTAAAAACATTATGGAAGATTGGGATGATGATGAGAATCCTCTTCAAAATGTATATATCGTAAAAGTTATTAATGCTGATAAAATTGAGAATACAGCTAAAGAGATCGAAAAAATAGAAAAAGTAGCTCAAGTTAAATATGGTGAAGGAACTGTAGGAACTTTATTATTGGCCTTTAATTCCATCAAAAAAGGCTCTTATATCGCTGTTGTGGCATTAATAGTAGTTACAGTCTTCCTAATTATAAATACTATTAAATTGACTATTTTCTCACGTAAGAGAGAAATATCAATTATGAGACTTGTTGGTGCAAGTAATTCATCAATAAAGATGCCATTTGTTTTTGAAGGAATGTTCTTAGGAATAATTGGTTCAATTGTACCTATAATATTAATGGTTTATACATATAATTGGATATATGAAAACTTTAATGGTAAATTATTACTTGCTGATATCTTTAAAATAATTGAACCATCTAAAATACTATTTAATTCTTGCTTAATTATATTAGCTATAGGAACAGTTGTTGGTATGTTTGGTAGTTCAATGGCTGTAAGAAAATATTTAAAAGTATAATAAAAAAGATAAGTTTGAAACTTATCTTTTTTTATTTCTTAATTAAAAACTAATTGATGCACTATTTGTTACATATGTTGTAAAATCAGTATCTGTTTTAATACTAAATGTTTGAGTAGATGTTGAAGGTGTATCACCTAAATTATATCCAGTTACTCTTGTAGGATCTGCTGTATCACCATATACAGCAGTATATGTTCTAACTTCTTTTTTATAAGTTATTGTTGGATATCCTTCACCATCAACATTAGTTTCTGTTACAAAGTATTTAATTTGTTTTGTTGTATTATCATCTTCAATTTTACAAGGTGTATCAGATACTTTACTAGCTGCATCTCTAGCCCAACCATCAAATTTTTGAGCTTTTGCAATCATATCATCATATTTTGCTTGCATTTTATCAAGTAAATCTGTTGATTTATCATTAATAGTAGTAATCATTGCAAGCCAACTATCTCTTGTTTCAGCGATAGATGAAAGATCACTATCATCGATTATTTTTTTATAAGTATCACTTATTGTTTTTATTGTTGTATCAATATTTAATTTAGCTTCTTCAAGTGGCCTTTTAAAATTTGTTACAACTAATTCTTCATATGAAATTCTTGCCATAACTACCTCCTAAAATTCTACCCATTGTTCTTCAGGAGAACCTTCTTCAGAAATCTTAGCACTTGTAATATTTCCGTCTTCATCTGATTTATAATCATAAATATTATATTCTCCTTCAGGAAGAGCTTCTTCATCGGCTACACTATCACCGTTTTCTTGTTTTTTCTTAACGTAGATAGTTGCTCCTAAACCAACAACTAGAACACCTAGGACACCACCAAGAATCTTATTCTTGCTGCTACTAATTGTAACTTTTGATCCGTTACCTAAGTCAACATTTTGTGGATTAGTAAATGTGTAACCATATTGTTCAAATGTTCCGCCATCAATATACTTACCATCTTTATAGATTTGAATCCATTGTTCAGGTTCGCCTTCTTTACTAATTCTAATTGCTGTAACATTTGAATTAGAATCAGAAGCGATAGCATAAACTTTATATTTACCTG
>JAEEGJ010024519.1_pt1 | contig 12495 bp, 13 predicted proteins | sample 8958761 | NCBI WGS metagenome assembly JAEEGJ01 (sample SAMN16246546, study PRJNA631951) | gut metagenome | biome: gut microbiome; feature: rumen; material: RS-attached | host: Bos | place: Iran: Karaj | collected 2018-10 | reverse complement strand
TATTGGAGTGCGAATTTATTGAATTATTTAAAATTATCTACCACTCCACCACCAACCTGCTGTGATGCCTGTGTTTATGCGGGTTTGCGGGGTGGTGGTAGATGGGTGTTTTGCTAAAACGAATTCTTTATTCTTGTGATACGCTCGTTGATAAGTGCTTTTAATTGGGTTTTCTGATTTTCTGAGATAAAGGAACTGTCAATACATGCATTCCATTTTTCTTGTAGTGGCGCAAAACGGTTTAGAATGCGGTTTGCCATCTGGGTAGTAAGCCCTGTATTTTCCATCGCTTGCACAAAATCCATTGATAGTAGCTTCTTTTGGAATCCATTAAGAGGCAATGCCAGTTCCGCTCAGCAATGTTTAGCATCCATCCCTCTGGTATCAGACCGTCGAAAAACGAGAACATAACATTGTTAGTATATGGCTCCTGTCGCAATGGGAGCGTTAAACTTACAGGCTGGGCATCAGGCATACTGAGATAAGCCTTGTTGTAAACAAAGGTATAGCCATGCTCATCTTCAGTGATGATGCCAGCTGCGATACCATTACATAGTACTTGTCCTTTTCTCATTATTCTGTCCTCCTTTCAATAGGTACTGGCCCTAACTGCAGGTTAAATAGTTCGAGCACTTGGTTTACCTTGTCCATACGTACGGTAGGCTTACCTTGCTCCAGTTCTCGAACAAAGCGTAAGCCTACGCCCGATTTATAAGCGAGATCTTGCTGCGTAAGATGATATTCCTTGCGTAGCTGCTTGATGGTGGTAGAAATTAATGTCTCTGTCATACCTAATTATACCTTATCGGGCGCAATTTAGGCATATTTCTTGTAATAAGCAAGAAAATAGCTCCGAAAGGGTATAAAATTAACGTTATTTATCTATTTTATACCTGATAGGGGCTAATTCGGTGCGGCCTTATGTATGTTCTACCAGTACTTGAATTCTGGATTACTTTTTAAAAACTATCTACCACTCTACCACCAACCTGCTGTAATGTCTGTGTTTATACGGGTTTGCGGGGTGGTGGTAGATAGGTGGTGGGTGGTAGATAAGGGGGCGTTTAGGGCTTTTTGCGCTTTACAAGGTACTCCGAACCGTACTTTGTGAGCCGTTTTTGTAGCTCTGGCATGTTAGAAAGCATGCGTCCGAAGCCCGAAATGCTGGCTGGTTTTAGCAAACTTACACCAACTTTCTGCTTTAGGTAGCCGAAAATAGCCGATGCACTCACCCATTCGCCGTCTGTAGCGTTGGTGGCTGGTTCGAAATAATCAAAAAAGAAGTGATCGGCAGCGCTCTTTACACTGAACTTACGGTTCGACTCGGCTATCACCTTGGTTTCCTGCTGACTGAAGTAGTAGGGCTGGTGCTGATGCAGGGCACGCATGGCCTGGGCATAAAGCTGCTCGTAGTTGGGTGGTGTGCTCACGTCGATGGGACCTGTAAGCTCCACTCCCAGGAATCGGCGACTGCCTGATGGATCGGCCAGCACATCGGCCTGATTGGTGGTGGCGATGAACGAGGCTCGACGTGGGAAATCCTCGACATGGCGACCATAGGGGCGCTTGATTTTTACACTCGACAGGGTGATGATGTTCTTCAGGAATCCCTGCTGGGTGCGAGGCGAAATCTGGTTGAACTCATCCAGGTTTATCAGTAGCATCTGTGCCATCTGGTTGAGTACCTGGCGCTTGTCGTCCATCTGCAGATTGCCCGTGTATCCCCAGCGCAACTCGGGTGGCAACAGTTGTTCGCAGAAGGTGGTTTTGTTCCAGCCCTGTGCCGATATCAACAGGGGTACGGCCTGATTGCCATACATGGCCATGTTGGTTACCTGCCACTGGCGAACCATGCCCAGAAACCAGATGTAAAACCAGTCGGCCCAATGCGGGTTGTTGGTGGGCACAGTGCGGGCCAGCTGGCGTATGTGGTCCTTGCCATCCCATTTGTCGTACTGCTCCCACAGGTAATCGCCAATGGGATTAAAGGGGCGAATCATATCCGACTGTACATAGCGTCGCACATCGTTATCCCTGGCATCAATGCCGCCCAGTCGTACTTTCATCGTCATGCCTTTCAATACGCGGTCGTCAACAGGCGTCCAGTCCATATATTTGTAACTCAGGTCTTTATACTCGGTATAGCCCATCATGGTGTTGTAGCGGAACTGGTAATGGGTGTTCAGAAAATCCATCAATCGGGCTGTGGCCAGTGTGATGGCCTGCGAGTTCTTGTCGTTGGCTGGCTCTATGGCTATCTGTTCGATAGGGGCGGGTTGCTGGGGCATAGGCTTTTCGCTTACGGGCAGTGCCAGCGCCTTTGGGTTGTAATAGGGTGCGGCATCAAGCGGCATGCGGAATGTATTGCGAACGCTAACCGATTCCTGACGGATGGGCTTGGGTAGCAATCCCTGATAAACGGTTGTGGCCAGCTGATGCCCCTGATGGCACAGGTTGGTAGCGTCTTCTTCGTCTATAGGGTTGCTGCCATCTGCTTTGGCTATCTTTACGAGTATGATGACTTCGTGGCCCGATGGCCCGATAAAGGCTGCCAGCGTGTAGTGCAGTATTTGGGCGGCTTGCTTTACGGCTTCGAGGTCGGCAGGTGTAGGCAGATTGTCGATAGTGAGTGCCACCAGCCCATTAAATGCCTTGAGGCGCAGGTTGTCGTTGGCATCCTTCTCGAATTCGGCCGATGGGTAAATCAGGTGCGAGGGATACTGTCGATCGTAGCTGTCGATATAGTCGTCGAAGGCCAGTTGCTGTCGGCGACGCGCCACGGCACCGTCTTTAGTATCTGTCTTGATACGCTCTACGAAGCTTTCGATGGTTTTGGTTGACAGCTTCAGGGCGTTCTTTTTGTTGCGTAGTACAAATGTTAGTTTCATATCTATCGTATATAATATTGGTTTTGCTTTGAGATACGGCTGTTTTTGATGGGCTACCACAGTGTAGTTTGCCGTGGAAAACACTGTTTTCCGCCTTGGAAAATGGTGTTTTCTGCCTTAGAAAACGATGTTTTCAGCCATATTATCTGTTAGATGGTACCTGACAATGGAATATGTAGGCCTCGAAATAGCTGTCGAATTCAACTTCCCACTCATAGCCGCGACTCTTTACATAATTGCGAATCCATTGCTGCTGTCCAGATGATAGGGCACGCTCGCCTCGTTTGTACTCGTAGTAGAGCTTGGCACCATGCAGAAACTTGGTGATGTCTTTGCGCATCACGGTGTAGTCTTTCTTCAGCACCTTGTCGTATAGGTGACTGAATCCTGCTGCCCAAACCTCTATAGTGGGTTTGTCGTACCAGTGGCATTGGTCGTTGTGCAGTGTCTGGGGCATCACACAAGTGGCTGTCTCCAGGTTGCTGGGCGCATGCTGTGCTGCTACATATCGCAGACAGTCAGCCTTTAGTGGGCAGGCGTTGTTGGTGCAGAGTGCATACCATGAGGGGACTGTTGTAAAGTCGAATTCGGTTCCGATAGGTTTAATTTCTTTCTTAATTTCCATTTTTTAAGATGTTATGATTAAGTTTGTTATTAATTCGCCCACAAAGATACAGAATTTTAAGCAGAAAACCAAGCATTTTGCCTTCTTTTTTATCGGTTTAAAGCACTTTTTTGCAATTATCCACCACCTACCACCCATCTGCCACCACCCTGCAAACCCGCATAAACAAAGATCTATCGGATAAGTGGTGGTAGAGTGGTAGATATTTCTCAAAATTGATAATTATTTCACAGCTATTTTCTCCGTTACCTCTTCCTTACCAATCTTGGCTTTGATGATATAAACACCCTTTGGCCAGCCTGCAGTAGAGATGGTGGTAGAGTGCTATATGTCAGGGACTGTCCCGTGGCATACTAAGAATATGCTCTTTTCATTTTTGTACAAATATTAGGTAATTTTGTTTGTTATTATAGAATAGTTTTAATTGGGAGTCAGAGATGGAATAATGTGTAGAGTTAAGTAATGCAGTATAAAACCTGTCACTGTCGTATATGTCATCGACTTTTGTTGTCGTACATTTCAAAATAGCAAAAAGTCCTTTTTCTGCAGAATAGGCTCCTTCAAATTTGTTTGAAGCGGTTCTGCCACTAAATATGCCATCTGTGGAGAATGTAAGAACATAACAATTATCACAATTCTCAGGCTGAATTGATTGTAGCTCGTTAGAATCCATAGAACAGAATCCCAACAATCTCCATGAGGTGTTAGAAAGGTCATCTTCAGCCTCTGTCTCATTACTGCAAGCACTGGACAATCCCATTGCCAGCAGCATGCTGAAAAATAAAAAGATTTTCTTCATAATTATTGGTTTTTGTTGATGAAACATCATTTTTTTCTAATTACAAGGTTTGACTTTACAGATATATCTTAACATAAGTCCAGGTCCATTTGTCTCTTTAATTTGTGAGTAATCAACAAGCCTAAATTTAATGATATCATTCACTTGAGGTGTTAATTCTGATAATTCCTTATAATTAAATATAACCTCGCATCCAACAGGTAAGATGCTTTCATCTGGCACTCCAATTATTGTAGCCTGAACACTTCCGGTTTCTATACCGAAATATTTGACTTGTCCAGTATAACAATCGCCAATTATAGTTTTGACGTCATCGCTACTGCAGGCACTGGCTAATCCCATTGCCAGTAGTATGCTGAGAAATAGAAAAAGTTTCTTCATAATTATTTTATTTTTTTGAAAGTTCTTATTGCTACTGGTTGAGGAACAACGCCCGGATTCATATCAGACACAAAAGGGATAAGTCTCAATAGATTTCCCTTTTCATAAATTTCGTATTTGTAGCTATAATATCCACTCTCTACTAGTTTTACGGTTAGTATGTCATGATCGTAGCTATATGTCATTGCAGGAAAATCTTCCATCGGCATGTCTTCACAATAATTCTTATATTCATAATTCGGAAAAAAAATGATGTGATCAAACCAGATTGTACCATCGTTTTCGTCAGAAGGATAAACAATTTTTCCACTATCTATATAGCGTACTTCTTGTAGTTGCCATTCGCCCACAAAGGGGTTTTCTTCATCGCTACTGCAGGCACTGGATAATCCCATTGCCAGTAGCATGCTTAAAAATAGAACGATTTTCTTCATAATTGTTTATAAATTGATTAAAAATTCAAGAGCAAAAATAATTGATTCTGCAAATATAATCAGAAAATACAGAAAACCTTGTATGGGAAGAATAATTTTTAACATGTTTTAAACACCAAAAGGCTTGCTCAATATTCCAGAGCAAGCCTTTATTTGTGCAGCCTATTTCACAACTATTTTCTCCGTTACCTCTTCCTTACCAATCTTGGCTTTGATGATATAAACACCCTTTGGCCAGCCTACAGACGATGATAGGCTATCGCTAAATATCTTCGAGAGATAACGTTTTTAAATTGAGATGGTATGATCCAAAATCAGATGCTGGCAAAGATGCCACTTTTGTTTCTAACTCTGAAAGACTAAGTTTTTTAGGGTTCCTTTTAATTTCGGCAGCAATACCAGTGTGCTCAAATTCATTGAGGGCAATCATATCTATCTCATTCTCACCTTTACGATTCCACCAATTCCCCACTATTGTATATTGCCCCGATTCCATAGCTTGTTGTTGAAAGAACTGTTCAAGTGTACGCCCTGTAAACTGTTCATAACCTTTCCCCATATTCTGTCGCAACAAGGAAAGTTGCTGGCGTTCCACAAGTGCCTGATATGGCCACACAAAGCGGAACCAGAAACGTAGGAACTGGTCGGAAATCTCGTAAGCACTGGTTTTGCTGTTAGGTTTGGCCAGTAGGGGTTTTAGGCGTGAGATGATGTTATAGTTGTTTTCAAGATTCTGGATGAAAGTACCCATATCCTTTTGCATTGCGCCGTCTATATCCGAACGCCTGGTCATACCTCCCGCTATCAGCTGGAGAATAGAAAAGTATGTGCTACTCTCATCGCCAAACTCCTGAATCATCAGATCGCGACCCTCTGAGAGAAAATAAGAATCCTGCCTGCATACAAAGTTTAGCATTTTCTCCTTTGTATAACATCCTGCATCCATCAAAAGCTCTACGTATTTTGCCACTCCACCAGTAATCATATAGAGGCAAAGCAAGTCCTCATTGTTATAATGCGGGTGATGGTCGCCGAATATCTGCTTCAGTACATTAATAGAGAAAGGTAACAGTGTGAATTTTGAGGTGGGGCGTCCATAGAGCGGTTCGTTTCTATCTTCGAAGATACGTTTCATCAACGAACGGATACTACCCATCGTTATCAGGTTAATATGTGAGTCACGATGATACCTGTCCCAAATGTCTTGCATCTCACTAAAGATGGCTGGATTTACTTTATAGAAGTTCTGAAACTCATCAAAAACAATAGAAAAATGGCGATGTACCGATTCTCTCATAATAACCTCGAACACATCACGAAAGTGCGACAATCGACCATATACCTGTATACCTAACTGTTCCTGGAGTGTTTGCTGAAACTTATGGCAAAGCATGGCTTCGCTATCTTTCGCCACAAAAAGATAAGCAAACTGGCACCCCTCCAAGGCTTTTATCACAAGCGACGTTTTACCAACTCGGCGTCTACCCATCAGTACTGTAAACACAGCATGCTGTTCGGCCTGCTTCTCATTCTGCTTCAGAATCTCCATCTCAGCTTTGCGATCATAAAACTTCATAATATAAATCCGGATTTATATAAATTGTCGTTTATATTTCTGCTGCAAAGTAACAAAAAAAACTTCATATCTCCAAATGTTATGGCTATTTTTTAATAGTTTACCCCACATTTAGACGAAAACTAGTAAAAAAGCGATAGCCTACAGACGATGATAGGCTATCGCAAATCTGATTATTTAAGGGATAATTATTTCACAACTATTTTCTCCGTTACCTCTTCTTTACCTATCTTGGCTTTGATGATATAAACATCCTTTGGCCAGCCTACGGTAGAAATGGTGGTAGAGCGAGTGTTGATAGACTTCGATGCCTTTAGTGCGCCCATGGATGCACTACGGATTTCGTAGCTCCAAGGCTGTTCGATGGCCTTCGTCTTCAGGGCTTTCTCGTCATCGCTCTCCAACGTGACGTTGATGTAGCCATCCCCGTATGTAATGTTGAAGTAGAAAGAACCACGAGGCATAGCATACAGTTTATAGTGATTGCCTAATACATCATCTATATCGAGAATTACTGGTACACCATTATTGTTGATAGGTGTGGTGAAAGAGAGTCGCCACTGCGTTGGTTCGAGGAACAGGTATAAGGGCGTAGTGCCTGCAGGGTCGTACGATACAGTGGCATTCACAAGGTTTGGCGATGAAATAAAGGTGCTGTATCCTGGTCTTACATAAAACGGATTTGAATTGTCTATTATGCCAGCGAAAGTATCGCAAGTGTATTCGCCATAGAAACCGTTATACGCAGATACTGTTTTTGTCAGCGTGTCAATTGCAATACCGTTATGTTTGATGATGGCAGTAAGTGTAGCATTTACCATTCTCTGATTGCTGTTACGAGTAATCGTACACTGATTTTGCCCAGGATAGTTCTGCTGCAAACAATACTGATTGTAGTAGCTGTCGGACAGGCTCCATTCAACAGTCGCCCCACTCTGCAAATTATCAATAGTATATGTCTCATTAGCATTGACTATTGCTGCTCCAATAATTCCATCGCCATGAGCTGAAGCGCATACTGCAGCATAGGCGTTTACTAATCCGCATCCGTATGTATCGTCTGGTCCAAAATCTCCTAGATCCCTTGCAGTCATCCTTAGTTTGTTACGAACTTGGGCCGCTGTAAGTTGAGGATTGAAGGACAACATAAGTGCAGCAACACCTGCTACCTGTGGACATGCTGCTGAAGTACCACCGAAATCGTCCATATAATTATTGTTTATATTGCCTTTGCCTGTAATAGAGGTAGTATAGACATCACCGTATTGGTAAATCTTATTGCTAGGAGCGACTATATCAATTGATGGGTCATGTTGACTATAATGACAGATTGTTCCATCTCTGTCAACGGCACCGACAGCAATAACATTGTCCATTCGAGCGGGGAAAGCTACAAAGTCGAGTTGCGGTGCTCCGTTTCCAGAGGCGCATACAACAACAGACCCTCGCATATTACGACCTTCGGTTAAAGCATATATGATAGCAGCCTCAATATCTGAACTGGAACTATTACCACCCCACGAGCAACTAAGAATGTCTGCACCATTATCAACTGCCCATCGTATTGCATTCGCAATTTTGAATTCATCCGCATATATAGGATTGCCATAGAAGTCTGATTCGCCAGTGGATATATTAATAGGAAGAATCTTTATGTTGCTTGCAACTCCTCTAATTCCAACAGTGTTGTTTACAGCCCCAATAATACCTGCACATGCTGTACCATGTGAATGATTATTGTTCAAGTAAGAACCAAAACTGGTCGGATGATCCACTGTATATCCATTAATTAGGTTGGCCGAAAGATCCTCATGATTCATGTCTACTCCACAATCAATAACTGCAACAGTAATATTTGGCTCTCCTGATGTAATTTCCCATGCATTGACAACATTAATATCATAGCCTATAGAATTGTTGATGTAATATTGAAATGGATAATACACATTGTTGGGGATAATATTTAACATTTTATTGGGCTCGCACCAATTAACTCCTTCTTTGCTATTAATTTTCATTGATAACCTTAATACTTCATCTGACGACGCAAGGTTGCAATCCAATTCGTAGATGTCACGAAAACTATTATATACAGAAAGAATATCAATATAATCTTTCAAAATGGAAGATATAATCTCAGGTTTTTCTACAGATATAGCTATTTGTGGAAGAATAACCATTTCTCCACCATTTGTTTTGGATTTATATTTAGTTGAAACATAACATCCTTTAGTGTCAAGTTTTCCTTTCTTTTTTACAAGAAATTGATTATCACTAAATTTTGCAAGAGTCCTAACAAATCCACTTTCTGCAATTAGTTTGTGTTTCTTGTCAGATGTTTCTTTATTAAAATTAAGATAATAGACCGAATCGTTTAGAGGAGTCAACTCCAGAAACTTTGAATGATGCCAATATCCTAATTGAGCAAATAATGGTATACAAAAAACGTATAAAAAAAGGAAAATACTACTTTTTTCATAAATATTAGATTTAGCATGGTTCTACAACGCAATTATATCGGACTTGAATACCCCACATAGGAAAAAATCCCTCCTTATAGTCTTCGTAAGCTCTATCATACTTTTTTATCCTAAAGGAAACATGATCTCCCTCTTTGTAAGTCCTTTCCGGGAGGTCCGTTTTTGCGAAGGAAACGTAACAAAGACTGAAATCAGACAAATCGTCAATAGGATTCTCATTGAGCCAGACGACGATACGTCCATTGGTTTCTTGAACAAACACACCATCAAAGCAGTAGTCTGACTTAAATTCATCATCACTACTGCAAGCACTGGCTAATCCCATTGTCAGTAGCATGCTGAGAAATAGAAAAAGTTTCTTCATAATTATTGGTTTTGTTGATAAAACATAATTTTTTGGCAAATATAGGATAAATATACGGATTGACCAAACTTTTAAGTTCACAATTTGTTTACAGGTAACAATTGATGTGGTTTTTGGTTACATCGCAAAAAGTAGTTGTAATCAAGCGATAGCCTATTTACTTCAGTCCTGACAATAGGAACTGGAAGAGCCCCATGAATCTGATACCGTTATTGTCGGTATATTCTGCGATGTCATTGCCTACAATAACTATTTTTCTGAAATTATCGGCTACTTTAAGCAGCGATTTCAGTTCCTGCTGACGTTTCTCGTCAGAATCCAGAGCAAAAGCCGACTGGATATAGTATTTGTCAATACCATTATTGGCAATGAAGTCTATCTCGTATTGGATATACTCCGACTTCCCCTCTCGCATCTCACGTGACTCAACTACTCCCACATCAACCGTAAAGCCCTGCATGCGGAGTTCGTTGTAAATCACATTCTCCATGATGTGGGTTATTTCCTGCTGGCGGAAGTTAAGCTTAGCATTCCTAAGTCCGATATCCACAGAGTAATACTTCTTGATGCTTTCGTAATACTTGTTCCCCTTTACATTATATCTCATCGCTCCCTCGAACAGAAATGCCTCTTCAAGATAACCAATGTAGTTGGCAACCGTTTCCTGATTAATATTAGTTTTCTGAACACTTTTCATAATATTTGCTATACGGTTGGGATTGGTGAGCGAGCCTATTGATGAACATAGTGCGTCGGCAAGGGTGGAAAGAGCTGCTCGGTTTTTTACATGATGTCGCTCAACAACATCATCCAGATAGGTTTTGTTCCAAAGACGCTGAAGATATGCCACTTTTTGCTCTGGTGTTTTCTGGCGCATTAATCCTGGCATTCCACCATAGGTATAGTACTCTTTCCAGAGTTCGGCTAATGGTTCTGGGCGGTTTGTGCAGAATTCCTTGAATGAGAGTGGCCATACTCTTACCTCGTCACCCCGTCCACGGAAGATAGTGTTAATATCCGACGACAGGAAGTGAGAATTGCTACCTGTAACATATACATCAATGTATTCCTTGTCGTTGAGGCTGTTGACGATTTTTTCAAATCCCTCTACCTCCTGTACTTCATCAAGGATGACGTAGTAAGACGAACCATCAGAGGATATCCGGCTATGTAGATATGACTTCAGAGCCTGTCTATTAGTAAGATCGCCCGTCTCTTCTTCATCGTCCATATCAAATGAAACAATGATGATATGATCCTTGGGTACTCCTGTTTGTAGCAGATAGTCTTTGAAAATTCGGTTTAGAAGCCATGATTTTCCACTGCGCCTCGGACCAGTAATGATCTTTACTTCTCCGTTATCTTTCCTGTCAATCAGTTGACGAAGATAGGTCTCTCTTTGTAAGTATTGTGCCATCTTATTCGGAATTTTCTGCAAATTTACAATAAATTCCGGATACATACAAGTTTTTATTCTGAATTTTCTGCAAATTTACAATAAATTCCGAAAAAGCGATAGCCTACAGACGATGATAGGCTATCGCAAATATGCCAGGGGGCACTTTATTCCGTGGCATGCACTATTTCTTGCTATGGAAAGAGTAACCAATAGTAAGGCCTACATGCGAGTAGTATTTCTTACTGATGTGGGCATCAAGGGTGAGGCGCAGGTGGCGGGCAAATTCTACACCTACTCTTGGAATAATGCAGAGGGTTGTAGCTTCATCACCTAAGCTGCCCTTGATTTGTTGGCAATTCGCAACTCCAAGGCCGAGACCGATGAATGGTGATACCTTCGATCCACGATTTATCTGATAGTCGGATAGTACAGCAAGCGATATCGTTCGGTTGCTGAGCGACTTGTCATCTTCGGCATGTCTTACAGCGCTGCCGATATATAGTTCTGCACCAACGTCCATCGGCAGCCGTTTCAGATTCCAACGCGATTCAAGTCCCAAGTTAACGCCTAACTTGTTACTGATTCCCGATTCGCTATCCAACGGCAAATTGGTTCCTGCTTTTACTTCAAACTCAAACGGAGCAACATTCTGCTGGGCTCGGCATGGCATAACGGCCATCAGGGCCATACATAATACAAGTTGTAATTTCTTCATCTTCTATTTTTATTGGTTTGTAAATTCACGTGCAAAGGTACAACAATTAGTTGGAATATACTCAAGAAAATCCCCATATAGTGGTAGGTAATCCCCTAAAGTAGCCTTGGTGGAAATAATAGCGATAGCCTACTGACGAATATAGGCTATCGCAAATCCAATCATTTGCTATTTTTATTTAAGGGTATTGATGATTGGACTAGAAAGAAATAGACTATTTTACATTTAATATTGTTTTACCCAAACGATGGTGGCTTTTGTTGGTATGTCAGATTGTAAAACGAACTTATTATGACTTGCCTCCATGATAGTCCAATCTCCTCCAAAAAGGTCTCTAAAAGACATGATTCTTCTGTCAATGGAATAGGAGAAAGGATGATCGGGATAATCTCTGTCATTGGCCAACTCAACAGAAGTGCCACTTGTTTTCGTGAGGAATTGAACGATGTAGTTATATTTGTACGTTTTACCCTGATAATCATATCCAGTGTAAACTGCTTTCCATGTTGTCTGCTCTAAGTCAGATGTTGACAACATATATTCCTCTTCATCTTTGCTACAGGCCGATGTCAGTAGCATAAGGCACATCGCCATTAAATAAAATAGTTTCTTCATATTTCTAATTATATTTGATAAACGTTTTAGTTGCTTGCAATTTTGCTTGCAAAGGTAGAATGAAATATCGAAAGTGACGAGAAAAATGAGCACTAAGAATTAACCAAGAATTAACCAGAATGCTAAGATGTTTATAATCAGCAGATTGTAATTCTGCGGAAAACTTTTCTTTTTTGAAAATTTGGATAATTGAGGTTAATCTTGTAACTTTGCAAACCG
>JAEEGJ010024517.1_pt1 | contig 12496 bp, 8 predicted proteins | sample 8958761 | NCBI WGS metagenome assembly JAEEGJ01 (sample SAMN16246546, study PRJNA631951) | gut metagenome | biome: gut microbiome; feature: rumen; material: RS-attached | host: Bos | place: Iran: Karaj | collected 2018-10 | reverse complement strand
ATCCGGCTCCTCGGGGTATTCGGGCTCGTCGGGCCACTCCGGTTCGTCGCCCCAGTAAGGATCGTCGGGATACTCGGGCTCATCGGGCCATTCCGGCTCGTCGCCCCAATAGGGGTTCTCCGGCTCCGTATAACCGCCGCCGTAGGCCTCGGAAGCCAGATCGGGATAGGTGAAGGTCGCGTCGCTGAGCTTCGCACCGTCGGGGGAATGGGTGTCGGAGAAATAATAGCCGTCGATAACGGTGTTTGCGCCCGCCAGGAAGAAGACGTGCTGTTCAGACCCGGAAACCTTGCCGGCATAGCTGCTGGTGGGGTCGTCATAGGTGGCGTCCACGGCGTACCACTGTCCGTCCAGCTGCACCTGGTTCCAGGCGTGCCTGCCCCATGCGCCTCCGGCCCAGGCGTAACCGACGACATAGAGGCAGGGGATATCCAGTTCGTCACAGATCATCTTGAAGGCGCCGGCATAGCCCTCGCAGACGGGATCGTCTGCGCCGGTGAGGGCGCTGACGGGCGTCCAGGGCAGGCGGTTGGACACCTTGTCCGCTGCCGCCATCGCCGCGCTGTTGTATCGGTTGTTCAGGGTCAGCCAGTCGTGAATGTAAAGCAGCTGCTCATAGACGCCGCCCTGGGCCCTGGCTTCCTCTGCCAGCTTCCGGACCTGGGCGGTCACGGCGGCTTCGTCGTCGCTGACGCTGCGTTCGCCGGAAGCCCAGTTGTTCTGGAAGATGAAGGACATCGTCAGGGTTATCTTGCTGCTGTTGGCGCTGATGGAGACGCTGTTTCCATTCATCCAGAAGAACTCCGGATAGTCCAGCTCAAAGGCGCCGAAAGCCCGTGATTTTGCCTGCATGATGGTCTGGGCTTCCGCGTCGGCGTCGGTGAAGGGGCCGTCGAAGGTCAGGCTGAAGGTCTCTCCCGTGCGCATAAACCCCTGCACGTCCGAGCGGCAGAAGGCGTTGTAAATGCCCTGGGCATAGCCGTCCAGCTGGTTGTAGAAGGTCTTGGTCCCGGTCTTGTCCGACGCCACGGCGGGGAGGGAGAGAAGCAGCACGGCGCAGAGCAGCAGGGTAAGGGCGGATTTCGCCATCCGTTTCATAGGTCGTCCTCCGTGTTTCTGTAATTTCCTGCCATTATAGCATATTTTTTCCAGAATGTCACGCCGGACTCAGCTGCCGGAAACGGTGAGCCCCTCCACCAGCACCGCGGGGGAGGCGACGGCGGGCAGGCCCGGCCGGGGCAGCACCGCCTTGTCGGAGAGGGCCGTGATGTTCTTCAGCAGCTGGAAGAAATTGCCGGAGACGGTAAAGGAACGGACGGGCTTCGTCTTTTTGCCCCCTTCCACCAGGAAGCCCTCGCTCTGGAGGGAGAAATCCCCGCTGATGGGGTTGGCCCCGGCGTGGGTGCCGCCCAGGAAGTCGATCCACACACCGCTGCCGCACTTGGCCAGCAGCGCCTCCTCCGTCAGCCCGCCGGGGGCCAGGACAAGGGTATAGGGCTGGATGGACACGGGGGAATCGTAGCTCTGGCGGAAAGCGTTGCCGGTGGTCTCCTTCCCCGCGGCGTGGGCGGCGGACAGGTCGTAAAGCAGGGTGTTCAGCACGCCCCGGGAGATGAGCTCCTTCCGCCGGGTGGGGCTGCCCTCCCCGTCGAATTTCTGGGGATAGGGGCTCTCCGGATAGAAGGGATCGTCCAGAAGCGTCACCAGCTCCGAGGCGATCACCTCCCCCTCCTTCCCTTTCAGGGCGGACAGGCCCTTCCGGGCGTTCTCCGCGCTGAAGGCCGAGGCAAAGGTGGTGATCATGCTGTACATGGCCTTGGGGGAGAAGATCACCGGGCAGGCGGCGGTGGGGGCGACGCCGGCTCCCAGCATATCGGCCGCCCGCGCCGCCGTGGTTTTGGCGATGGCCTTCAGGTCCAGGGAAGCGGGGACGCCCACCTTGATGTCGTAATCGTCGTTGTCCTCTTTCCCGTCGGACACCACCGCGGACAGGACCACCGCGTCCACGGAATTAGTCCAGCTCAGGTCCACCCCATGGGAATTGATAAGGCTGGTCCTGGTCTGCTCCGTGAGGGTCTCCGCGCTGCAGCGGTCCGTGATCTTTTCATGGGAGGTCTTCAGGGCGGCGCAGGCGTCCTGCGCCGCCTGGATGAGCGCCTCCGCCCCCAGGACGGGGTACTCCACCGGCTTCACATCCGGGTATTCCGCGCCGCCCTCGGCGAAGAAGGCTTCCTCCTCCTTTTCCAGGGTCAGGGCGTTTTCCCTGGCCCGCAGCACCAGGCTTTCCGCCGCCGCTTCGCTCAGCTCCTGGGTATAGGCCGCGCCCATGTGCCCGTCCACGATGCAGCGGAAGGCCGCGCCGCCGGTGAGGGAGGAGGTGAAGCTGTCCAGCTCCCCGTTGAACATGCTCACCTCGGTGCTCTCCTGGGATGTGTAGTAAAGCTCGTAGTCCGCCAGTCCGGCCTTTTCGGCCCGGGCGGTCACCAGCGCTTTGAATTCAAGAAATTCCATGTTGCCCTCCTTATCTTCCGCCCACGGTGATGGACGACACCCGGATCATGGGCTGGCCCACGCAGGTGGGGATGGAGCCGCTGGAAGCGCCGCACATGCCCTCGGCCAGCAGCAGGTTCTTGCCCACCATGTCGATGTTCAGGATGACGTCGGACCCCCGGCCCACCAGGGAAGCGCCCCGGACCGGCTCGCAGATCTTGCCTTTGCGGACCATATAGCCCTCCCGCACGGCGAAGTTGAATTCCCCGGTGGTGGGGTTGACGCTGCCGCCGCCCATGGCCGCCGCATAAAGGCCGTTGTCGATGGAGGCGATGATGGCGTCGTTGTCGTCGCTTCCCTCGCCGATGAAGGTGTTGGTCATGCGGGAGGTGGGGGTGTAGGCGAAGCTCTCCCGCCGGGAGGAGCCGGTGGGGTCCATGCCCATGCGCCGGCTGTTGAATTTGTCGATCATATAGCTTTTCAGCACGCCGTTTTCAATGAGCACGCTGCGCCGGGTGGGGGTGCCCTCGTCGTCGAAGTTCAGGGAGCCCCAGGCATTGGGGATGGTGCCGTCGTCATAGGCGGTCACCTTTTCTCCGGCGATCTTCTGGCCCAGCTTGCCGGTGAACTGGCTGAGGCCGAAGGCCACGCTGCTGGCCTCCAGGCTGTGGCCGCAGGCCTCGTGGAAGATGACGCCGCCGAAGCCGTTGCCGATGGCGACGGGCATCACCCCGGCGGGGCAGTAGCCCGCCTCGGACATGACCACCGCCTGCCGGGCGGCCTCCCGCCCCACGGCCTCCGCGTCCACTTCCTTTTCGAACATCTCCATGCCCATGCGCCGCCCGGGAGAGCAGGAGCCGGTCTGGGTGCCGCCCTCCTTGGCCTCCGCCAGGGCGGTCACGGCGATGCGGGTGCGCACCCGGCGGTCGGAAGCATAGATCCCCTCCGTGCTGGCGATCAGGATGTTCTGGTCCACGTCCAGGAAGCTGCCCGTGACCTGGCTGATCCGCTTGTCATAGGCGTAAGCGCCCCGGCAGGCGGTGCGCAGGATCTCCACCTTGTCCCGGTTGGGCACGGAGGAGGGGACGGTGCGTATCGGGTGGATATTGGCAAACATCCGGTCCCGCAGGACGATGTCCAGCGCCGCCTTGCCCTCTCCCAGGGCCTGGGCCGCCTGCTTCGCGCAGCGCAGGAGCCCTTCCTCGGAGACGTCCACGGTGGTGGCCATGACGCTGCGCAGGCCCTTGTAGACCCGCACGGCCGCGCCGAAGACCACGCCGTCGCTGATGGCGTCCACCTTGCCGGACACCATATTGATGCTGTGGTTTTTGCTGTTCTCCGCAAAGATCTCGGCGTAGTCCGCGCCTGTGGCGGCGGCAGCCTCCAGGACCTTCGCGCAGAGTTCCCTTGTGATCATAAGCCTGGTTCCTTCCTTTCCGGCTGCGGGCGCTCAGTCCAGCGCGTAGATCCGCAGCCCCTCGTATTTCCGCACCAGCTTCAGCATGCTGTTGAAGGGGGCGCTGTCCTTTTCCTTTTCTTCCTCCGGCAGGGTCTCGTAATGGGCGAAGATCTCCCCTTCCGTGGGGTCGCCGTCCATGGTCAGCTTGTGCATGCGCAGCTGTTCCCGGAGGGCTTTCCTGGCTTCCTTTTCATCGGAGAAATGCTCCGTCAGCTCCGGCGGCAGGGCCGCCGTCTCGTAAAGATCGCCCCTCTGCCAGCCCATGGCGATGTGCTCGAGCACCCAGCGCTCGTGCTCCATGGGGGCGATGACCGCCGCCTGCTCGTCGGTGAAGGCGGTGATCATCCGGTAGTCCACGGGCCGGTCCGTGTAGAAGCAGTCCAGGGCGTCCAGATAGCGGGAGAAGCTCTTGGCCTGGTTCAGGTTGGAGAGCTGGTATTCCAGGGACATGGCCTCAAATTCCTTTTCCAGCCGTTCCGCCGGGATCTCCTTCTCCCGGCCCCGGTAGGCATAGCGGGCGTTGAGGGCGATGGCGAAATCATACAGGTGCAGGAAGCTGCTGGAGGAGAGATAGGTGTGCTTGCTCCGGCGGTCCGCCTCCCGGGTGTCGGGGACGACGGTCAGGGGAAAAAGGCTGGTGTCCACGATCTTCCGGATGTCCGAGAGGAAGCGCTGCTCCTTCTCCGCCATGTCGCTGTAAGCCTTCAGCCGGGGGGCCTTGCCCTGCTCGCCCCCCGCCTCCCAGGCCCGGTAGGCAGCCTGGAAGTCGTCGATCTTCTCCTGCTCCTCCTTGTCATAATAGTAGGTGGCCCGGAGACCGCCGGGGCCGAAATCGAAGTCCGCCGCCATGGGGTGCAGCTCCGTCCGGGAGTTGCGCCCGTAGGCCGTCCGGTCCCAGCACTGCAATTCGTCGCAGAGCATCAGCAGCCAGGCCAGGGGATGGAGGTCCATGGGCAGGGGCGGGCCGTGCTTCTCCTCGTCCTTGTAGAAGGAGAGGGCGAATTTGAAAAGGCTGTTGTGCAGCAGGATCGCCGTCAGGGCGTCCACATGCTTTTCCGTGACCCTGGCCGGGCCCAGGGCGCCCTCGATCTCCCGGTAGAGCCGGGCCGCGCTGAAATAGGCGTGGTCCATATAATAGCCGAAGGCGTTGGGCTCCAGGGGCTTGTCGTGGATCTTCCCCAGCACATAGTCCTCGGTGAAGCGGTAGGCGTCCCCCAGCTTCTCCGTGATGCCGTGGGCAAAGAGGGCTTCCGTGGTGTCGAAAGCGCGCCCGTAGAGCGCTTCGAAGCGGGCCCTGGCCTCCTCCCCCAGCTTCGTCAGGGCGTCCAGGTCCCGGTAGGCCAGGTAGAGGCTGCCCTTGCCCCGGCTCTCGCCCGTCACCTCGAAGTAGGACAGCACCTGCTCGAAGGGCAGCTCGAAGGGGTAGCCGATGTCGTGGAACAGGGCCGTGAGCCCCCAGTATTCCAGGAAACAGCAGGCCGCCGCCCGGTCCGCGTCCGGCTGCGCCGGATCGAAGCCGCAGTAGCGCCGGAAGGTCCGGCGGAAGGGCTCGCAGGCTTCGTAGACGGCTAATCCCAGGGCAAAAACATAGACCGAGTGGGAATAGTGGTCCCGGTGCTTCATGAGGAGGCTGCTGCCGTTGGACTCAAATTCGCTGAGCAGCTCCACCATCTTCTTGGAGCGCCCGTAGCGGCCGAAGAACATTTCCAGATAGCAGTAGTAGACGGTATAGGCGTCCTCCGCCGCCCCGGAGTCGATGAACCGTTCCAGCTCCCGCTCCAGGCAGAGGCGGTCGATGTCCATCTGCATATCATAGGGGATCTGGCCGGGGAGGAAGCTGGCGCCCCCATACCGGCCCTCCGCCTCTTCCGCCTCCCTTCGGGCGGGGTCGAAGCGCAGGTCCTCGCAGCGCCGGTGGAGAAAGCGGAGGGCCATGGCCTTCAGGCCGAAGTCCCCGTCCTCATAGTGCTTTTCCGGCATCAGAGGCGCGGCCTTCAGGCCGAAAAGCGCGGCGTTCCTCTGCCGCATCCGTTCCAAAGCTCGGTATCCCATGCTGAAAGCCTCCTTTTGCGCCCGGTTCGCGCGAACATCATATCGGGCTCGTTGCCCGCTGTCAAGCACCCTTACACCCCCGGCTCCGGCTGCTTTCGTTCGTTCCGTATCCTATCCCGCATTTCCCTGCGGGGCCGAGCCTATGCGGATGCTACGGTCATTATAGCGGAACTGCCGCGCGGGGACAAGGGCCTCGGGCGCCGCGGCTTGCCATGGGCGACCCGGTATGATAGATTACTAGAGTAAACCGGCCTTTGCGCCGGGAGCGGCTGAGGAGGGATGCCCGTGGATTACAAAACAGAGGAGCTGATCCTTCACGGTGTGACGGAGGAGGATCTGGCCGAAGTCGCCCGGACCTGGCCTTCCGAGCGCCGCCCCATCTCCGAAGAGGATGCGCGGGGCGTGATCGCCCGGATGCGGGAAAACTATGGGAGAAATGCCGAAGGGCGCGTTACGCATCTGTGCCTTGCGGTGTGCAGGGCGGAGGATCCCCGCACCATTCTGGGGTGGTGCGGTTTGGACGGCCGGAGGGACCCCGGGGAGCCGGAGATATTCCTTCTGCTGGACGAAGACCATCGCGGCAGGGGGTACGGGACCCAATGCGTAAAGGAACTCCTGCGGATCGCGGCAGAGGACTTCTCGCTTCAAAGCGTCCACGGAGGCTGCGATAAGGACAATATCGCTTCCCGGCGGGCCATGGAAAAGGGCGGGATGGTCCGGTACGGCGCAGAAGAAAACGGCGATCCGCTGTATCGCTACTGCGCGAAAAAGCGATCGAGGACCGGCGGACAGGAGAGCGGGGAGAGATGAACCCATGACGGAGGAAATGAAAAAGCAGGAAGAACGCTGCCGGAAGATCGTCGGCGCGGTCGTCCGGCGCGCGGAAAAGGTCTGCCCCGGCTCCCTGGCCCTGATCGGGGTCTACGGTTCCTTCGCCGCCGGGCGGACCCACCCCTGGTCGGACTTGGATCTGCTGATCCTCATCAATGACGAAGCCGGGTACAGGCTCAGCGCCGCTTTCGTCCAGGAAGACCTGCAGGTGGGCCACGATCTCTACTGTACCACCTGGGATTCCCTGCGGGCCATGGCCCGCTGCGAAGACCCCAACCTCGGCAAGCTGATGGATTCCCGAATCGTCTACTGCGCGGAGGAGCGGTATCTGACAGAGCTGGAGCAGCTGCGCAGGCAGGCCCGGGAACGCCTGGAAGCCCCCTTCGGGCCGGAGGACCTGGAAAAAGCGGAAACGGCCTGGCGGGAAGCCCTTCGCTGCTATGCCCTTTCCGCCCTGGCGGAAACAGACGGAGAAAAGCGGAGGATGGCGGGAGCCGCCCTGTTTTTCGTTGAAAACGCCGTCGCCCTGCTGAACAAGCGGTATTTCCGCATGGGCACGGAGCAGCGCGGTGAGGAGCTGTCCGCCATGCCGCGCAGACCCGGGGATCTGTGGGAACGCATCGAAGGGGTGGCGGCAGCCCCCACGGGAGAGGCCGCCGAGGAAAAGCTGAAGGCGCTGATGAAGGCCGTGGGGGAGACCTTCCGGCAGGCGAGGGAAGACCTGGCAGCGCAGCAGCTGCCCCCGGCGGCGGAGAGCCTCCGGGGGACTTATGAGGAAATGGTCTCCAACTGGCGGGGCAAGCTGCGCCGGGCGACCCGGATCGGGGACCGGCATCTGGCCTTTCTGAGCCTTACGAGCTTCGACGGCATGGTGGAGGAAATCCGGTCCGCAGGCCGGATCGGGGAATACGACGGCGTTTCTGTCTACGATCCCGACGACCTGGAAGCGACGGCGGAGCGGTTCGGCGCGCTTCTGGAGCGATACCTGACGGAATACCGCCGGGCGGGCCTGGAGCCGGAACGCTATGGGGATATCGACGAGTTTATCGAAAAGTATCTGCAGGCCTGACTTCCGCCCGGGACGAAATCGGAGGCGGCGCATCCAGCGCCGCCTCCTTGTAGTTTTCGTTACCGCCGCTCCTCGCCTTCGCTGACGATGGCGATATAGGCCCTGGCCGTCCGGCGGTAGACAAAGACATAGAACGCGCCGAAGATCAGGAAGCAGAGGACGCTGGTGAGGATGAGCAGGGGGGTGTTGGTCACGCCGAAAAGACGGATGAGCTTCTTCACGAAGGGGAAGGCGAAGCTGAGGTGCAGCCCGGACATGAGCAGAGGGGCGAAGAACACCGTCAGCACCTGGGAATCCACGGCGCTTTTGATCTCCCCGGCGGTCATGCCCACCTTCTGCATGATGCCGAAGCGCCGCTGGTCCTCATAGCCCTCGGAGAGCTGCTTGTAGTAGATGATGAGGGCCGCCGCGGCGATGAAGACGATAGAGAGGATGATGCCCAGGAAGAACAGGCTGCCGTTCATGCTGAAGAAGGAGGAGCGGAGGTCCGCTCTTGCGGTGGTGGTGAAGCCGGTCCAGGCCCGGTCGTCGTGATCCATCCGGTCCAGCAGGGCCTGCCGGAGTTCTCCGGCGATGCGCAGCTGTTCCTCCTCCCCCAGGCCGGGCAGGTCGAAGAAGCAGGCCTGCTCCGTGTCGGGGAGGGCCATTTCATCCCCCAGGGATTCGAGGAAGGCCTGCAGCTCCCCGGCGCGTTCCTCCCAATCGGGGATGAAAACGCAGTAGGTCGTCACCAGGGTCTCCTCCGTGGTGAGGCGGAAGGGCAGCTCCTTCAGGGTCCCCGCCACTTGGATGGGGGCGCAGCCCTGGATAAGCAGGCTGTCGTATTTATAGGCGTCCCCGCTGGACCAGATCAGGGCCTGGCCCGGCTCCAGGGCGTGGCTTTCCCCCGTGAGGCGGTCCAGGTCCCGGAGGGGCAGAAGGTACACCCCCCGGATGTGCTCCAGCACGGAGGGGGAGGAGTTCACCTCCAAAAAGCGGCTGTATCCGGCAATATCCAGGCTGCCGTTTTCAAAATAGCCGCCGAAAACCATGTCCGTGATGGTGATCGGGTCCCCGGCTCTGCCGCCGGAGACGGCCTCCGCCAGGTCCGCCAGCTCCGCCAGGGTCTGCTCGGAGCATTTTTCCGGTCCGTCATAGCGCAGGGCGGCGGTCACGTCGTAGGGGGCCATGCCCCGGATGGCGTTCTCCCCGCCAAAGTAAAGGCAGCTGGTGGAGGAGAGCATCACCAGCACCATGGTGGCCAGGATGCAGATGGAGGCCAGGCCCGCCCCATTGCGCTTCATGCGGAAGGCCATGGAGGACACGGAGACGAAGTGGGCGCTCTTGTAGTAGTATTTCTTGTTCTTCTGGAGAAGCCTGCACAGTGTCACCGACCCGGCGATGAACAGGAGATAGGTGGCCACGATGACCATGAGCACCGCGGCGAAAAAGATGAAAAGGGCGGTGAGAGGGGATTCGATGGTCACGGCCAGATAGTAGGCCCCGCCCAGAAGCCCCAGCCCTACAAGGGCCAGCACCCAGTTGGCTTTGGGGGGCTTTTCCCCCGCCGCCTCGCTTTTCAGCAGGTCCAGGGGCCTCAGGACGCCCACCCGGGTCAGGGATACCAGGAGCAGCAGGGCGAAGATGGCCCCGAAGAAAAGGAAGGCCGCCGCGATGCTCCGGGGCGCCACGGTGAAGGAGAAGCCCGTGCTGCCCCCCGCCATTTTCGTGAGGAACAGCTCCGCCAGCTTGGAGAAGAGAAGGCCGCCCGCCAGGCCGCCCAGGATGGAGGTGAAGGCGGAGAGAAGGGTCTCCCAGGCGAGGATGCGGCTGAGATTGCGCTTGTTCATGCCCAGGACGTTGTAGAGGCCGAATTCCCGGTTGCGCCGCCGGGCCAGAAAGGAATTGGTGTAGAGCATAAACAGCAGGGCGAATACGGTGATGACGACGGTGCCCAGCAGAAGGACCACTGCCATGGTGTCGCCGCCCCGCATATCCCGCACCACCGGGGAATAGGCCAGGCTGTACAGGATGTAGAACATCATCACCATGCCCCCGCAGGTCAGGAGATAGGGCAGGTACAGCCGCTTGTTCTTCCGCATCCCGTCCAGGGCCAGGCGGAGATAAAAGCCCTTCTTCATCTCGCTTCGCCCCCCGTCGCCAGCACCGTCAGGGTGTCGGAGATCTTCTGGTAGAGCTGCTCGTTGGTGTCCCGGCCCCGGTAGAGCTGGTGGAAGACCTCCCCGTCCCGGATGAAGAGCACCCGCGTGGCGTGGCTGGCGGCCTTGACGGAGTGGGTCACCATGACGATGGTCTGGCCGTGGCGGTTCACCTGGGCAAAGAGGGAAAGGAGCTCGTCCGTGCTTCGGGAGTCCAGGGCCCCGGTGGGTTCGTCCGCCAGCAGCAGCTTCGGCTCCGTGATGAGGGCCCGGGCCGCGGCGGCCCGCTGTTTCTGCCCGCCGGAGACCTCATAGGGGTATTTTTTCAGGAGGCCGTCGATGCCCAGCCATTTGGCCAGGGGCTCCAGGCGTCCCGCCATCTCCCGGGGGCTTTTCCCCGCCAGCACCAGGGGGAGATAGATGTTGTCCTCCAGGGTGAAGGTGTCCAGCAGGTTGAATTCCTGGAAAACGAAGCCCAGCTGGTCCCGGCGGAAGGCGGCCACGTCCTTCTCCGGCAGGGTGGAAAGGTCCACCCCGTCCAGCAGCACCTTTCCCCCGGTGGGCTTGTCCAGGGCTGCCAGCAGGTTCAGCAGGGTGGTCTTGCCGCTGCCGGATTCCCCCATGATGGCCACGTATTCGCCCTTTTCCACGGCGAAATTCACCCGCCGCAGCGCCTCCACCTGCTGGGTGCCGAAGCGGGAGGTATAGACTTTTCTCAGATCGTGAACTTCCAGAATGCTCATGTGTGCGCCTCCTTTTGGTGTACACATCATAGCAAACGGGAAAATGCGCCGCCTTAGTTTCGGCTTACATTTTCCCGCTCAAGTCTTACAGTTTCGTAAGGTTTGGCGCTTTTACTCCGGGGCCAGGTCCTTCCGGCTGAGATCCAGGCGCATGACCGTGCCCTTTCCCGGCTCGGACCGGGCGGAGAGGCCGTGGCCCAGGTTCCGGCAGACCCGGCGGCAGAGATAGAGCCCCAGGCCGCTGGCGTGCTTGTCCGTGCGCCCGTTCAGGCCCGTGTACCCCGCGTCGAAGATCCTCGGCAGGTCTTCCGGCGCGATGCCGATGCCCGTGTCGGCGATGCAGAGGACGGCGGGGGCTTCCATATAGACGGAGACGGTCCCCGATGGGGTGTATTTCAGGGCGTTGGAAAGGAGCTGCTCCAGCACGAAGGCGAGCCACTTTTCGTCCGTCAGCACCCTGGCCCCCGTGGGCCTGAGGTCCAGGGCCAGGCGGCGCTCGATGAATTCCCCGGAGAATTTCTTCACGGCGGCGCGAAGGATGGGGTCCAGTTCATATTCCCGCAACACGTAGTCCGTGCTTTCCCCGTCCAGCCGGAGATAGGCCAGCACCATCTCCACATAGCGCTCGATGCGCCCCAGCTCCGAGGTGAGGCGGCGGGAAAGGGGGCTGTCCTCGTTCTGCAGCGTCAGGCGCATGGCGGCGATGGGGGTCTTGATCTGGTGGGCCCACAGGGTGTAATACTCCGCCATGTCGGCATACTTCCGGGCGTCCTCCGTCTCCCGCATCTGCCGGGCCTCCTGCAGCAGCAGGATGATCCGCCGGTAGTCCGCGTCCTCCGGGGTCCGGACCTCCGGCAGCATGTCCTCCGTGAGGGCGGCGGTGAGGGCGGAGAGGACCCGGTGCTTCCGCCGGGCCCGGGCCAGGCGGGCCAGGGCGTAGGCGGCCCACAGGACGCAGCACAGCAGGCCGGGGTACAGCACCGCCCCCAGGGGCAGGCCGTACAGCCGGAATACCAGGGCAAAGACGGCGCAGCACAGGATAAAAAGCAGAAAGGGGGGCGCGAGGCCCCGGAGGACGAGACGGCGCAGCTCCTTCATTCCACCATGTACCCCGCGCCGTGCCGGGTGGTGATGAAGCCCGGGAGCCCCGCCGCGTCCAGCTTTTTCCGCAGACGGCCCACGTTCACGGTCAGGGTGTTGTCGTCCACGAATTCGTCGGATTCCCACAGCAGCTCCATGAGCCTTTCCCGGCTCACGATCCTGCCCTTGGCCTGCATCAGCCCCAGCAGGATGCGGTATTCGTTCTTGGTCAGCTCCAGCCGCTGTCCCCGGTAGGTCAACGACCCGTCCCCGGTGTTCAGCAGGGCCCCCCGGTGCTCCAGCACCGGCATGGAGCCGCCGAAATCATAGGTCCTGCGCAGCAGGGCGCCGATCTTTGCCATGAGCACGCTCTGGTCGAAGGGCTTGGCGATGAAGTCGTCCGCCCCCATGTTCATGGCCATGACGATGTTCAGATTGTCCGCCGCGGAGGAGATGAAGATCACCGGCACCCTGGAAACGCTGCGGATCTCCCGGCACCAGTGGTATCCGTCATAGAAGGGCAGGGAGATATCCAGCAGCACCAGATGGGGGCTGCAGGCGGAAAACTCCGCCATGACGCTGCGGAAATCCCGCACCGTGACCGTCTCCATGTCCCACAACGCCGTCTGGGCCG
>JAEEGJ010024515.1_pt1 | contig 12496 bp, 13 predicted proteins | sample 8958761 | NCBI WGS metagenome assembly JAEEGJ01 (sample SAMN16246546, study PRJNA631951) | gut metagenome | biome: gut microbiome; feature: rumen; material: RS-attached | host: Bos | place: Iran: Karaj | collected 2018-10 | reverse complement strand
CGTTTCTGGATGTCACGAGCGACAGCGATGCGGATTTGTCGGATTTCCGCGAGCGTTACTGCGGCCGATGGGACAGCGAGGAGGAGTTCGCGCAGCACCTCGCCGATGAGCTTTGCATGTTCGACAATGTTCCCGAGAGCATCACCCGCTTTTTTGACTTCAAGGCCTTCGCCCGTGAGCTGTTCATGTCTGACTATGACATGGGCGATGGCGGTCACGTGTTCCGCACCTGCTAAGCCACAGCGCACCCAGTGAGAAGGAGCCGCCGAATGGCGGCTTTTTCTTTGCCCCGGCCGCAACGGATCAACCCACGACACGACCCGCTGCGATGAGAGTAACCGGGCCCGCCCGCCGCCCGCAAAGACATCAGAGACCAGGCTCTAATGTCTTTTGCTATAGGTGGTCATCGCAGTATCTTTGCGTTACGATAAACATTTACTAAGCCAAAATTCACAACTTTACATCTATGCCTAGCACACAATACCAACTCCATCTTAAGGGGTTCGTCGGAGGTTATGACTTCGATAGAAACTATGTTGACTACGTGCTCGCACGCTACGAGGGCAAGCCCGTGAATGTCCTGATCGACAGCCTCGGCGGCTCGCTCGCAACGGCGCTCTCCATCGCCTCGGCCTTCAAGAACCACGGCGATGTCACCGTCCATTTCGTGGGCATGAACGCCAGCGCGGCAACTGTCGCTTCACTCGGTGCCAAGCGCATCACCATGGACGCGTCGGCTATGTACCTGGTGCACAAGTGCAGCGCGGAGTTCTTCGAGTGGGGCAACCTCAACGCCGACCAGCTCGCAGCGGTTCGTGACAACTGCGAGGCGGCGATCCGTGACCTGAACAAACTCGACAACAATGTTGCCTCGATGTATGCCTCCAAGTGCAGCAAGCCCCAGGCCGACCTCCTCAATCTGATGAAGGAGGGCGGCTGGCTCAACGCAAAGGAGGCCTGTGAGTGGGGATTCGTGGATGAGATCACCGACATGGGCGAGACCAAGCCGGTGCTCACCGATGCCGTCGCCTCGGCCATGGCCGCTGCCGGCATCCCGATCCCCAATGTTCCCGCTGCCGACAAGGAAACGGCCTTCGCCCGGTTCCTCGCCGCCATCTCCTCGCTGTTCAAGAATAAGAACGACGATTCTGTTAACCATACTGAAATAACCAAAACTCAAGCACTCATGAACCAGTTCCTCCCGCTTTTGGGCAAGGCCCTCAACATCGAGGGCTTTGCCGTGGGCGAGAATGGCTGCTCCCTCACTCTTGAACAACTCAAGAGCGTGGAAGCTGCGCTGTCCGCCAGGGACCAGCGCATCGCCGAACTCGCCGATGAACTCGCAGCGGTGAAGCAGTCGCCCGGCGACACCTCCACCGCAGTCATCAATGAAGGCAAGCAGGACACTCCCCAACCTCAGGACGAGGTGGCGAGCTTTGCCCAGACTTGCAGCAGCGCCCAGCAGTTGTTCAACCAACTGCCCTAAACGATCGCCGCTCCGGCGATTGAAGTAACCAAAATTCATCCAATACCAATTACACACCCTACTACTATGGCAGGAAGATTTAGTTTTACCCTGGAAGAATATCAGCAGGCCGCCATCATCTGGCGCAAGCCTCTGCAAATGCTTCCCATCATCGGACTCAAAAGTTCCCTCCAGTATATGACCGGAAGGCCCGGAATCCGATTCAAGGAGAATGTGGGCTTCCTTGATGCTGATGCCCAGTTCGCTCCCTACAAGGCTACCCGCCGTGCCGACGTGAACCTCGTGCTCGAACACCGCACGCTGGAGACCCACTTCGGCAATGTCGTGCTCGACTTCGAGCCGAACAGTGCCATCACCACGCTCCTCGGTACCGGCGCCACCAAGGGCGACGGCCAGATGCAGACACCCACCGCGATGCACGTGCTCGCACTGATCGCCAAGGGACTGTCCAGGCATCTCAACGACTCGCTGTTCAATGCCGAGTTTGACCCCAATGGCGACACCACGCACACCCTGTTCGATGGTTTCGACACCATTGTTGCCAAGGAGATCGCAGCCGAAAAGATTTCGGTCGCCAACGGCAACTACATGAAGCTCACCGAGGAGATCACCGTGGCCAACGCTCTCGACGTGGCCAAGGAGATTCTTTACTCGCTCGATCCCATCTTACGTGCTGAGGAACTCAACCTCTACTGCTCGCAGGACTTCGCTGACAAGTACAACGAGGCCATGCTGCTTACCCACGGCGGCATCAACTACTACAACCAGTTCGGTCAGAACACGGTGGAGGGCAGCAACGGCCGCCTGCATCTCGTGCCTCTGTACAACAAGGCCGACAGCAGGTTCTTCCAGGTTACGCCCAAGAGCAACATGCTCGTGGGCTACGACCAGATGAGCGACATGGAGTCGATCATGGTGAAGGAGTACGCACCCTTCATGCTGACCTACATCGCCACCATGTTCTTCGGCGTGCAGTTCGAGTCCATCGACCGCCGTCGCCTCAAAATTGTCGAGCTGGCAGCCTAATGACCGGCAATCATGTTTAACCCTTAACAACGACTAGAATAATGGCAAAGACAGTTTGTTCAACCATCCAACAGTCGCTCGCCTGGTGCCAGGGAACTCCCGAGCTCCCCGGCATCAAGCGTCGCATCTACTACATCAGCAAAGACCAGATCGTGGCTTGGCCCTCGCTCACCTACGACGCGCTCGGCCGTCTGACCAGCGCAGCCTACACGGGCAGCTTCGTGCTCGCAGCCGATGCCACCTGGAAGTTCATCGACATCCTGACCGACAAGTCGCAGTTGACCAGCGAGGCTCAGGGTGAGTTCCCCAGCCAGACGCAGCTCAACAAGCTTGTGGCCGTCCATCCCAGTGTGGGCGTGGAGGCATCGGCCCTGTCCGCTTATGTCAACAACAACGACTGCGTCTATCTCGTTGAGACCGTCCGCGGCCAGTTCCGTGTTGTCGGCAGCGAGAAGTGGCAGGTGAAGTCCACCGTTGCCCAGGATCTGGGCCAGGGTGCCACCGGCACGACCAGCACCACCCTCAACGTGGAGGCCACCGACGAGTGTCCCGCTCCGTTCTACTACGGTGAGATCGTCACCGAAGACGGTGTCATCAATGAGGATGATGGCGGCGGCAACGGCGGCGGTACAATCATTCCGTGGAATCCCCACGATGGTTTGACCCCCGTTGACGGCACTGGCGGTAAGGATAACGGAGAAGGTCTCAACAACCTGAATCCATCCAACACCCTCAACCCTGCGCCTGAAGATGACGATGATGGCGGCGAGGATCCTAACGCCAACGCCGCAAGGTAATCCGTAATGGACGACGATAGCAATGGCACCGGGAGAACTTCGGTCGACTTGAAAGGGGTCTTGAACGACATCACCTTCCCGACAGCCGACCTGGGTTCTCTCGATGTCTCGTTGCCGAGCGTCGAGACGCACCCTGCACAAAAGGATTTGTTTGAGGTGCAGAAGCGCAAGTCGTGGGACAAGTCCACCGAAGCGCGGTGCGACTTCTCCTACAGACTGCGACTGACTCGCCGCTCGGACATCAACTTCATCTCCATCTGGCAAAAAACCGTCTACGGACGGACGCTCACCGACATCAAGGGCGACCCTGACATGGTGGCATTTTTTGCCGACAACATCTGCCCCGTGATTAAGGAGATGCTGGGCTATAACCTCCACTTGGGCTCCTGGTGCATCTGCACCTCGCCGAAACGGCGCCACAAGGTGAAGAACTTCGCCACGCTCATCAGCGAGAGACTGGGCCAGATGCTGGAGATTCCGTTCTACGAGGATGTGGCCTTCTGCCACACCAAGCAACGAGTGAACGCGGTTTTTGAGTTAAATGTGCTGCCCAAAGAGCCCAACGTCATCGTTTACGATGACTTTGTGACAACCGGGCAGACACTGGCGGCTATGAGAAGGCTTCTCCAGCCGCTGGGCAAAAACCTCGTCTGGTTTACAAACGTAAACAATAAATTGTGAATTGAGAATTATGAATCAGAAGTTTAACGAGAAAGTACAGGCATGGCTGAACCAGCCCGAAAGCGAGCGTGACTTCGCAGAGGGCGCCAAGCTTTTGCTCCAGTTGACGGGCAACCAGATCATGTACCGCAACCTCATGGCAAACCCACGAGGGAAGGCCAAGTTCATCGAGTATCAGCTGAAGAAACGGCTCTCGTTCCGTCTGCAGCAGATTACTCACGAGCAGGTCGAGGCGATGCAGGCAGAGGTCGATAAGATTGTGGTCAACCGCAATCTTGAAGTCAAGCAGCAGCAACCTGCCAATGAGTTCAAGGCGGGCAAGCGTGCTGACCACGACCAGCTGCCCGATGAGATCCAGGCCCTCTATGTGGAGAATCTTGGCATCGTCCAGAAGATGCGTGAGCTTCATCTGAAGCTGCGCACGCTATCCCTGGAGAATGCCACCTGTCCCGACAGTGAGCGCTACCCGTTCCTCAAGGAACTCATCGCCCTTGATAAACGGCTGCACTCCAACTGGGAGCAGTACGACCACTACACCGGCATGGACGGCGAGCAGCGACTCTCCGCCGATGTCCGCGAGGAGAGTAAGAAGGCCGTCCGTCTGATTAACCTTGCCAAGGGACGCTATCGCAAGAATCCCAGCGAGGAACTGAAAACTCAGATCCTCGCCAACTATGCCAAGGTTATCAATCCTAGTGACAAGATGACCAAGGAGCTGAAAGACTTGGGAATTTTGTAAGTAAGGCAGCGATTGCTCACTGCCTTATATGCTCCACGGCTTGAAGTTATCGCGCCTTTTCGGGTAGCACATTGCAAAAGTAAAGCAAATCTGTGAAACGCACCGCCGACATATCGGATTTTTTGCAGCCGTTGAGAGATAAACCTTACCAGGCTTATCTCTCCAACGCCCTGCAGGTGGCCGACGTGCTCGACTGGGTTCTGCAGCAACTCGGCAAGTCCGAGGTGTGGCAGACCTCATTCTCAATCTCCGAAGAGTTCATCCGCAGGCTGTTCTTCATCGAGAAGTCGGGCCTCGTCACCCGTTTCAACCTGGTGCTCGACCACAAGGCCACCAACAAGACCCTCAAGCTCTGGGCGTTCATCACCCAGGTCATCAATACCACCTATCTTGCCGACAACCACAGCAAGATCCTGCTCGTGCGCAGCCTCAAGGGTGAGGTCGTTTCCATCGTCACCTCGCAGAACCTCACGCGAGGCAACCGCTCGGAAAGTGCCTTCGTCACCACCGACCTCGAGATCTTCCGCACGCTGCACGCACAGATAGAAGACTTGATCACAAACCACTCAGTACCGCTCAATGACCTATTCAGAAGAAGAATTGCAGCAGATTGAGCAATACGCCTCGATCTACCTGAAGATTAGTGACATGGCGGTGATCCTCGGCATACCTGCCGAAGTTCTCCGCTCGGACATCGCCGACCGCACCACCGAGGTCAGCCAGCGCTACCTCCGTGGCAAAGCGGCGTCGAAAGTGAAACTGCACCATCAGGAGATGATGCTGGCACAGGTAGGCTCGCCGCTGGCCATCGAGAATGCCCACCGCAATCTGCTCGATATGGAGGACGACGAATAATTTTCATAGAAAATTTTCGACAAAGTTTGCGCTTGTTAGTCGGCTTTAGCCGGTGCAAGCTATCAGGCAAACCTTTGTCAATAATGTAATTATGGAACATCATGCCTAACCGCGACACGCTTGAGATATGCCGTCTTGACCTGTTTTCCTCACAGGAAGAGCTGGACGAGCGCTACACCGAGGACGTTGTGGCGCGCATCCTGCGCATCCGTGAGGAATATAACTGGTTCATCGCTAACCCCGATGCCAAGGACAGGCAGTTCATCGAGAATGCGGTGAGCCGTTTCGGCATACACAAGTCGATGGCCTACCGGGACCTTGGTGTCGTCAAGGCGCTGCTTCCTCACCTGGCTCAAGCCAGCCGTGACTTCCACCGCTATCGCTACAACGAGATGATCCTGGAGACCTATCAGATGGCCAAAAAGCGCAAGGACACCAAGACGATGGAGAAGGCGGCTTCATCCTATGCCAAATTCAACCGTGTGGACTTGGAGGACGAGCAGGCAGTGCCTTATGATATGATAGTGGTGCAGCCTTTCACTGCCACCGACGACCCGTCTGTGCTGGGCATCAAACCGATGCCCAGGCTCCAGGAGCGCATTCAGGAACTGCTCCACAAGTACCAGGCCGAGAACATCGATATCGAGGATGTCGAGTTTGAAGAGGCCGACCTGGAGGAGTCCACACTATTCCCACCCACCACCCAATTTGACGACAAAGCCGATGGAGAAGAAAATATACTTTAACAACCCCCAACGACTGACCCAGCTCATTGGGGCCAATACCACCGTTATCGTGGCGGGGCGACGAACCGGCAAGACCGATTCGATCGCCTCGCCCTTCGTGCTGCGTAACATGCAGCGCATGCCCGGCAGCACAGGTGGCATTGTGGTGCCTACCTACAAGCACGGTCTGACGAACACCATCCCGGGCCTGTTGGCCGCATGGAAGCGCTGGGGCTTCGTGAAAGGCATTCACTACGTCATCGGTCGGAAACCTCCCAAGTCCTTCGGAAAGCCTATCATCGAGCCCGCTGAATATGAGCACGTCATCACGTTCTACAACGGTTCCTGCGCTATTATCATATCCCAGGACCGCCCCGGCAGCAGCAACTCGTTGACCCTTTCGTGGCTCCTGATCGATGAGGCCAAGTTCATCGATTACGAGCGACTCAAGGACGAGACGCTGCCCGCCAACGGTGGCATCAAGTCCTACTTCGGCCACCACTCGTTCAACCACTCGGTGATGATCCTCAGCGATATGCCGCAGACCCAGAAGGGCTCCTGGTTCCTGCATTATCAAGATAAGATGGACAAGGATCTTATCGAGACGATCAAGGGCACCATTTATGAGATCTGGCGTACCAAGGAGCGCATCCGGCAGCTTAATGCCAAAGGCGTGCCCTTGCCGAAATACCTGCGCAACTACCTGCGGCAGTTGGACAGGAATCTCAACAAGATGCGCTCCGTGGCCGTGTACTACAAGGAGTATAGCAGCATCGAGAACCTGCAGCTGTTGGGTGAATCGTATATCAAGCAGATGAAGCGTGACCTCACGCCGAAGACGTTCCAGACATCCATCCTTTGCCAGCGCATAGGCATTGCCAAAGACGGATTCTATTCGTCTATGCGCGAGGCCCACAAGTATAATGCCAGTGACTTCGACTATCTCGATAGTCTGGGCTATGACTTCAACGAGTCGCAACTCGATAGCCGGGCCGACAAGGACTTGAACCCGTTCGCCCCAATCTGCATCGGCATGGACTACAACGCCAATATCAACTGGATTGTGGCGGGGCAGCCCAGCGGACGCCGCTTGAACGTGATCAAGTCCTTCTACACGAAGTTTGAGCGCAAAATCCCCGCCTTGATTGACGACTTCTGCCGCTACTACGCACACCACGAACGTAAGATAGTCGTGTACTATTACGACAGTACCGCCCTGGGCGGCAACTATGCCGTAAACGAACAGGACTTCCACTGGGTGGTGTGCCATGAGTTCGAGCGGCACGGCTGGCAGGTCGAGGACATCAACCTGGGAAACCCTATGAGGCATGATGAGAAGTACCTGCTCATCAACCAGGGCTTTGCCGGTAAACAACGGCTCATGCCGATGTTTAACCGCCAAAACAATGATGACCTCATCCTCGCCATCCAGACGGCAGGCGTCGTGCGTGGCCGCAACGGCTTCCGCAAGGACAAGGGCGGCGAGAAACTCGCCGAGACCGAAGAAGACCTGCTCCAGCACCGCACCGACGGCACGGACGCTTTCGACACCCTCTACATCGGAGCGGAGAAATTTCCGTACCGCGATTCCTTCGGTTATTATTCAGGGGGTGTATTATAATCAATGGACTTGACTGCTAAAAGTCAAGCCCATCATAATCATTATAAAAAATGTGTAACTTATTTGAGTGACTTTTCGTATTCCTTTTGATAGGGACGGATGAATTCGTCAAGAGAAGGAATACCCATCTTCACTGCAATTTTTTTCTTTTTGTTTGAAATAGTAACAATATGATTGAACTTCATACAGATCATAATTGCAGTTCGGGAATAGCCGCAACACAGTAATGCGATAAGATTGATATCATTTTCTTTGAGTTTGCCTCTAGCCAATTCAATAGCGTCTTCCAAAATGTTGTTATACAGATCATTTGTCAGAACTTGCAGATTGGACCAATAGGTTGCGATTCTCGGGCTTTCTGGCATGGACATTAATGACCTGAACTTTTTGGAGAATCTTTCGGTATCTAATTCGTGCGATGACTGAATGAGTTCATGAACTACTTTTATCTGTCCATCAAGAATGGCTTTGACTTCATCAGACTGTGCCTTCTTTGATTCAAGTACTGAGATTTTATCATTTAACTGAAGCCGTTCCTGTTCTTTGAATTTAAGAGTAGATTTCACATTGGCGATTTCACCAGTTAGATCTGAAACAAGAGCTTCTTGTTGAGAGAGTTCTGCTCTGTATTTGTCCTCTGCTTCTTTAAGCTCATTTTCATAATTGTTGATGGTGACTTGCAACTGTTCAAGACTTGACAAAGATGTGCTCAAATCTGACTTTAATAATTCGTATTCGCTCTCTTTGGCTCTCAATCGATTACGGTAACGCCAAAAGAAATGAAATAGTGAAAGTGCTGCTAGCAGCACAAGGGCAACAGTTAGCCATGCCCCTTTCAATTTGTATCGTAATGAAACGTTTTTAAGTTCCTCTTGCTGTAGGTCATATTTCTTTTCTATAGTGAATAGTTTGGCATTTAAACTTCCGATAAGAATTGAGTCGGCCATAGAAATTGCCCTGTTCTTATTTAATAGCCAATCTTCTTTCTGGTTATTATATTGAGCGATATCAGCCAATAAATTATAGTACATGATGCTATCTCTGGCGGTATTTAATTTTGGAGCGTTGTTTAGGTAATAATATGCTGAATCAATTCGCCCGAGTTTTACAAATGATTTTGCTGCACAAAAGTGCGCTCTAGGATGATCAATCTCTTTGTCTCCTATTTTAATAGCTTGAACTGCAAGATTCTTAGCAGTTATAAACTCGTGTCGATACAATTCATAAAACTCAGCCTTAATGTAAAGATTCTCAAATTGGAAATATGTATCATTCTGGTTTTTTGCTAATTCTATAGCAGAGTCAATATAAAATAAAGAACTATCTTGTTTTTCTATGTCTTGAAAGTCACGATATATAGCACCAATAGTTGTCAAGCAGAGTAACTCATAATGTTTATCGGATAATGATCTATATAATTGTAATGCTTCAAAATACTTTTCGATAGCTAGATTCTTTGCTCCTACTATATTATCCTGATAAAGAACTGCTAATCTCAGATTCGCATAGGCTTTATTGGCAATATCTTGTTTGCCAGCTGTTTCGTTCGCCCTTTTATAACAATCAACTGCTTTTTCAGGATTGCCTAATACTTCATTTACACAACCTTGATATAAAATGGATCGGGTTGTTTTTTCCTTGTCATTGGATTTCTGATAATAGTTAACTGCTTGATTGATTAACGAATCACTTGTAATAGGCTCATAGTTTTTATACTTTGCTTGAGTAAGTAACAATGAATATAAGGCACGTTCTTCTTCATTCAATAAATCGGAATTAATTCCATTGAGTTCTTTTAAAGCATCAACATAGTTATTCTTCAATAATAATGAATCTATTTGCATTAAGGCGACCATATTCGAACTATTTTGAGTGCAACTCAATAGAATAGCAATGAACATCATGATAGGTATGGACCGCGCAGAAAAGTGTAAAATAAGTTTTGTCATGCAATATAATTCTTTGTTCAGTTGGCGCAAAATTACAAAAAAAATTCAGAGTATACAATTAGCGGACGAATGATTTTAACATTACATGAAGCTATGGAGTTTTAACAGAAATAAATAATTAAGCAGCCAAATAGTTAATTGTTGTTAAAAATGGGGGGGTAATTTTAACACTTTGCTGTGGAGTTAATTCGTGGTTAACTTTTTGTTTTCTAACTAATTGAAAATAAGTATGTTATAAAAGTTTGATTAACTCAATTTTTGCCCCGAAAACGCAAAATTCCCATTTCCTCATTGTAATTTTGCAAACGTAACTTTTAATGATATATAGGTATGAAAAAGATTATTTTTACATTTATTATGTTGATGGTTTCAACTGTTGTTTTGGCTCAAGATGGAACGACTCCAGTTGTAGTAACAGGGGAGTCTGTTCCTGGACACAATCGTAGTGGTATGGATCTGCCAATAGTAACGTATTCGACAAACTTGAATACATTAACGGTAGAGTTTGAATCTGAAGATTCTTTTGTTCTTGAAATTGAAGACACCAATGGTGTCACCTGGTACTCTGGACACCTCAATACGAGTGGCATTCCTACTGTATATTATGTGAATCTGCAATCGAGCAATACTTATACTATAAGAATTTCATCAGATTATTATACGTATTCAGGGATTCTTGTATTATGACATCCTCTTTTCTATCGATGCATGATTGCTCGATGAAATGGTGAAATAAAGCAAAAAATACCGAAGATCCATAACTCCTCTTTAGTTTCGTGTCATAATGTAAAGCTAATGCTTTTATTAGAGAATGTAAATAATCAATAATGTTTTTTTGTATGAAACAACTATTTATATTATTCGCAGTGCTTTTGATGGTTTGCTCTTGTTCAGACGAAATCTTGAATGAGGACAATAATCAAGTAGTTTTGGGTGCTACCAATGCAACCTTCTCATTTGATTCTATCACAGAACCATCAACCTGGAGAAAATACCAATCGTTGGAAGAAATGCTGGCTGCTTGCCAGATTCCTGAGGATAAATTAAAATCTATGTCGACAGATGAGTTGATAGAGGTATGTATGAGTCACCCTCTTCATATGATTTATGTTGCTTATAACAACCAATTAGAAGGTGCTAAAGTTATAATAGACGATTTTAATGGTTTTCAGGAATTAAAGTTAAGAGATGATGCGGCTTTAAAATTATTGTCGTTTTATGAAGATGTGAACTTTAATCCTAAAGCTAAGCAAATTCGGCGAAGAGATTTTTCATCAACAACATTGTTGGGATTCATTGAACTGTTCCTCGCCTCAAAAGAAATCTCTCAGTTGTATGAAGGAAATAATATCAATGAATTAAAAAGAATCTCAGACAAAGTTCTTGATCAGAAACTGTTAAGAGCCCAAAATTCTTTTTTTTCAATTCGTCATTCGTTATTGTTGAATGCACAAATAAAGCTTGAAGACAATACATTATCAAATGATGAAAGAAATATACTTAACCGTTTTGTTAAAGCAGGCGGTATTATGGATAATTCAGAAGACTACACAAAGATTTCAGAAATAACGATAAATTAAACTACGATGAAAAAAATATTTATTATCGCAATTATAATTTGCGTTTCAACAGTCTATAGTTCAGCAACAGACCATAATTCCACCATTTATACCAAGTGTGGCCAATCTATAGAAGTTAAAATCCTAGATGAGCTCACTCCCTCTCAAATCCAGGCTTTCCATGATTCAATCACGCTCCGCTTTCCAGAAGCAACAATTCTTGATGATGCAACCCAGACGTATAATTGCCATAGCTTTGCATGGAACTTATCGGATGGCGGATCAACTATCTGCTGGATAAACCAATTTAACGACTTAGGGCAACCAAACTTATCTAAGTATTGGACGAATGATTACTATGAAGAGACGACTGAAGCAAATGCAGTTAAAGTCTTTTACTATCAAAGTGACCATTCTGCTATAGTTTCGCCCACCGTAAGTGGCATGTATGAGTCAAAGTGGGGGGCGTGGCCCTTGGTGAGACATGCACCTGGTTATGGCCCTTACAAAAAAATGTATTTACGCAAGTATTATGCACATTTTGCTCCCACTCCCGTTTATGGAAGTCTACAATGTAGCAATATTTCAAATAGTATTGGTGTGAATGTTTCAGCATCATATATCGCAGGAAGTGTGCCCAATTTTAGCACGCCATATTCTTATACTATCACAGATAACAAAGGGGAGGATGCTATAGACAATGGAAAAGCGGTTGTTAATCAAGTGTATTTCAATGGTTTAAATATAGCGTTTACTCATACTGGAATATATGAAATCGTTATCTCATTTAAGAATCAGTTTAACGAGTATTTAGGAGATTATTCGTATGAACAAATCGTACAATAATCATTTATCAATTGTCTTTCTATCTAAATAGCTATCAATAGAATATAGATTATTATGAGATTGTCTAAGTCTTTTTTTGTTATTTTTATGGGGTTTATTATGATTTCCTGCGGTCACAGCGATGAACCGGTAGATCCTAATGAGATCACCCGTGTTCAAGATGGTAATGGCAAGGTGTTTCTTGAGAATGGAACACTGGTGGATGCTAATCT
>JAEEGJ010024514.1_pt1 | contig 12497 bp, 7 predicted proteins | sample 8958761 | NCBI WGS metagenome assembly JAEEGJ01 (sample SAMN16246546, study PRJNA631951) | gut metagenome | biome: gut microbiome; feature: rumen; material: RS-attached | host: Bos | place: Iran: Karaj | collected 2018-10 | reverse complement strand
AAGAAATCCTGATGAACAAGTTCTTCCTCAATATCTACGACTACTTGTCGAAACACAAAGCCTTCTCGATAGCCCTATTGTTGGTTGTCACGGCCGTCTGTGTGTTTTCGGCACTGCGTCTGGACTATAAGGAGAACATTGCTGACTTCCTGCCCACCGACCCCGAGAAGGAACGCTACACCTCGGTCTACAACGACATGAGCGACCAGGGACAAATCACCGTCATCTTCTCTGCCGATACCGCCCTATTGGCCAATGATGAAGCCATCGATGCCATCATGGATGCCATGGATGCCTTTGAGAGCCATTGGAAGGAATGCGACACGGCACAAATCGTCAGCGATTTGCAATGTCGCGTCGATGGCAGCGAGGTGTTTGATGCCATGGACTTTATCCGTGAGCACCAGGCCCTGTTTCTCACCGAAACCGACTACCGACGCATGGACTCGTTGCTGGCCGACCCCGACCATGTGTCCACCAGCATGGCCAACATCAAGCGGATGCTGTCCATGCCTACGGCTAGTTTCGTTGTAGATGGCATCAAGGCTGACCCGCTCAACCTCTATTCGCCCGCCCTGCAGCGCCTCAACGCGCTTAATCCCACACAAAACTACCGCCTTGAAGATGAATACCTTTTCAACGAAAGTGGCGACAAAGGCTTTGCCTTCTTCTCATCGCCTTTCTCGGGCAGCGACACCCAAGGCAATGCCAAGATAGTGAATCTGATTGATCAAGTGGTAGCGCTGACCGAGAGCGAGCATCCTGGGGTGCGCGTCTCAGCAGTCGGCGCGCCCACCATAGCGGTCACCAACGCCCGGCAAATCAAGAGAGACAGTTTCCTCTCGCTTGCCATCGCCCTTGTGCTGATTTTCGGCATCTTGATGTTTACCATGGCGCGCAAGCGCAACCTGCTGTGGATGGGCATCGCCATCCTCTTTGGCTGGATCTTCGCTTTGTCGGTCATCGCCCTATTCAAGTCGAGCATCTCGCTTATCGTGGTGGGCATCGGCTCGGTCCTTATCGGCATAGCGGTCAATTACCCCTTGCATTATCTCGACCACATCAAGCAGGAACCCAACAAGCGCGAGGCCTTGAAAGACATCATCCAGCCTTTGGTCATCGGCAACCTTACAACAGTGGCGGCCTTTGCCTGTCTCGTCTTCGTGAAGGCCGAAGCCATGCGCGACCTCGGCCTCTTCGGCGCCTTGACGCTGGTGGGCACCATCCTCTTCGTGATGGTTTTCCTCCCCTTGTTTGCCGTAATGCCCAGGAAGACCAAGAAACTCTTCGTCGACGATGGCAAAGCACCTTCGGAGACTTGGCGCAAAGTCAAGTTATACGCTTTCTGGCCCTTGGTTATCCTCACATTGATACTCGCTTATTTCAGCCAGGACACCGCCTTCGATGCCGACTTGCACAATATCAACTACATGACGCGCCAACAAAAGGAAGACTTGGCCTTATTGAGCGAATCGCTGCAGAAGGAAGGCGAGACTGACTTGATCTATGTCGTCTCTGAAGCCGCTGACATCCAAGAAGCCATCAGGCAAAATGAAATAATGATGGTAGGGTTGCGGCAGTCGGTTCCCGATAGCATCGAATACAGCATCTCTGGCATGGATGGCTTGCTGCCTTCAGTGGAGAGACAAAAAAAGTCGCTTGAAATGTGGCATGAGTTCTGGCAGAGCCATGCTGGTTTGGTCGAGCAAGTCAAGGTTGAGGCAGTCAAAGCCGGTTTCACCGAAAACGCTTTTGAACGCTTCACCTATGGCATTACCAAGAACTATGAGCCTTTGAGCGAAAGCGAGATGGAGCCTTTGACGGCTTTATGTGGCAACTATATGTTGCAGCATGATTCTTTGGCGCGGGTGGTGAACTTCGTGCGAGTGCCGATGAAGGATTCGGAGGCGATGAAGGAACAGATTAGGCAAGTGGTCGCTTCGCGCATTGGCTCCGCCGAATCTTCGATTTGCGAGGAGGGACGACGAAGCAATCCAGAAATGACGGCCCTTCGACAGGCTCAGGGACCTCAGGGGGTCGGCCCTTCGACGGGCTCAGGGACCTCGGCTTCTAATGGCTTCGCCTTCAGCATCAGCGATGTGGGCAACAACTTGGTGAGTGCCCTATCCAGCGACTTCGACTACATCCTCTATGTGTGCAGCATCGTGGTATTCTTCTTCCTCTGCCTCTCGTTCGGGCGCTTGGAGCTGTCGCTGCTGGCCTTCCTGCCCCTGACGGTAGGCTGGGCCTGGATCTTGGGCATCATGCACTTGGGCGGCATCAAGTTCAACATCGTCAACATTATTTTGGCCACCTTCATCTTCGGTCAGGGCGACGACTACACCATTTTTATCACCGAGGGATTGCTTTACGAATACGCCTACGGCAAGCGGATGCTGAAAAACTACCGCAATAGCGTCATCCTCTCAGGCATTCTCATGTTCATCGGCATCGGCGCGCTCATCTTTGCCAAGCATCCCGCCATGCGCTCGCTAGCCGAGGTGGCCATTATCGGCATGGCCACAGTGGTCTTCATGGCCTGCTATCTGCCGCCTATCGTCTTTGGTTGGCTGACCAAGAAAAAAGGCCAGTTGCGCGAGGTGCCATTGACATTGAAACGACTGATTTATACCATTTTAACGCTTCTTGTCTTCGTTGTCTTTGTGCTCTTTATCTTCACGCCGTTCACTTTGGTTTACATGCTATTGGGTCCCAACACCGAGAAAAAGCGCTACCGTTTCCATAAGATTATCTCGACATTCATGCGTGTGGCTTTGAAACTGTTGCCAGGCGTGAAAACCCATTTGGATAACAAGTATGGCGAGACCTTTGAAAATCCAGCAATCATCATTGCCAACCACCAGTCGCATCTGGACTTGCTCTGCACCATTATGCTGCATCCCAAAGTGGTGTTGCTCACTACTGATTGGGTATGGAAAAACCCTATCTACGGTTTGGTGATACGCTATGCCGAATATTATCCTGTTTCGGACGGTTACGACAAAAATGTGGAACGCCTAAAGAAACTCGTCGAGCGTGGTTATTCCGTGGTGGTGTTTCCTGAAGGCACGCGTTCTGAGACGGGAGAAATCCTTCGTTTCCACAAAGGTGCTTTTTCGTTGGCACAGGCCTTGAATATTGACATTCTGCCTGTCTTCATCCATGGGGCGAGTCATGTGATGCCTAAAAAAGACTTTGTGCTGCGCGAAGGACAATTGTATGTTGAAGTAGGGAAGAGGATGAAGGCCGAAGAGGTGCAAACAATGGATTCACGCGCCTTGACATCGCAATTCCACAAGTATTACATCCAGCATTTCGATGAAATCCGGCGCCAACGCGAGAGCGTCGAATATGTGTTGCCGTTTGTGCGGTACAAGTATGTCTACAAAGGCAATGAAGTGGAACGTGCCTGTCGAAGAAACTTGAAGAAAATCAAAGCAAAATCCGCTGAAATCAATGCCTTGAACTATGAGAGCATTTTGATTCGAAACAGCGGTTATGGCGAATTGGCATGGACGGTGGCCTTGGTGCATCGCAATGCCCAGGTGTTTGCCGTGGAAACTGACGATGACAAGCAACTCGTCGCTTCACATACTAGTTACATCCCCGAGAACCTACATTTTGTTCATGAAGGAGATGTATTTCAAGATTGTGGATATACAATTGATAACCAAGATTTTATGAAATGAAAAAATGTGTCATTATCGGAAGCGGTTTAGGTGGTTTGTCGACAGGTGTCATTCTCGCCAAAAATGGTTATGAGGTCACCATACTGGAGCAGGCATCGCAGGTAGGCGGTTGCTTGCAATGTTTCACTAGGAATGGGGTCAAGTTTGAGACAGGGATGCACTTTATCGGCAGCCTTGACGATGGACAAGTGCTTTCACATTATTTCAACTATCTTGGCATCAAAGATAAAGTGGTGTTGAATCGGTTAGACCCTCAGGCGTATGACGTGGTAGCTTTACAAGGCGAGCAATTCGCTTTTCCTAGTGGTCGAGAGGCCTTCATCGAGAGATTCTCACAGCGTTTCCCTTTACAAAGAGATAACCTTGAGCGGTATTGTAATCTTGTAGAGCGAGTGGCCTCTTTGTCGCCTTTTCGCGACCTGCAGCACGTTGTCGATGCGAGCCGTTTTATTGACGACAAATTGTTGTATCAGAGTTTGAGCGAGGTGATAGACCAAACCATCACCGATCCTTTGCTTCGTGAGGTGTTGGTGGGCAACCTGTCGCTTTATGCCGCCCAAAAAGACAAGACGCCTTTTGCCACACATGCCTTTATCTTCGATTTTTACAATAAGAGCGCCTTTCGAATTGTTGGGGGCAGCGATACCGTCGTCAAGGCGTTGACAGAAGTTTTTGAGCAACATGGAGGAAAAGTGCTAACCCGACAAAAAGTGACAGAGATACTCATTGAAGGCAAGAAAGCCTCCGGTGTCGTGACGGCCGCTGGAGAGAAGTTCACTGCAGACGTGGTCATCTCTGATGTCAACCCCAAACAGATGATTGGCATGGTCGGCGACGGTGTCTTCACCCAAGCGTATAAGTCGCGCATTAAAGGCATCGCTGACACCACCTCGGTATTCTCGCTTTTTCTCCGTTTCAAAGAAGGAGCAATGCCCTATCTCAATTCCAATTTCTATGGTTTTAGCACCGATTCACCGTGGAAGATGGATGGAGACATTGGCGATACTTGGCCGCAAGGTTATCTTTATATGCACCATTGCCACGAGTCCAACCCAAAGTATGCTAAAAGCGGCGTGGTTTTGGCATACATGTCAATGGATGTTGTCAGGCAATGGAGCAACACCACCATCGGGCATAGGGGCGCCGATTACGAACGCTTCAAAACAACTATGGCTGAACGCCTGTTGGATGTGGTCGAGAAGGACTTTCCAGGTTTTCGCGACACCGTGGAGGAGTATTATTCGGCCACCCCGTTGACCTATCGTGACTATACTTCCACGCCAGAAGGTTCCATTTATGGCCTTGAGAAAAACGTGAACAACATCGCTGACAGGGTGTCATTTAAGACCAAGGTCTCCAATTTGCTCTTGGTTGGGCAAAACATCAACTCACACGGCATGTTAGGCGTTTTGGTGGGCACGATGAACGTGTGCCAGCATCTGTTGGGCGAAGCAAAAGTCAGGCAACAGATGATGGAAACGAACCAAAAAAGCGTTGTCGTCATCGGTGGCGGTTTAGGCGGATTGGTATCGGGCGCCTTGCTCGCCAAGGAAGGCTACAAAGTGACAGTGCTCGAAAAGAATGCCATCATCGGCGGTGGCTTGCAGACCTTCAAACGCAAAGGCGTGAGTTTTCCGACGGGGATGCATGTATTTGGCGGATTTGGCGAGGAAGGCCAACTTCGCAAACTTTTCTCTTATATTGGCATCATGGACCGCCTCTCGCTTCGTGCTATGGATGAGGACGGCTATGATGTAGTAAAAGTGCTTGAGGATGGGGGTTCCTATAGCCTGCCTAAAGGGAAAGAACGCTTTATTAGTTATTTAGGTGAGGTTTTTCCCGACGAAAAAGAACATATCAGGGCTTATGTCGATAAGTTGTTCGCCCTTTCGGAAGAAGAAGACCTCTTCTATTTGCGTGAACAAAAGCCGCAGGTTTTCATGTCGGTTTCCGAAGATGCCATCCAACCTTACGATGAGTTGATGAACCGTTATATCGCCAATCCCAAACTCAGAGGGGTTTTATCCTACCTAAACCCGTTGATGGGTGGCAAGCCGGGCACCACACCCGCCTTCATGAGCGCCCTCCTTGGGGTGCTGCACATAGGCGGCACCTACCAGTTTGTAGGGGGTAGCCAACAGATGGCCGAATTGCTGAAAGAGGTAATAGAAACTGCAGGCGGTCAGGTGCTGGCCAACGAAGAAGTGGTCGATATCAAGGTTGAAAACCACATGGTGAACCAAGTTGTCACCCAAAAAGGCAATGTCTATCATGCTGACAACTATATCTCCGATGTGCATCCCGATGTGCTTTTGCGGCTGGTGGGCGACAAGGCATTTCCCACTTCGTTCAGGACCAGGATTCTGTCGATACCCGAGACGCGCTCGTCGTTCAAAGTCTATGTCAAATTCAAGGAAAACGCTTTTCCTTATTTCAACCATACAAATTATTGCCTCTCGCATTACAATGTCCAGTTCGACTCCAATTCTCTAGTTCAGCAGGACTGGCCTAATGCCCTGATGTATTACACGCCTGCCATTGAGCAGCAAGGTCCCTATGCAGAAACGATGGTCATCATTGGAGAAATGGAATATGAGTGGGTTAAGCCTTGGGAAAACACCAAGATTGGCCATAGGGGGGCTTCTTATGAGCAATGGAAGCGGAAGATGACCGAACAAGTGCTGGACTTCATGGAAAGGCTTTACCCTGACTTCCGCGAGAAGATAGATTTTGTCATGGCCTCCTCGCCGCTTACCATTCGCGACTACTACGGCAATAAAGAGGGTTCAAATTATGGTTTTTTGAGAGACTGCCATAATATCATGCTCTCGCAACTATCTGTTTTCACAAAAGTTAAGAACCTTTACCTGACAGGGCAAAACGTTAACATCCATGGCATGTGTGGCGTCGCGCTGACGGCCATACAAACCGTAGAGGCCCTTGTAGGTTCCAATGCTGTTGTACGCAAAATCAACAAAAGATAAAACCGACTATATATTTTTTTGTATTTTTGCAATTTCAACAATGTGAAATGGACACGATTAAGCTGAAACTTATTTATCCGAAGTGGAACAAACTGCCGGGTCAGACGACGTTCAACTTGCCGCCTCACGGACCAGTGGCTTTTGCTGCCACTTTGCCAGAATATGTCGACATTTCGTTTACCGACGAAAATGTTGAGCCAATTGATTTTGATGAAGAATGTGATCTAGTAGCCTTGTCTATGATGCTTACCACCCAGGTGAAACGTGGTTGGGCCATTGCTGAAGAATACCATAAGCGTGGCAAGACGGTTATCGCTGGCGGCATCTCAAGCATGCTTCATGCTGAGGAGATGGTCAACCATGTCGACAGTGTGTTTTTAGGCGAGTCGGAAGGCCGTTCCGAGCAGGTTATTCTAGACTGGAAAAATGGTTGCCTGAAGAAGATCTACAATTACATGGGCAACCAGCCCGACATCGCTATGGTGGGTCCTTGCCGTCGCGACCTTTACAAGCGCGAGCTTTATAACCACAAAGGTGTGCAGATGGTGGACCTCTTCAATGCGAGTCGGGGTTGCCGTTTCAGTTGCTATCCTTGCGCTGTTTCGTATCTCGGCGGACGCAAGTTCCGTCCGCGTCCTGTCGACAAGGTGGTGGAAGATATGGCCGGCATCGACAACAACCGTCTTTTCATTGTCGACAATTCGTTGGCACAAGACAAGCAGTGGGAGATGGACCTCTTCCGTGCCATTGCGCCGCTGAAAAAGAAATGGATCAGCCACACTATCGAGGACGACCCCGAGGTGCTTGACTTGGCTGCCAAAGCGGGCGCATGGTATGTCTATCAGGCTGTTTACGATACCTCTGACTATATCAAGGAGCGCGTGAAACGCTATCATGACTATGGCATTGGCGTGGAAGGCACCATTCTTTTCGGTCTCGACAACCAGACAGAAGACGACATCAAGCGGCTCATTGACTTCTTGGGTGAAATAGATCTCGATTTGGCCGAGTTCACCATTTTTGCTCCTTTTCCGCACACCAAGGGTCACGACGATTTGCTGCGCCAAGGGCGCATTTTCGATTTCGACTGGGACCATTACAACGCAGGGCAAGTGGTATATCAACCCAAGCACATGACCCCCGAGAAACTGCAGGATCTCTATGAATATGCTTGGAAGAGTTTCTATGCCGATGAGAGTCAGGAGCAGAAAATGTTCCGCCTGTTCTGTAATGTTGCTCTGCGCGAAATGGAGGACGGCACCTATCGCCCTCGCGACAGACGCTTGGCCAACAAGTCGTTTGGTCGCGATGTTGACCGCAGCAAGCGTAATGTCAATGTAAGAACCGAAAGCCAAAAGCTAATCGTTAGGAATGAGGAATGAAGAATGCTGAATGAGGTTCTTTGAATTATCAATTATCAATTGTCAATTGTCAATTTTGAATTCATGAAAGTATCTCCAGAATATTACGACGAGATTTTCCCCTTCAAGGGCGAATGGGATATGGAATCTTCTTGTGGTTTGAAAATCAGGGAAGTGGATGGGAAAAAATATGTCATTGTCACTGAATTGTACCAAGATAACCCAGGCACCTCTGTCACCTATGCAGGGCGCAAGTTGGCCGACCAGATTTGTGAGGCAAAAAACCTTAAATTGGAAGACATCGTCTATTTGGAATGTACTCCTAACACAAATTCCAAGCTTTCGTTTTACGACGAAGAGTATTTTCAAGTGGATTTCTTCGCTGACATGCAACACAAGTATCGGCAACTGTCGAAGGAAGAAATCATAAAAATCCTTGGTTAATGAAGCATAAAGTCATTTGGGTTTTCACAGCATTGTTATTTTTCACTCTCGGGATGGTTACGGCGCAAGAAAAGATTTGGCAAGGTACGGATATACGGCATGGCAACAAGGTTGTCTTGACCTCATATCTTGCCGACAACAACCCAACGGGAACGGCCGTTATTGTTTGTCCAGGCGGGAGTTACTATTGGCTCGACAGAAAAAATGAAGGCGACAGCGTGGCTATGTGGTTGCAAAGCCAAGGCATCTCGGCATTTATGCTCGAGTATCGCGCCGCTGGCATTATTGCATACGTCTACAAACATAGGGCCTTCTTTAGAGGTCGCCAACATCCTGATATGATCACCGATGCCCAGCGTGCCTTGCAATGGGTGCGCACCCATGCTGATGAATATCACATTGATCCTGACAAAGTGGGCATCTTGGGATTCTCGGCAGGCGGTCATCTTGCTTTGTCTACGGCATGTTTCCACGCCCACGATTTCCTAAAAGACGCGGGTATCGAAAACGAAACCAATCTTCGCCCTGATTTTGCGGGAGCCATCTATCCTGTTGTCACTATGGTGAGACCTTTTGTACATAAACGCTCACGCCGTGGACTGCTAAGCGAACGTCACCACCATGACCCTGAAATGTGCGACTCGCTCTCGCTTGAGCGCCATGTGCCTGCCGACTGCCCTCCCATTTTCCTTGCCAATTGCGTTGACGACCCTGTGGTTGACTACCGCAACTCTGTTGTCTTCGACTCTGCCCTAAATGCCGCCGAGATAGAGCACCGCTATGTCCAGTACCAAACGGGAGGACATAGTTTTGGAGCCAGCGAACATCGAGGCACGCCGGAATGCCGTGCATGGAAAGAGGCGTTCCTTCAGTGGTTGCGTGAAATGGGTTTTTAATGCAACTTAAACTTGATTAGTTACTAAAAACTATGATTACCAACGATATAGAATACCAATCTGTAGAACAAATCAAGGCCTACCAGGAAGACCTGCTCCATCGGGCCTTGGCGTATTTAAGCGCCCATTCACCCTACTACCAGCGGATGTTTGACCGTTATGGCATACGCATTGAGAAAATCAAGCACATCGAGGACTTGGTGAAGATACCGTTCACCGAGAAGAAAGACTTGCAACTCTTCAACGAGGAATTTCTGTGCTGCCCTAAGGACAAGATTATCGACTACATTACCACCTCTGGAACTCTGGGCGATCCCGTCACTTTTGGTTGCACCGAGAAGGACCTGCAACGCTTGGCCTACAACGAGAAGAAGTCATTTGAGTGTGCCGGAGTGCGTCCTGGCAATGTGGTGCAACTGATGACCACATTAGACAAGCGTTTCATGGCAGGATTGGCATATTTCCTTGGTTTGCGCGAACTGGGCGCTGGCGTCATCCGCGTGGGTAACGGCATCCCTGAACTGCAGTGGGACACCATACGTCGCATCCAGCCCGACACTATCATGTGCGTGCCTTCCTTTATCCTCAAATTAATACAATATGCCGAGGAACATGGTATTGACTATAAAAATAGCAGCGTTCGCCGAATCATAGGCATCGGTGAAGGCATGCGCGACCAAGATTTCAACCTCAACTTGTTGGGTCGTAAAATCAAGGAGAAATGGGATGTGCAACTCTTTGCCACATACTCGTCAACGGAGATGGGCGCTACTTTCTCGGAGTGTGAGTATGGTCTTGGCGGTCACGTGCATCCCGAACTCATCATCGTTGAAATCATCGGGGAAGATGGCCTGCCCGTTGCCGATGGCAAGCCTGGTGAGATAGTGGTGACTACGCTCGGCGTTGAAGCCATGCCGTTGCTGCGTTTCCGCACTGGCGACATTGCCGCCAAGATTGTTGACCAATGCAAGTGTGGGCGCAATTCTTATCGTCTCACCCCGCTGGTAGGTCGCAAAAACAACATGATTAAGTTGAAAGGCACTACGCTTTATCCGCCTGCAATCAACGATGTGTTGGACAATACTGACTTTGTCGAGAACTATGTCATTGAAGTGCGCCAAAGCGAGGCGGGCACCGACGACGTAGTGGTGAAGATCGGGTTGAAATACGAACCCGAATTTGACGTGGTCAAGACCTTGAAAGACAGTTTCCGTTCCCGCATCCGCGTAGCTCCTGCCATTGAGATACATCCTGTTGAGGAGATTCAAAAAATCAACTATCCTGCCAAGAGCCGCAAACCCATCAAATTCATCGACTTGAGAAACAAATGACGACCAATTTCGACGACATCAGACCCTTCAATGCGGACGAAATCCCCGCCGCCACTCAACGCATGGCCGACAGCGATGCAATTCCTGCTATTGCACAATATCTTGGCGTACCCGCTGAGGCGCTCCGCCAAAGGATTCGCAGCATCAGGACGCTGGAAGAATTCCAACTCGGGTTGCTAAAAGAGGTAATAGAGAGCTTGTTGAAGAAAACCACTACGCAGTTCGACTGGTCGGGGGTGGATAATATCGACGAGAAGAAACCCTATCTCTTTGTTTCCAACCACCGTGACATTGTGCTTGATGCCATGTTTTTGCAATACATCCTCAATGAGGCAGGGCAAAACACTTGCCAGATCACCTTTGGCAGCAACTTGATGTCGCATCCCTTTGTCATTGATTTCGGTAAGGTGAACAAGATGTTCCGCACCGAACGTGGAGGTTCGCCTAAAGAGTTCTACAACAGCATGATGCACATGTCGGAATATATGCGCCATGTGATTACAGAGGTGCATGAGTCGGTGTGGATTGCCCAACGCAACGGACGCACAAAAAATGGCATCGATGCCACAGACCCTGCCATCATCAAGATGTTCGGCATGAGTCGAAGAGATGACCGAGTGATTTCGTTGGCTGAGTTGAACATTGTGCCTGTGGCGGTGTCCTACGAATGGGAGTCGTGTGACAAATTGAAGACTTTAGAACTGTATCTGACCAAGAAGAACGGTCATTATGAGAAAAAGCCAAACGAAGACCTTAACAGCATTTTGACGGGCATCATGCAGCCCAAGGGCCATGTGCATTTCCATATTTGTCCACAGGTTACCGAAGCTGACCTTATCGCCTTGAACGACTGCCCTTCAGGCGAGTTCTACAAACGTGTGGCCGAATTGATGGACAGCCGAATCAATCCGCATTTCTATCTCCACCCCAATAACTATATTGCTCATGATTTGCGGAGTGGAAGCGAAACCTATGCCGATCGTTATACTGAAGAACAAAAAGATGCATTCGTTAAGTACATGGATTGGATGAACGACTATCCCGACATGAACCGTGACGAATTGGAGGAGATTTTCTTGGGGATTTATGCCAACCCAGTAGATGTGAAAGCAAGATACTAACCTAATAAATCATTAATTATGAAGAAGTTATTCTTATCATTAATGCTTGTGGTCGCAAGTTTTGCAGTTATGGCACAGGAAAATCTTAACCCAAAGGAAATGGTGCGCGATGACTATCACCTTTGTTTTGTGCAGAACAATGAAGCGATTCCTGATGTGGAACTACAGCAACTGCTCGGAGAAGATGCCTTTGGAAGCTATTGCAGTAGCAGAAAACTCTATAGAGTGGGCAATGGCTTGAAAAATGGAGGTTGGGCAGCTTTCGGCGGTGGATTGGGAATGATGGCAACAGGAACAGGTTTAATGATTGGTGCGAATGAAACGGGCAGTTCGGGGATGAAAAATGCGGGGTTGTTGGTGTTGTCTGTAGGCATGATCGCTTTTATTAATGGCAACATCTTGATTCCTACTGGTTATGCTCTTCGTGGCGTGGGGAGTGGAAAAATCAGCAGGATAGCCGAAGCTTACAACCAGGCAGATATTTCCCAGGTTTCTTTCCGCATCACACCCTCAATCACGCCAGTCAATACTCCCCAATCACAGGGCAATATGGCGTATGGTTTGACTTTTAGTGTCAATTTCTGATCAGTTTTTGGTAATCTACCTTTCCGTTGCTGTTCATCGGCAAGCCATCAATCAACTCGATGGCCGCTGGACTGAGGTGGGCGGGT
>JAEEGJ010024510.1_pt1 | contig 12499 bp, 11 predicted proteins | sample 8958761 | NCBI WGS metagenome assembly JAEEGJ01 (sample SAMN16246546, study PRJNA631951) | gut metagenome | biome: gut microbiome; feature: rumen; material: RS-attached | host: Bos | place: Iran: Karaj | collected 2018-10 | reverse complement strand
TTTTGGTATTGTGATTATAAGTGAAGAAAAAAGGTTTGTACGTAAAAATGTTTCCGCGGATTGCGAAAGCACGGTGTTTGTACTGGATGGTAATTGCAGGTATTCTTTTTTTTGACTGCCGAATCTGCTGGAAGAACCGGCGGCGGTTATGATTAAGGCAATATTCATATATGATTAAAAGAACGAAGAGAACTAATCCTCCATGTCCATTTCTTCATCTTCATCGTCTTCGTCTTCGATTGCGACATCTTCATCATCTTCCATGAGGTCGTCATCGTCGTCATCATCCATTCTGAAAATTGATCGTTTGGAATCTCCTTCTTCTCCCAATGGTTCAAGTTTTGAATGGAAAAGATTTGAGATTTCTTTAGCACTCTTATCCAGAGCAAAGGAGATTTCATCTTCGAGCAGTTTCTTTGCTGAATCATACAACTTGCGTTCCAAAATCGGCAGTTCTTTGATTTTGCTTCTATGATACAAAGATCTTACGATGGATGCTATATCGGAGACAGTGCCCTTTTTAAGAAGTTCAAGATTCATCTGGTAACGAAGTTTCCAGTCGGACGGAATTGGCTCGTACTGTTCTCCCAAAAGTTCAATGGCTTTTAGCGCCTCTTCTTTTGAAACAATTGGACGGATTCCCAATTCTGCAGCTTTTTCAACAGGAATCATTACTGTCATATCTGATACTTCAAAATAAATTATATAGTATTTTAGAACGTTGTCTTTAAACTTTTTTTCTGTAATATCAATGATTTTGCCGACACCCTGACTGGGATAGACAATTTTTTGATTAATTTCATAGGTAGGACTGTCACTCATAAGTGTAGTATAGCATACTTTTTCGCAATTTACAACATAGCATAGCATCAGATATTTGCGTATCGTGTTCTTGATAAAGCATAACCGTAGTATTAGAATTAGTAATGGAGGAATCGTGAATATTTCAATTGACGATATAATAGTTTCTGACAGAGTCAGAACTGATGTACAAAATATAGATTCTCTGGCAGAAAGCATGCAAAAGAACGGGCTTCTGAATCCGATTGTAATCACAGATAAGCATAAACTGGTTGCAGGATTCAGACGCTTGCAGGCGGCAAAAAAACTTGGCTGGAAAACCATAGAAGCATCCGTAATTGAAGCGAAAGAAGCGGAGCATTTTTTGGAGCTTGAACTGGAAGAAAACGTACAGCGCCTTCCTTTTTCGGACCTTGAAATTGCGGAAGGAAAGCACAGACTCGAAAAAATGAGTACCAGAGGTGTTTTTTCAAAATTAAAGCAGTTTCTCGTAGATTTTTTTGAAGACAGCTTTGATAAAAGGAATATTAAAAAAGCGGAAAAAATAAAGCGGAACGGCAGACTGGCTCTTCTTGTCCCATCAGGGTTTGCCGGTATTTGCATTGCCGCCGTCTGCGGAAAATTCGGCTTGATTAGCAATATTCTGCATAGTCTGTTGGATGTCTGTTTTTTTTGTATGATTATTGTGGGCTTGTTCTTTTTTGCTAAGTATTATATGGGTAAGCGCGACTGATTTTCAGCGGAATTTGGCTATTTCATCCTGAGTAAGCTTGTCCACAACTTCGTTGTAGTGAACGCCGGCATGACCTTTTACCCAAACCCAGCGCAGCGAAAGCTGTTGTGTAAGACTGTCCAGCGTAAGCCATAATTCTTTGTTCTTTACCGGACTTTTATCCGCAGTCCGCCAGCCGTTTCTTTTCCAGTTTTTTATCCAGGTTGTAATGCCGTTCTTCACATACTGGCTGTCGGTAAATACTGATACCTGAATTGAATTGCTGTCATAATCACTGACAATTACTTTTAGTGCTTCAATTACGGCGGTAAGTTCCATCTGATTGTTTGTAGTCAGCTTTTGACCGCCCGAAAAAATCCGTTCCTTTTTTTCTCCGGTTTCCGCCAAATCCAGAATCACACATCCCCAGCCTCCCGGACCGGGGTTCCCGGAACAGCCGCCGTCCGTATAAACGGCAAGTTCTTTTGTGATTACGACAGATTGCGGCTCATCCTGAAAAAGGGATAACTGCTCCATTACTTTCCTTTTATTGTGTTCTGGTTCTTTACATACCACTCATACACAAGAGAAAGTCCCTTATCAAGGCTTGTCTGCGGTTTCCAGCCGAGATTTACCAGTCTGGTAATGTCGCACAGTTTGCGCGGGGTTCCGTTCGGCATTTGTGTATTCCACTTGATGTTGCAAGTACGGTTTTTTGCATCTGCATATACAACATCGCGGATTTTTTCGGCAAGTTGCTTTATTGTAAGTTCTTTTCCGCTGCCAACGTTCACTAAGTCACCCGTAGGTGTCCGTAAATCTTGCGCATGTTTGTTTTCCATAAGAAATACAACTGCATTTGCAAGATCATCGCTGTACAGGAATTCTCTTAACGGAGAACCGTCTCCCCACAGTTCAACTTCATCTTTGCCTGATATTTTTGCTTCATGGAATTTACGTATCATAGCCGGAAGAACATGTGAGCCGTTAAGCTCATAATTATCTTCAAGACCATAAAGGTTAGTTGGCATAACTGAGAGAAAATCTGTTCCATACTGCTTATTGTATGTTGTACAAAGCTTGATAACACTTATTTTTGCAAGCGCATAGGCGTCATTGGTTGGTTCAAGCGGACCTGTAAGAAGTGATTCTTCATTAATCGGTTGAGGTGCCATTTTGGGATAAATGCAGGTTGAACCGAGGTTCATAAGTTTTTTTACACCGTTTTTGCGGGCGGCTTCTACAATGTTAAAGCCAATCATCATATTTTGGTATATAAAATCCGCCGGATATGTTGAATTTGCACCGATACCGCCGACTTTTGCAGCGGAAAGAAAAACATATTCAGGTTTTTCCGCTGCAAAAAACACGTTTACCGCCTTTTGGTCGAGCAGGTCAAGTTCCGCGTGTGTGCGCTTTATAATATTTGTGTAGCCTTTTCTTTCAAGTTCTCGTACGATAGCAGAACCGACAAGACCTCTGTGTCCTGCAACGTAAATCTTAGAAGTCTTTTCCATTATCAGCCTCTGACTTTGGAATTATGTTCCTTTACAACAAATTCCATATCGTGTTTCATCATTATTTTTACCAAGTCGGGGAACGAAGTTTTACGCGGATTCCAGCCGAGAAGGGCCTTTGCCTTTGAAGGATCACCCAGAAGTGTTTCAACTTCTGACGGACGGAAGTAAGCGGGGTCAACTTCAATCAAAACCTTGCCTGTTTTGGAGTCGATACCTTTTTCATTAACGCCCTCGCCCTGGAATTCTATGTCTATACCCGCTTCCTTAAAGGCAAGGCGGCAGAAATCTCTTACAGAGTACTGTTCTCCGGTTGCTATAACAAAATCATCCGGTTTTTCATGCTGCAAAATAAGCCACATACATTCAACGTAATCTTTTGCATAACCCCAGTCGCGTAATGCGTTCAAGTTACCAAGATACAGCTTTTTTTGGAATCCGTTTGCTATTCTGGAGGCAGCCAACGTTATTTTGCGTGTAACAAAGGTTTCTCCACGGCGTTCTGATTCGTGGTTAAAAAGAATTCCGTTTGAAGCAAACATTCCATAAGCATCTCTATAATTGCGTGTAATCCAGAAGCCGTACTGCTTAGCAACCGCATAAGGTGAAGTAGGATAGAATGGAGTTGTTTCTTTTTGTGGAACTTCCTGAACGCGTCCGAAAAGTTCAGATGTAGAAGCCTGATAAATCTTGCAGGTCTTTTCTAATCCAAGAAAACGTACTGCTTCGAGAATTCGGAGAGTACCAACAGCGTCAGCATCAGCTGTATATTCTGGAACTTCAAAGGAAACTTTAACGTGAGATTGTGCTGCCAGGTTGTAGATTTCTGTAGGTTGAATTTCGCGTATAAGTCTTGTGATACTCATTGAATCGGTCATGTCGCCGTAATGCAGATAAACCTTGCGGTTTTTGTGCATGTCTTCAATCAAGTCGTCTATGTATAAGTGTTCGATACGTCCGGTATTGAAAGATGATGAACGACGGATAATTCCATGAACTTCGTAACCTTTGTCCAGCAGAAATTCTGCAAGGTAAGAACCATCCTGTCCTGTGATACCTGTAATTAATGCGATTTTTGCCATAAAAATTCCTCAAGATTTCATAAATAATAAAAAGAGTATAGAATATTTGTGTTTTCTTCTCAAGCTGTTTGTAATCAAGCCTTCTTTATAAGACGGAGCATATAAAGCTGTATATAGACCTGTAAATTCTCCTGATCTTTTATTTTTTGCAGGGCAGGGGTCTTTGCCAAAGTGTATGACAATTCTTTTATACGTTCCAGCGTGAAAGAATTAGGGCTTGATGTGCGCAAAATTTTCCGCAGATAATCACGAATCAGTGAATTTACATCTTCAACCAGGTTTTTCTTGGCGGTTTTATCAAGAAGATGGTTCCACTCATTCAGATATGAGGTAAGCTCCGAATCAAGTGTAGAATCAGGCGGAACAATAAGTTTTTCAATCTCGGATGCCATACGCTTGAGTTCTTCCTTTTTACCGGAAGAATTAGACTGCGACTTATGTTCTTCATAAATTGATATGGTTGCTTCGCCTTTTTGCTGTACTGTCTTATTTGCTTTTTGCTGCTGAGTATTCTTGGAATCTTTTTTAACAGTTTTTACGCGGTTTTTATGCTTGCCTGTGAAAAGTGCAATTATCCATGAAAGAATCGGTATTGTATACCATACAGGAAGCAGAATCTTTGCGTCAGTCATAATTGAATGCTGGGTCAGCATCAACAGTTCATTATAAGGAACAAGCTCTCCGCTTTCAAAAAGTTTGAATTTTTCAAGAGTCTCGTCTTTTGCCTCACGTGCATCATAATAAATTACGGACAAGAAAGGAGAATTGAGCAATGCATACAAAATCGGTGATTCAAGTGCAACCAATTCTTCAAGACGTTTGTTAAATGCAGTCATATCTTTCATTGCGGGAGTAGTAGAAAACTTCTGCATGTAACCGTACCATTCTTTTGTGATAGAGTCTCTTACCTTTGTTCTTGCTTCGGTACAAAGTTTCATAACGAGTGAAAGAACTTTTTCGTTAAGGACGAAAAAGCGGATTCCAACGTTTGTTTTAAAGGGTAAGAGGCTTGGCAGTTCATTATCTGCGGAGGGCGTAGTAACCTGCCTTAAATACTCATTAAGGTCATCTTCCGTATATTGACCGAGTAATGGTACCCCGCGTGAGTCAACAAATTTTTGAACTGCAGCAGTATCAAAATAATACGGTGGTTTTGAAAAAGAAAGCTCCAGGTTTTTTAATGCGGTCTCACGCTGTAAATCAATTTGAGAACGGTTTTTGTAAAAAGCAGCGGCAATTTAGGCAATATATACAGCCTGAAGTAATGCAACGTCCTCTGCTGTACGATCTTTTATCTTTTCATAGTCATGGCGTACAAACAGGAATAGCTGATTCATAAAGTAAAAACTGTCACCGGCTTCTTTAAGCTTGGCGATTGTAGCTTCTTCGTTTCCGATGAACATGGAAAAAAAGTTTTTTACTGCCAGTTCCCTTCCTCCGTTGGACGAAAGCAACTTTTGCTGGAAATAGTCATGCTGTTCGCCACGGTGCATCAACAGACGCAGTTTTGCAAGAGCCGTCTGTATAAGAAAATCCGGAGATACTCCTGCAGAAAGCAGGACAGGTTCAACTTCTCTTTTGAATACAAGTGAATAAATAACATTTTCCGGCTGCTTTTTACCTTCAAGCAACTCATACAGAATATCAGCCGCATCTTGAGACGTGATCATATCTTTAGGAAAGTCATTCGGCAAATCCGTAGGAATAGGATATGGAATTGTGGGGTTTGTAGCCATGTTCTGGTAGATTTTGTTAATCTTGTCCATAAAGTAGGCAGTGATTACAATAATCTGTTTTCCTTCACTTTCTTTGAGCAAAAGCTTGTTCTTTGCGGCCAAATCTTCAATTTCCTGGTTAAGCGGAACTTCCGGCGTAGAGAGATATTTAGACAAATCAGGCTGTTCAGTTACATAGTGTTTTGCATACTTTTGAAGATATGAGCAGAATTCGTCAAAAGGAATAAGTGTTTTTTGCTGCTTATTCGCATATAATCTTAACAATGTGTATATATTTGCTGTTGAACTCATAACAGTAATATTACCCCTATTTATAGTATTTCTCAATAAAAATTTTCAATTTATGCCATTTTCTGCTGTTGTATTTTAAAAAACTGTGCAAAAATAAAGAATGACTTTATAGAAAAAACAGCTTTTTGTGTATATGCTTATTTTTATTATCTATACAAGTAAAACATGGGAGAGTTTATGATTACAAAAGCAAAATGTCCTTTTACACCTAACGATGTCGACTATGATGAAAGCCGCCTTGATGAACTTAATGCGCATTTTCAGCGACTAATGAAAAAAGGCTGGATTCAGTCCGCAAATTACACGTTGAGCCGCAACGGCAAGGTTTTTGCAAATACCGCAATTGGCAAACAGTCGTTTGAAGAAAGCGACAAACGGGAACTCAAGCCCGATGTAATCCGCGGTATTGCCTCAATCACTAAGATTTTTACAGCAACCGCTATGTTTAAACTGTTTGAAGACGGTTATATCCGCCCGAATCAGCCTGTCTGCGAGATTATGCCGGAATTTAACAAAGCACCGTTCAACGGCATTACAATAGCACATTTGCTTACACACACATCAGGGCTTTATCCTGACGGCGGCTGCTTCCCGTATTATTACGCAGAGCCATGGAGCTTTGTTGATGAAACAAAAGAAGGTGAAAACTGGGTTGAAAATTCTCTTAAAAGTGGAATGTACAACAAGCCCGGAAAAGAATGGGCCTACTGTTCTTTTGGATTTGTACTGCTTGGGGAGATTATAAGCCGCGTTTCGACCATGCGTGCTGAAAGCTTTATCCGTAAAGTTATTCTTGATCCGTGCGGAATGAGTTCTTCATTCTTTTCGTATGAGTTCAAGTCTGGACTCATTCCTGATGACGTAATGAAAAATGTAGTTTCACGATTGTATATTCAGGATGAGGATGACAAAAAGGATGTCAGTCGCTTTTCGGATTGTCATTTTGGTAAACCCGTTAAAGAAAAGAAATTTAATATTTGGGACTCTGTTCCGGCAACCGGCGGTGGCTTGATGTCTTGTACAGAAGATTTGAACAGATTCGGCAGAATGCTGATTAACAATGGATACACAGATGACGGCAAACGTGTAATCGGACGGAAAGCGATTGACCGCATGACCGAAAACTACACAACGCCGGATATTCTGGACAACTGTTGGGGTGCCGGCGGTGTATACCGTATGTATGCCCTTGGACCGGATACACGCCGAACCGCAGACAGTCACTTTAGCAAAGGTTCATTCTTTCATGAAGGAGCTGGAGCTTGTTCGCTTTTGATGGATCCGCAGGAAAAGATGGTTGCAAGCTGGTTTGTTCCATGGGCTGACGGCGGCTGGCATGCGGAAGCCTTGTACAATGCATCCGCCGTAATGTGGAGCGGCTTAAAATAACCTCAAACATCTGCTATTGCGAGAGGAGGAGATTTTGTATTTAACTTGGATTGTATATGCCCTGTGTATAGCTTTATTTGTGTGGGGCGGAAAATTTGCAGGATTCGGAAAAGAACACTTTCATGACGACTCAGCATCATTAGACGTTACAAAGTCTTTGAGAGGATTTGCCGCTATCGGTGTTATTCTGCATCATATTTCACAGGAAAGGACTTTTCAGATGGCGGGTGGTGGTAACGGACACCCCGGTGAAATCAGCATTTTTGTGAATGCGGGTTTTTATTTTGTTGCGATTTTCTTTTTTTGTTCGGGCTTTGGTCTTATAAAGAGCCTTAAAAACAAGCCGAACTATCTGGATGGTTTTATCAAAAAGCGTGTTGTAAAATCACTTTTAATACCGTTTTATGTAAACGTGATTATTTATGGTATTGCACGGTTTATTTCCGGTGAAAGACTGCCTGTTATAAATTGGATAACAAATTTACTCGGACTTACGATGATGAACATTTACGCCTGGTATCCTGTTGTGGCAGTTATTCTCTATCTGGTTTTTTATTTTACGTTCAAAAACATAAAGAACCAAAAAGTCTGTTATGCTCTTATTGTTTTTGTTATCCTTTTAATGGGAGTTATCTTCAGTATTAACGGACACTTTGCCTGGTGGGCAGGTTCCAAAAACTGGTGGCTCCATCCTGACGGCTGGCTTAAAGCCAAATGGTGGATGGTTCAAAAGGTATTCTGGTTCAGCGGCGAGTGGTGGGTAAATTCTGCCCCCGCATTCTTTGTCGGGCTTTTATTCGGTCAGTTTGAAGACAACATAAGGAACTTTTTCAAAAAAGCATGGTGGGCAAAAACAGCCGCAGTTTTGTTGCTTTATTTGGCATTCAATGCTTTGACCGGTCTGGCACAGTGGCAGCTCGGGTACTGGTCTGAATGGAACGGTGAAGGTCCCGGAATAATGAATAAACTGGTCTGTTATTTATCACAGATTCCGCAGGTTTGTTCTTTTGTAATCCTTATTTTTGTTTTGATGATGAAGTATTATGCAGTGAATCCTGTGGGCCGCTTTTTCGGTGAAATCTCATATGAAACTTATATGATGAATCTGATACCTATCTTTGTATTCCGTTTTCTCATATACAAACCGGGAACAGACGGAGAACTCCTGTATACAACGGGAAATTACAACCTCGCATTGTATTTGGTGGCGGTTATTGCTGCTACAGTAGTTCTCGGTCTTCTTTTCAAACTGTGCAATAAGCTGGTGTATAAGCTTTTCAAGCTTTAATCATTGCTGTTGCCGGGTGGGAATATGCTTTTGGATGAACTTAACGAGGAACAGAAACAAGCTGTAACGGAAACAGAAGGCTTTGTGCGCGTAATCGCCGGCGCAGGTTCGGGCAAGACGCGCGCATTGACGCACCGTTTCGCTTATCTCGTAAACGAAGTCGGCATAATGCCGTCGCACATTCTTTGCGTAACCTTCACCAACAAGGCCGCAAACGAAATGCGCTCGCGCATCCGTAAATTGACCGGCGACAACGACACAGGCTATATTTCCACTTTTCACGGCTTTTGCGTTAGCGTGCTGCAGGAAGATTCAAACGCCGTGCAGTACCCCAAAAGCTTTCTCGTGCTCGACAATTCAGACATAGACGCGATGCTTCAGATTATCTATGAAGAGCGCGGCCTTACGCTGCGGCAGATGACGTTCTCGAATGCGCGCGACATGATAGAAATCCGCAAGATTTTTGAGAACCCCGATTATTACAATGACATGATTCGGATGAGCCTCGATGAGATTTACCAAAAATATCTAGAGGCAAAAACGCCCAAAGACATAATCTTTTACGGATATCTTTATCAGGAAAAGAAATGCTTTGGGCTTGACTATAACGACCTCTTGAAATTCGTCATGTATATTTTTGAGGAAAACCCCGAAATAAAGCTCAAGTGGCAGGAACGGCTTGAATACATAATGATTGACGAATTTCAGGATATCGATCTGATTCAGTATCAGCTGATGGAGATTCTGTGCGGCTATCACAAGAACCTTTTCATTGTGGGCGACCCTGACCAGACAATCTACACTTGGCGCGGTGCGAATGTGAAATATCTTTTGGATTTTGATAAGACGCACGAAAACACCAAGACAATAATGATGATGAAAAACTACCGCTCAGTGCCGTGCATCGTCAACGCAGCGAATTCTCTTATAGCGAAAAACCGCGTGCGCATGAAGAAGATGCTCGCCCCGGTTAGGAGTGCGGGTAGTTTTCAAAAGCCGGTGTATTATCACGCAAAGTCTTCAGAAGATGAGGCGCTTTATATTGCGGAAAAGGTCAAGGAACTTGAGGAGCAGGGCATTGAGCCGGGCAACATCGTCGTTATGTACCGCGCGCATTATATCAGCCGCGTGATTGAGGAAGTGTTTCAAAAGCAGGAGATTCCGTACACGCTTTTTTCGGGCATGCCGTTCTTTGACCGCACCGAAATCAAAGATTCGCTCTCTTATTTGCGCATGATTGCATACAAAGACGACCTTTCTTTTTTGCGCGTGGTGAACGAGCCGAAGCGCAACGTAGGCGAAAAGCGCATTGCTTTCTTAAAAGAATATGCCGAAAAGAACGGCTGCTCGCTCTATGAGGCGCTGAAAAAATCTGCCGATGACGAGCTTTTTGCAAACACAAAGGCCAAAGACTTTATAAGCCTTATCGAAAAATATTCGGCAAGCTATACCGGTATGCAGATTTCTGAACTTTTCAGCCACGTTATGAATGAATCCGGCTACGAGCGCGCGCTTCGCACCGAAGGTGGGCAGGAGCGGCTCGACAACCTTGCGGAGCTTAAGCAGTCTATTTATGAATATGAAACTTCTTGCGGCGAAGAATGTACGCTGCCCGATTATCTTGCACATGCCGCGCTTTACACCAATTCAGACCTCGGCACAACGAAAAACGCCGTGCGCTTTATGACAATCCACTCGGCCAAAGGCTTGGAATTTCCGGTTGTGTTCCTTGCCGGCATGAACGAGAACATGTTTCCGAGCAAAAAGGTTGATTCAATGGCGGCAATGGAAGAGGAGCGGCGGCTCGGCTTTGTTGCGTACACGCGCGCCCAAGACATGCTTTATCTGACAGAATCTGAAGGCACGATGCAAGGCTTTGGCTACAGATATCCGTCAAGGTTTATCTTTGACGTTGAGAAAAATCTGCTTGATTATGCTGTTGAAGTGCCGGAGCATCTTGTAAAGAATACTATGCGCTACATCGAAGATTCAGAAGCCGCGCTCTCAAAGATTTCGGCACTTTCCGGCTTAAAAAAAGACGACAGAATAAGCCACGGCATTTTGGGCAAGGGCACTGTAATAGAAGTTGATGCCGTGAAGCACGTCTACACCGTCAAGTTTGACGCAATTGCAACGCCACGCCAGATGAGCTTTAAAGCGCCGCTCAAGAAGCTCGAAGAGTAGGATATGTCACAAAACGGCTTTAATCATTCAGGGAGAGGGTCCCAGCAAAATTTGAATATGCAACCTGCTCTCGGCTAATCCTGTGCCGCAAAACAGCTTCACCCTTTCAGGGTTCAGAATGTTTTGAGTCCCCGGATTAGCCTACGCAGGTTAACATATTGTAAGTTACTGAGTCCCACTCAACTATTACAAATGCAGTTTTAGTTGATTGTGATAATGTCGCTTTCTGACTGCAGGACTTTTTTTCTGTCTTTTTGTTTAGTTAGAAATGAGGTTCTCAGTATTATTCTGTACTGCGAGCCCGAAGTTAATGCCGGTACAAAGAAATACAGTTCTTTAGGTTTATTGCGGAACAATTCAGAGTCAGAAACTTTTGTCCATGTGCTTTCGTCTTTGTTGTATGAACCGTCTGCTTCTACAGGCGCAAACCAGATACCTCCTTCTTCACCACCAATTTTGAGATGTCCGCCTTGAATGCAGCAGGGTTGTTCTGCTGTTAGAGTATCGTCACATACACCTGCTTTAACATCTGTAATCATTCTTATTTCTGGGGCTTCATCAGCATAAACTATTTTATCAATTGAAATATCTCCTACAGCCTGGTGTACAAGCGGAGACGGTGTGAACTTAACGCAAAAAGAACTGTTCTCCGGTACATCACTTTTGCCTTTTGCATTACATTTCATAGCCGGATAAAGAGTACCAAGGTCCAGAACATTGACTGTTTTTCCCTGTTTAAGAAACTTTAAAATCTGTTTTTGCATTATAATTGCTGTGAATTGAAGCTGAAAAGGATCTATGCCCTTATTTGCCTCTGCAATTTCAGCGAGAGTGTTCTTGAATGTTGCTTTGTTACGACTTACAGTTGCGTAATAAGTTCCGTCTTTTTTGAGACCGTTCTCATGCAGGGTGACGCTCACAATTGTTGAGCTTTCATCTAATTTAGCTATGTTTTCCATAGTTTTTTCCTTCTGCCATTTGTTAAGGTGGCAGTTCCTGTTTTAAATTAAAAATTCCATACAGAATTTTTTTACATAATATCTATAGAAAACAAAATTAAATTTTTGACACTCTTGAGGAAAAAAATGAAAAATTTTTTGATTTTTTTTTAGATTCTAAATAATTCGAGATTTTCAGGTTTATATCAAAGTTCTGGGTGTGACATTGCAGGTGCGGTTAGTAATTAAGTTGTGTCAGTTCTGGTGCAGACACTGAATAATATGTGTCGGTATTGGAGCAGACAATATATTAACTGTGTCATTTTTCAGGTGCATATCAAAAAGTGTGAATTTTAATATATCGAACCAGCTTAGTTTAATATATTGAACTAACTTAGTTTAATATATCGAACTAGCTTAGTTTAATATATCGAACCAGCTTAGTTTAATATATCGAACCAGCTTAGTTTAATATATCGAACCAGCTTAGTTTAATATATCGAACTAGCTTAGTTTAATATATCGAAATTTTACATTTTTGTATCTACATAAAATACTATG
>JAEEGJ010024508.1_pt1 | contig 12500 bp, 13 predicted proteins | sample 8958761 | NCBI WGS metagenome assembly JAEEGJ01 (sample SAMN16246546, study PRJNA631951) | gut metagenome | biome: gut microbiome; feature: rumen; material: RS-attached | host: Bos | place: Iran: Karaj | collected 2018-10 | reverse complement strand
CATGCGTTCGCAGCCAGCGTCTTCGCTATTATTGCGGCTCTTGAGGATGGAGAGCTTGTAAATAGCCGGTTCAGCATTCTTGTAGTGGATGCCGGAAATACGCGGCGTGAAGTTCGGAGCATCGTCTTCGTACTGGCGAGTGCGGAGTGCGCTTTCGAACGTACCACCAAGCTTGATGGCGTTGTAAATCGTGTCCGTTTGGTCGCCGTTCGTGATGATCTGCACGTCTTTCGTGTGGCGAGCCGGATAGTAAATGATGAGGTGCGGGTCCGTGAGCTTGGATTCATCGAAAGCCTTGGTCTTCATAAAACCAGTGTCGGCTTCGATTTCAAACACGCGGTTGCGGCTGTTCACGCTGCGACCCATGATCCAGTAAACCTGCACGTAGGACTTGCCATCGGCGCTTGTGCCAAGCACGATACCGCGTCCCGGGTACGGGTTCTTGGAAAGGTCGTTAAAATTCTGTTTTGCTTCGTCTGTGTAATTCATGGCTCCAAATATAGCAAAGATGTCACAATGTATCGGGAGCCTTTTCGGGGGCTGGGCCCGGAACGACTTCAAAGACATTTCCATAGAAATTGAAGTATTTGATATCCTTTTCTGATGCCGGAATGTTAAACGTATAATAGGCATAGCATATCCAATTCAGGGAAGATAAGGGATCGCTATCCGGCAAGATTCGCAAGGTATCCCTCACGCGCTCAATCTGCACTTCATCGTTATGGTATTCAATGTCCACATCCATGTCCGGAATAACAATCTGGTAACCGACGTTTTCCGTATTCGTCAAATAGGCTTTGTTACCGGCATTGGCGTTGTTCATGCTACAGGGACCCGTATTGGCAACAGCGGTCTTGACAGCATCGCTATTGACAAAGGCGCTATTGGCAGCAGCATTATTCAGGGTTGCCAGAGCAGGTTCCTTATTACTGGCGTTCGCACTAGAGTCGCCCCCGCAGGCAATAAGCATAAGTGACAGCGTGGCAGCGCATGCAAAGATTTTTTTCATACCATTATTCTCCTATAATTAAAGTTATTGAATGTATGACTTATTCCGCATCGACAATAGCCATGATTTCCGGTGAAAGAGCACCATTACCATCATCGAAGTAGAGTAATGACGCATGAATGTAGGCATCATCGTTATCTACAGCGAAATCAATCCTGGACTTACAAATACACCTTAGTGCATTCGTATAATCGTATTTTGCCTTTACAACAACCGAATCTCCAGAAACTTGGACATTGAGGGTGTCGATTTCGATATCGCATGTGAGCGAAATGTTTTCGATAGTAAAGGTTGTCCGATCGGTACCGACATACCTGTAAGTAAACGGAGGAATCCGTTCTCCACGCGAAACAACCAAAGAGTCATCCATTATGCGTTCGTTTTGACATTGGACATTGGCATCTGTAATGACAATGCCCGACAAGCTCGAACTAGATAAGTCTATCCCGTTCTCCGTTTCAAGGACGCTGCTACTCGATGCATTTGACGAATGGCTATTTTCTGCAATGGCATTGGGGTCCACCGTTCCTCCACCGGAACACGCAATCACAAGCACAAGAAACAATGAACCTAAAAAAAGAGCAAACTTTTTAATCATGGCTTTTCTCCATTATTTTGTCCGTAAACGGGAAAAATTGGAAATTAATTCGACAAACCCGGTTTGAACCTTTGTATTCGTTTGCAATGGAAAGGATTTTCTTGCTGCAAGCCTCTAACTCATCGACAATTCTTCGGCTCGCTTCTTCGGTCACGCCAAGCGTAAGCCCGCTAAAATAACGTTCGTCCGGAGAATAGCGTTCTACGGCACGAGCCGCCATGTTCGCCATTTCTTTGTGCATGGTACGAATGGCAATGGGCAAAGCCTCTTTAGAACCGACAACGTTCTGTTCTGTTTGCGAATAGACCTTGTCTCCGTCTTTTTTCAGGAACCCGGCCTTAACCAAGAAATTCAATATGTCGCGCACTTCTTCGGCTGACACGTACTCCTTGCATTTATCGGCAAGGTCGCGCGGGTTGGCTCCAGGCATCATCGGGGCAAGTTCCCTAAGCACGGGATACTTCCACGATTCGTAATATTGGAACGCTTCGCTGTCAACGACACGCATTCTGTGTTCCATCGCAATCTTCTGCATTTCAAGGAGAGCCGCCTTTTTGACGGCGTCCTTCTTTGCGTTGCCAAACGTGACCATTTCACGAAAATAATCTTCCTCGAATCCGACCAGTCCCATCGCATGCGCCACATTTGCAATCTTTGGTTTGCCAAGCTTGCTCTCGCCTTTGCATACAAGCTGCAAAAAATTCGGTGATGAAAAACCGGCGTTCTTGCAGAACTCGCGCCACGAAAACGCACCCAGACGTTTGCGTTCATCGTAGTAGTCCTGCAAAAAGAGGCGGTAATCTTTATATTCAAGAATTGATTTCATGTATATCAATATACCTTTTCCACTTTTTCAAGTCAATAAAATTCTATACAAAAATCGTGATTTTACGCTAAAATTCATGTATTTTTCATAACTTTTAAAATTTAAAATAAAAATACTATACATCCTGTATAATATTAAAAAAGCCGCTATAAAAGCGGCTGAAATCTGATTGATTTGCAGGATCTATCTCTTCGGGTTGTAATTGTTCATGAGGACCATGGCAAGGGCAACGCAGAACATCACCACGCTACCGACAACGACCTGCTGCTTGTGGTCGTATTCGCGCTTGATGTAACTCGGATTTTCCTCGTTGAGTTCCTGGAGTGTCGGGCCTTTGGCAAGCGTTGAAGAATCAACGCCAAAAACCTTCTCTTTTTGCTCTTCGGTCATGTTCAGCGTGCTCACGTAAGAACTGTCCGAGCGGTCCATTTTCGCAAAGGTTGAGGTCGGGAAAGCCAGAAATAGCAAGACGAGAACAGCAAAAACAAGGCGCTTCGACAACACTTCGATAAACTCAGTGCATCGGCTCAGCGACCTCGTTTCTTTCGTCTTTCGTCTTTCGTCTTTCGTCTTAGCCTTCCTTCGCGAGTTTGTCGAGAATCTGGTTCACGAGGCCCGGGTTAGCCTTGCCGCCGGACTTGCGCATGGTCATACCCACGAGGAAGCCCTTGAGCGCGACCTTGCCGGCCTTGAATTCAGCAAACTGGGCGGCGTTGGCAGCGCAGACTTCACGGACCACAGCTTCAATTGCGGCGGTGTCGGTCACCTGCACGAGGCCCTTTTCCTTCACGATAACTTCAGGATCCTTGCCCGTTTCGAACATTTCGGCAAACACCGTCTTTGCAATCTTACCGTTGATGGTATTGTCGGCGATGAGATTCACGAGAGCGCAAAGCTGTTCCGGCTTGATCTTGAGAGCTTCAAGACCACCTTCGACATCCTTCATCTTGGCGAGGAGTTCCGTGATAACCCAGTTAGCGAGCACCTTGCCGTTCTTGCAGTTCTTGGCGGCAGTGTCGTACCATTCGCTCACGTCGCGGTCTTCGGTAAGCACCTGGGCGTCGTATTCAGAAACGCCGAAGTCCTTCATGAAGCGTTCACGGCGGGCATCCGGCAGTTCCGGAAGCGTGCGGCGGATTTCTTCGACAAAGGCCGGGTCAGTAACAAGGCGGACCATGTCCGGTTCCGGGAAGTACTTGTAGTCGTGAGCGTCTTCCTTGGAGCGGATCACAATCGTCTTGTCGGCGTTGGGATCATAGCGCTTGGTGCACTGTTCGACTTCCTTACCAGCATCGAGGGTCGAGGCCTGCAAGTTCATTTCGCAGTAGAGAGCCTTTTCGAGGTTCGTGAAGCTGTTCAAGTTCTTGATTTCGGCGCGGATACCGAACGGGGCGTCTTCAGAAGCACGGAGGGAAATGTTACCGTCGCAGCGCATGTTGCCGTTTTCCATGTTGGCGTTAGAAACGCGCGTGTATTCGAGCGTCTGCTTGATCTTCTTCAAGACGAGCACGGCTTCTTCCGGGCTACGGATATCCGGTTCGGTCACGATTTCGCAAAGCGGCGTTCCGCAGCGGTTGGCGTCAAAGTGGCTCTGCGTCGGACTCATGTCGTGAATGAGCTTACCGGCGTCTTCTTCCATGTGGATGCGGGTAATGCCCACGCGCTTCTTGGTGCCATCGGCCTTTACAATTTCGAGCCAGCCGTTCTTGCAAATCGGATGGTCATACACCGGAAGTCCACCCGTCTGGGTAATCTGGTAACCCTTCGGAAGGTCCGGGTAGAAGTAATTCTTACGGGTCCACATTGCGTTCAGGTCGATTTCGCAGTTGAGGGCAAGGCCCAAGCGAATAGCATATTCCACAGCCTTCTTGTTCGGGACCGGCATAGCGCCCGGCATACCGAGGCAAACAGGGCAAACGTGCTTGTTCGGGCTGGTATTCACTTCAATTTCGCAACCGCAGAACATCTTAGTCTTGGTCGCAAGCTGACAATGGATTTCGAGACCGATAACAGGACAGTAATTAGACATGTTAAACTCCAGAAAATTTTACGCGGAAAAGATAGTAATTAGAACTTAGTGCTTTGAAATTAGAACTTAGAAAAGCCATAAAAAAAGCAACATCGCAAAACAATTCTATTGCAACCCACAGACCATTAATGCTTTAAAGAGATTCTATCTACAGACGTACAACTTTTTACCTAAACGAAACCATTTCAAAAAAGCTTGACTTTTATGTTTTTTTACATACATTTATAAAAAGGCAATACGAAAGAAGGAGTTATCATGCAGAAAAATATTTTTGCCATGAGTATGCTTTTTTTATCGATAATCATATTATCGGCATGCTCGGATAATGATGAAGGGACCGCCGTAGAATCCGATAAGCTAAAGGTTTCTTTGGATTCAATCACTGGATATTCGCAAAAAGGGCCTTTCGTTAAAGGTAGTGATGTCCTTCTTTATGAACTTGAAAACGGACAAACACTAAAACAGACTAGCCATAGCTATGCGGGGAAAATAATCAGCGATGACGGACGTTTTCGAATAAATGCAGACATTTCAAGCAGATACGTTTATCTGCAAGTTAAAGGATATTTCCATAGCGAACTCGTAGGCGACATATCAAGTGGAACACTCAGCCTTGAAACCGTTGCTGACGTGAGTAAAGGCAATCAAGTGAACATAAACTTGCTAACTCATTTGGAATATAACCGAGTTCTGTATCTTGTAACAAAAGAGCATAAAGACTTTGCAACAGCAAAAAAAACAGCACAACGAAACGTATTCAACGTATTCCATATAGATGCTACAGATTTTGATAATTCCGAAAATCTAGAACTTGGTGGAAAGAGCAAAGCAGATGCTGCTCTTATCGCAGTCTCAGCAATACTCTTAAGTAATGCAATTTACAACAAAGACGACAAAAGCTATAACATTTCTAATGAAGACGAAGAAAGAGACTGTGGTGCAGCGACATTGACGGAACGATTAATGAGAATTTCTACCGATATCGAAACAGACAGCGTTTATAACAACGACTCCTTGATTACCGTTTTAGCAGATATCGTAGAACAATTTCATCACAAAAAAGAAATTATGATTGGAATCAGAAGGAAACTTGAAAACTGGGGATACGGCAAAGAACAAGACATTCCCTATTATGAAAAATATCTCAATCAATTTTGGGCAACAGAATACGGTCTTGGCATATGCGATTCGACAACCGTTGGATCAACAATGCAGAACCAAAATCCCCACAGCGTTAAAAACGGAAATAAGTTCACCTGCGTCGCTCCTAGAAAAAACATTGACTGGAATGATTACTTTGGCTGGGATGGATACTATGGTTACTATTGGCTAGATTGCAATCAAATGCATGATGAACGTGGTGATTATAATCCTTGTCCTTCAAACTAAACAGAAAGGATATAGCCATGCAAAAAAGATTCCATTTTATTCTTAACGCTTTATTGCCCTTTTTGTTCGTAGCCTGTGGAGACACAAATAGCGGATCAAATACAGAACCGGGAAAAACAACGATTTCTTTGGACTCTATTACAGGATATTCGCAAAAAGGGCCTTTCATCAAAGGAAGCGACATTCTAGTATATGAGCTACAAGACGAAAAAAAACTCAAACAAACTGGGAGCAGTTTTGCAGGTAAAATCATTGATGAAAAAGGACGTTATCGAATCAATGCCCGCGACCTTAAAAATCAATATGTCTATCTACAAACATCAGGATATTTTCTAAATGAATTCACCAATAAAAGCTCCGAAAGAACTCTTAGCCTAGAAGCCATAACAGATGTAAGCAAGCGAGAACAAGTTAACATTAACCTACTTACTCATTTAGAGTACCATCGAGTTGTTTATCTTGTTACACAAGAAAAGATGAGCATCAATGAAGCCAAAAAAAGAGCACAACATGATATATTTGAAGCATTCTATATAGATACAACATCATTTAAAAATTTAGATATATCTCCAGAAAACCTCAATATCGGCGGAAATACAGAAGGTGATGCCGCACTCATTGCCATTACAATTTTAATGATGGGAAGCTATGAAGATTGTGTAAAAGGAGATAGAGAAGAATATGATAGATGTTCAGCTTTATTAACCGATTTATTAACAAGCATCTCTACAGATTTGGAAAAAGACGGCAAATGGGATAGCAGTCCAGAAAAAAGCGATTATCTTTATTGGTTATCACATGAATTATTACAAGGTGCAGCCCCAGACATTTTTTCCAAAATACGCAGAAACATCATGAATTGGTACACTCTTGATTCCGTTCCCAACTTCGAAAAATATATTGTAAATTTCTTCGAAAAAGCAAGTGGTTTGGGGCATTGCGACTCCTCTATCGAAGGAGAAGAAAAAGAAATGGATCTTGATCCAGAATACAAACAAATGCTAATAAAAAACAATAAGAGTTTCAAATTTAAATGCATGCAACAGTACATCCAAGTATACGATGAAAAAGAGCATTCGTACACAGGGCACGACAGTGCTACGGGATGGTGGTACTGGAATCAAATATAAAGAGACTTTTCCACCGAAGCATCGTCACCCTCGATTTAGTCGAGGGTCTCAACAAAACAAATTTTTATTGCAAGCCGCAAGCTTTAAACTTTTTGAAACGATTCCTTCTATATTCAGCCAAATTTTCTGAGCACTTCTTTGAATTTTTAGTTTTGTAACATCCTTTTATTTTATGTAGTGCTTTCGCATTTTTATCATAGACAACACTATCTAAATCGCCCGTGCGATTAATACTATCTAAAATGAGACTAACATTTTTCTTAAAAGCGAGAGAATCAAAGGCACTCGCGCACGGGCATGTTTCGTCACAAACTTCCAGAACAAATCTTGCAAAATAAGTTCGGTCCATAACATATCCTGTACGCTCAATAAATTCATCCCCTGCGGCAAGGCAAATTCTATTACACGAGTTTACAGGAATAATATTTTCATAATCGTTGCAATGTCTTTTACAACGGAAACGATTACCATAAACATTTACGGTATCGTTTCCCTCTACATATTGTGCTTTGATACTGCAAAATCTATAGCACTCGACGGCTGACGAAATCTCTCTAGCAAGAACCGAATCCCGATTTACTTTTTCAGGAACTCCGTTTTCTTTTTTTATCTCGGACAGTTTCACTTGCGGAAGGTTCTTCATTTCCTCTAATTTTTTCACATGCAACCGACGTCGAACATTTTCGTACGAATCAGACTGTTCGGCTTGCTGTTGGTTTTGCGATTGTTCTTTTTTCTCAGAACAACCTATTGTTAGCATTGTCATAAAAACTAGACAAATCGCAAGTAGCCCCGATTTTTTCATCTCCCACTCCTTCTAAATTTTAAATTTCGTCTAACGTAACGACGAGTGCATCGGTTGCATCACGGAAGTTCGCGCATTCTGTGAGGATGCAGTCGGCGCCGTTCACAAACGCAGTGGCAAGGCGCATCGCCTCCCCTTCCGTCAATTTATGATTCGTGCGGGCAGCTGCAGCAAAAAGCTCTGCAGCCTTCAACGACACATCGGCATTCACTTCGCAAAGGCGCACATTCGCAGACTTCTCGAAAAATTCGCGGTACTGCCTAGCTAGCACACCGTCGTTAGCTCCATACGCCTTTTTGCAAATTTCAAATAAAGTCACAGACGAAACAAGAACCTGCACGTTGTTCTCGTAAACGCCATCCAACACACCCGACACCACCGGGTAATAGTCAGGATGCATCTGGAGGAGTCGCACCAGCGGCCCCGAATCCAAAAACAAAATGCGGCTCTGCTCAATCGTCTTAATCATCTTCTTTTACGGGTTCGTAGATTTCCATGTAGGCGGCATCGTGACGTTGACCAGAACGCATCATCTTGAAGCGGCCTGCTCTCGGATAAAAATACCAATTCATCCATTCACCGCTCATGTCAGTGCGCTTGGTTTTAATGGCTATCGGCTTTTCACCCATATAATAATCCCGTTTGTGAGGAATTACGCGTTCCATGGCGCGGTACGTATGCACTGAATTCCCGGCGCGGCGTTCAACCGTTCCATGCCCATCCTTGCTCCACGTGATGTTCACGATTCCATGATCGTCCTGCAACGGTTCGCAAGTGTCAAAACCGCTGGCGCACCACAAATATTTCGGATAAGAGAACGTATACGAATCCAAGTTAAACGTCTCGGCAACGCGGTTGTTTCCTTTAAACGTCGGGTAATTGCCCGCAAGCGTGTAACCGCCAACATTGTAATCTTCGCAACCGTGCTGAGCCACGCGAACGACGCGGTTAAACACATCAACACCAACAGCGCAACCTTCTTCTTTATAGACAAAGCGGGCATGACCGTTGATATTCTTCTTTTCAAGATTTCCCATCTCGATTTCGGCAACGTCTTCATCCTTGCCGTTTTGCACAATGATATTAAAACGACTAGCGTTACTCGGAGAACTCTTCAACACCACGCGTCCCGTTTCAGAAACGTATTCGCCACTCAAGTCCGCATATTCCTGCATAAAGCGGTCCAATTCCGAACGTTTTACCCAAACGTCGCCAAACTTGCAGTTCACCGGCACATAACGAGGCGGGGTCTTCGGTTCCACTTCTTCGTAAGTCACAACGCGCTGTTTTTTGGTGACCGTCTGCATTTTTCCATTTGCGCCACGAACTTTTTCTTGCACATCCACAAAATTTTCGTGTTCAATACGGTCTTTCGGGATCGGTAGTTCCTTGATTGCATCGGAAGACGTCAGATACCCGAGCGAACGCCTTTCGTCAATTTCTCCATTAATTTTCTTATAGACATCCAATTTCATTTGGGCAAAAGCGCTTGCCGTACAAAGAAGCAACACCACCAACAAGTTTTTTTTCAAAACGAACTCCTATTTTGGATATTTAAATTAGATTAATGGGGGCATTATATGTAGTAAAAAAAAGATTATGTTAATTTTACTAACATTTAAATGAGGATTTAAACACGAGTTTAACACCAAGGAGATCGAAAATGAAGAAAATGTTTCTTGCTAGCTGCCTGCTTGCTGCATCCGTTTTTGCAGCACCGGCCGCGGAAGATGTTAAGGCTGCAACCGAAAAACCGGCAGTAGAAGCTAAGGCTGCCGTGACTAAGGCTAAGGCCGTAACGGCAAAGAAAAAGGCAAAAGTTGAAAAGGCCAAGGAAGACGCAGCTAAGGCCGCTACCGACGCCAAGGCTGCCGCAGTAGCAGCTCCGGAAGCCGCCAAGGCCGAAGCAACAGCCGCAGTCGAAGCCAAAGCTGCAGAAGCAAAGGCCGCAGCAGAACCGGTTATTCCGGCAATCGCTCCGGAAGCTCCGAAGGCTGAAACCGCTCCGGTTGCCGAAGTCAAGGCTCCGGAAGCCCCTGTCGCAGAAACACCGGCACCAGTTGCAGCTCCTGTTGCAGAACCGGCTCCGGTCGCTGAACCGGCACCAGTTGCAGAACCCGCACCGGCTGTAGAAATTCCGGCTGAAGCCCCGGCAGAAGTTGCCGCCGCAGAACCAGCATCTACGACATCTCGCAAGAAAAAGAAGATGATCGAAAACGCCGTTTTCACGGTCAATGAAATTGATTTCGATATCAACGCAGACTTCGAACTCGAAGCCGGCAAGGTATTCTGGACCACCGAAGATGATGACAATTCGGACAACCTCGAAAAGTGGAGCGGCGAAGCCAACTTCGCCATCCTCGCCGAAACAAAAGACTTCAAGGGCAAGCTCGCTCTCGCCTTCTACCCCGGTGACTTGAAGACCGATAACGCCAACCACAACACGGGCTCCGTCGAAGACTACTTCTCTATCGACGAAGCATGGGCACAGCAGAGCTATGGTCGCTTCAGCTTCAAGCTCGGTCGTTGGGACAACACCGATAAGAACGGCGACTACTTCGGTGGCTACATCGATGGTTACAAGAACGGATTCCTCTCCACGCAGGATCCGGAAAACCAGTTTGAATTCGGCTTCGTTGCGAACGAAAACATGGACGTTTCTCTCTCCTTCATCAGCAAGGCCACCCACCTCAACAAGGGTGACCTCCGCCTCGCATTCAACTTCCACGATCTCCCGAGCCTCGAATTGTTCGACATCCAGCTCGCTTATCGTAGCAATGTCTTCGATAAAGTTCACGACAGCGATGTAGATATATTCCACAATGCTTCCTTGAAGGTTCGCGCTCCGATTATCCCGAACTTCCTCACGGTATTCGGTGAAGTTGCACTCATGGACATGTCCAACGATCTCGTTGCCCCGCTTACCGGTGGTATCGAAATGAACTTCAAGACTGTTGATCGCGTCATTCTCGAAGCTGAATTTGTACACGACCGTTACAAGAACGGTTACTACGAAGGCAACCCGAAGCATGTCAAGGACGTTCTCGGAGCACTTTATCTTGAAAAGGCTCTCACGGATCGCTTCTCGCTCTCCGCTGGCTTCCATAGCTATGGCGCCACCAGAGACTTCATGCTCTCTGGCAACCTGATTGGTAGAATAAACTAAGGAGACCGCTCGGCTCTATCGCAAAATAGAACCGACGTCTTCGCCTCGCTCTCGCCATCACGCCCCGTTAAGACGGGGCGCTTATGGCTCACAGAAGTCAAAAAAAATTGACTATACAAAAAAATCCTGCGATGAACTCGCAGGATTTTTTTTGCAATTACAGCCTACTGTCTACTGCCGACTGATAACTGCGGCGAAGCCGCTAGAATCCTTTGCGTTCCAAGTCAAGCAAGAGCGACTGGAGCGATTCTTCGACTGAAGCACGGAAACTCGTCGAACCCAGACTGCAGCTGGCAACAACATCGTTACCGGATGAAATTCGAATTACATCAAAGCCGTTTTCGGATGTAAAACAGACAGTCAAACCTTTATTCAGAGCTTTTTCTAGTAAATCGCGCATAGCGACTCCTTTAATGATGTGTTCAAAAAACTTGGGTTGGCGCACCAACAGACTTAAACTAGGCTTTTTTATACCAAAAAACAAGCAAATAATTTTGAATTTCGCTTATTTCTTTGTATTTTATGAGAGCAAGGGGGATATTATGTTCGACTTTCACATTCATTTGGCACGATTACCCCAACCCAAGCAGCTAACGCAGCAGCTTTGCAATGAGAACTACGACTTTATCGCAGTCGCATGCGAACCATGGGAATGGGATGAGGTCGCTCAGCTAAAAAAAGAATTTTCGACAGAAGTTAAACCATTTAAAGCGGCTTACGGCATCCACCCAATGATTGCGTGGCAAGCAAACGAAGAAATGTTTGCGAATTTGCGCAACTATCTGCAAGAAGACAAGCATGCCATGGTCGGCGAAGCGGGTATCGACAAGAGGTATCCAGGATACGAAGACGGGACCCAAGATCAAATTTTCTTAGCGCAGGCAGGACTTGCCTTGGAACTCAAGCGGGATTTGCAAATCCATTGCGTTGGGGATTACATGCGGGTGCTAAGGCTTTTAAATGAAGCAGGTTTTCCGCAAGACAAAGCGCAAGGTCAAGATGCAGAACATTTACACGTGTTGTCTCGGCTACAAGAAGCGCCGAGACCGATATTCCACAGATTCGGTGGAGATACAAATTTCGTGAAAAAAGCACTGCCTTTCGGGGCGCTCTTTTCGCTACACGAGGATAGTTTCCGCAAAAAATCGACTGCGGCCGCCATCCCGCATATACCGCAAGAACGCGTGTTCTTTGAAACCGACGCCGATGAATCATTCTTGGACCCCGATGAACTCGTCGAAGGTCTCGAAAATCGCCTTGAATCAGTGCGTCTCGCCTACGCCAAGTGCCGTGAGTAACGGGTCTGCGGACCGTATAGTCGCCGCCTGCACTTGAATATTTGCGAACGCCCGGAACACTTCGAGCGTTTTTTTCGCCATTTCCACAGGAGTTCCGCGCCCGACTTCGAACACCGCCTGTAGCGGCGACATGCCCAAGTAACGCATATTGCAAGTGCAGAGGCTGCTGATTTCGCCCAGCACACGCGGGTCCGGCGACGGCGTTTCTGCAAATGTCGCAACAATGACACCCTTGCGGAGCGCAAGCCCC
>JAEEGJ010024507.1_pt1 | contig 12500 bp, 10 predicted proteins | sample 8958761 | NCBI WGS metagenome assembly JAEEGJ01 (sample SAMN16246546, study PRJNA631951) | gut metagenome | biome: gut microbiome; feature: rumen; material: RS-attached | host: Bos | place: Iran: Karaj | collected 2018-10 | reverse complement strand
CGGAGGTGAGTTCCTCCATTCCGCGCTTGGTGTCGCGCACCTCGGTGAGGTACTCGTCCACATGCACGGAGGTGAGGATATCCCACTTCACCATCTCCTCGCTCAGCACGATAGCATCTTCGTAGTTGTATCCCTTCCAGGGCATGAACGCCACTTTCAGGTTGCGGCCGAGCGCGAGCTCGCCGTTCTGGGTGGCATAGCCTTCGGTGAGAACCTGCCCCTTCTCCACCTTGTCGCCCTTGCGGACGATGGGAACGAGGGTGACCGTGGTACTCTGGTTCGTCCTGCGATAGTTCGGGAGCTTGTACACGGTCTCGTCCGGGGTGAAGCTGACGAAAGCCTCGTCTTCGGTGCGGGCATACTTCACGTGGATCTCGTTTGCATCCACATAGGTTACCTCGCCCTTGCGCTCGGCGATGAACTGGGTGCGGGAATCCAGACAGACGCGCTCTTCCAGTCCGGTACCCACGATGGGGGATTCGGGCTTGAGGAGAGGAACTGCCTGACGCATCATGTTCGCGCCCATGAGTGCACGGTGGGCATCATCATGCTCAAGGAAAGGAATGAGGGAAGCAGCCACCGAAGCCATCTGGTTCGGAGCCACGTCCATGTAATTCACTTCTTCCTTGGTAACCACGGGGAAGTCTGCCTCCAGACGGCACTGGATACGGTCTTCGAGGATGTTGCCGGCATCGTCCATCTTGACGTTGGCGAGCGACACATACTTGTTCTCCTCGTCCTCCGCGGTCATGTAGTGGCAGCCTGCGGCGCTCAGGTCCACCTTTCCGTTCTTAACATCGCGGTAAGGGGTCTCGATGAAGCCGAGGGAGTCGATACGTGCGTAGACGCAGAGGGAGCTGATAAGACCGATGTTCGGGCCTTCAGGGCTTTCGATAGGGCAGAGGCGGCCGTAGTGCGTGTAGTGCACGTCGCGGACCTCGAATCCGGCACGCTCGCGGGAAAGACCTCCCGGGCCGAGTGCGCTCAGACGCCTCTTATGGGTAATCTCGGCCAGCGGGTTGGTCTGATCCATGAACTGGCTCAGCTGGCTGGTGCCGAAGAAGGAATTGATGACGGAAGAGAGACCCCTGGAGTTGATGAGGTCGGAGGGAGTGAACTGCTCGCTGTCGCGTACGTTCATCCTCTCGCGGATGGTACGAGCCATCCTGTTGAGGCCTACGCTGAACTGGTTTGCGAGCTGCTCGCCCACGGTGCGGACGCGGCGGTTGCTCAGGTGGTCGATATCGTCCACGGTTGCCTTTCCGTTGATGAGACGGATGAGGTACTTGACGATCTCGATGAAGTCATCCTTGGTGAGCACCCTCAGGTTCTCGTCCGTGCTCAGGCCGAGCTTGCGGTTGAGGCGGAAGCGGCCCACGTTGCCGAGGTCGTAGCGCTTCTCGCTGAAGAAGAGCTTGTCGATGACGTCGCGGGCGGTGTTCTCATCCGGCGGTTCGCTGTTGCGGAGCTGCTTGTAGATGTAGTTCACAGCCTCGATCTCGGTGTTGGTGGGATCTTTCTGGAGGGTGTTGAAGATGATTGCGTATTCGCTTGTGCTGGCCTCGTCCTTCTGCAGGAGGATGCTCTTCACGTCGGTGTCGAGGATGGCTGCGATGGTCTCATCGTCAAGCACGGCATCCCGCTCCACGATGGGCAGGGTGCGCTCGATCGGGATGACCTCGCCGGTATCCTCGTCTTCGAAGTCTTCCGTCCAGGTCTTGAGGACCTTGGCGGCGAGACGGCGGCCTTCATTGGCCTTCAAAGTCTTCTTGTTCACTGCAACTTCGTCCGCGAGGTCGAAGATGTTGATGATGTCCTTGTCGGAGTTGAATCCGATGGCCCTCAGCAGAGTGGTTACAGGGAGCTTCTTCTTACGGTCGATGTAAGCGAACATCACGTTGTTGATGTCGCTTGCGAACTCTATCCATGAGCCCTTGATGGGGATGATCCTCGCGGAATAGAGTTTCGTGCCGTTGGCGTGCATGGTCTGGTCGAAGAACACGCCGGGGGAACGGTGGAGCTGCGATACTATGATGCGCTCCGATCCGTTGATCACGAATGTGCCGCCCGGAGTCATGTAGGGGATGTCGCCCAGGTACACATCCTGTACCTTGGTGTCGAAATCCTCGTGCTCCGAGTCGGTGCACGAAAGGCGGAGTTTTGCCTTCAGGGGAACACTGTACGACAGGCCCCTCTCAAGACATTCCTCTATCGAATACTGCGGCGGATCGACAAAATAGTCGATGAACTCCAGCTTGTAGCTGTTCCGCATGTCCTCGATGGGGAATATTTCCTGGAAAACCTGATACAGGCCTTCGTTCTTCCTGCTTTCAGGAGTGGTTTCGAGCTGGAGGAAATCCTTGAAGGACTTCAGCTGAACCTCGAGCAGATCCGGGTATTCCAGTATTTTGGAGCTTGCGAAATTAATTCGCTTCGGTTGGGTCTTTTTTGACATAAATCTGCCTTAAGGAATAAAATAAATTTTAGACGGAAAAAAGGTTTAGAGCCTTTTTCCCCGGCTCTAAACCTGTTTTGTCCCTTGCTAGGGAGGAGGCGAAGTTACTTAACCTCGACCTCTGCTCCGGCTTCCTCGAGGGTAGCCTTGAGCTGCTCGGCCTCTGCCTTGGAGACTTTCTCCTTGACAGCCTTAGGGGCAGCGTCAACCAGATCCTTTGCTTCCTTAAGTCCGAGACCAAGGGCTTCCTTGACGACCTTGATCACCTGGAGCTTAGCCTGGCCTGCGTTGGTGAGGATAACGTCGAACTCAGTCTGCTCTGCGGGAGCAGCGTCTGCGGCTGCGACGGGGCCTGCTACTGCAACAGCGGCTGCTGCGGGCTCGATACCATATTCTTCCTTGAGGACCTTAGCAAGTTCCTGAACGTCTTTGACAGTCAAGTTTACCAACTCTTCTGCAAGTGCTTTTACATCTGCCATAATTGTTTGATTTTTAAATTGTTATTATTGTTATTACTGATTTTTTTCTTCGAGGGTCTTGACAACGCCGGCGATGGTCTGTCCGCCGCTCTGCAGGGCACCGAGAACATTCTTGATCGGGCTCTGGAGCATTGCGATGATGTCGCCGATGAGTTCTTCCTTGCTCTTGATGGAAATGAGCTCTTCGAGCTTGTCAGCACCTACAAAAGCGCACTCCTGTACATAAGCACCCTTGAGCGCGGGCTTATCGCCCTTCTTCTGCCAATCCTTGATGAGCTTGGCGGGAGCGTTTGCGGATGCGGTGTACATGATTGCGGTATTACCTACGAGGGTCTCGACGAGGGCCTCGAGTTCCGGGTTTCCGGATGCTTTGAGAACGTGGGTGAAGAGGGTGTTCTTCACTACGCTGAGCTTGATGCCCTTCTCGAAGCACTCGCGACGCAGCTTGCTGGTCTGTCCGGCATTGAGTCCGGCGATATCCGTGATGTAGAAATTGGGATATGCCTTCAGCTCTTCCGAGATAGTCTCGATAATCTGATTCTTAAGTTCTTTCTTCATAATTCCCAATTTTTACTCGGCACCGTTGAGGAATGCCTTGAGGTCAACTTTAACGCCGGGGCTCATCGTGGTTGCGAGAGCGCAGCTCTTCATGTAAGTACCCTTGAGGGCCTGGGGTTTGAGCTTGGAGATCGCATTCAGCACCTCTGCAGCATTCTGATAGATCTGCTCGGGAGTGAAGGAGACCTTGCCTATGCCTGTGTGGACGATGCCGGTCTTGTCGACCTTGAAGTCGATCTTACCGCCCTTGACGTCCTTGACGGCGTTACCGATTTCCATGGTAACGGTGCCGGTCTTGGGGTTAGGCATGAGGCCGCGGGGGCCGAGGATCTTACCGAGGGCACCGACCTTCGCCATAACGGAAGGGGTGCAGACGATGACGTCGATGTCGGTCCAACCGCCCTTGATCTTCTCGATGTATTCGTCGAGACCTGCATAGTCGGCTCCTGCTGCCTTTGCCTCGTCCACCTTGTCGGGGGTGCAGAGCGCGAGAACGCGCACGACCTTACCGGTTCCGTGAGGGAGGGTGACAACGCCGCGGATCATCTGGTTGGCCTTACGGGGGTCAACGCCGAGATTCACGGAGAGCTCGACGGTCGCGTCGAACTTGGTGAAAGTAATATCCTTCAAAAGAGCGCACGCCTGTGCGAGAGGATAAACCTGGGTGTGGTCGAACTTGGCCATCACCGCTTTCTGATTTTTCGTAGCCTTACTCATAGCGCGTGTTCAATTAAAGGTCCTTGGGGAATTCACCGGTGACGGTGATACCCATACTTCTAGCTGTGCCTGCAACCATCTTCATTGCGGATGCAATAGTGAAGCAGTTGAGGTCCGGCATCTTTCCTTCTGCGATAGCCTTTACCTGATCCCAGGTAACGGAGGCAACCTTCTTGCGGTTAGGCTCACCGGAGGCCTTGCTTATCTTGGCGGCTTCCTTGAGGGAGACTGCCACAGGGGGCTGCTTGACTTCGAATGTGAAGGATTTGTCGGAATAGACTGTGATAACCACAGGGAGGGTCTTGCCTGCCTGGGCCTGCGTGGCTGCATTGAAAGCCTTGCAGAAGTCCATAATGTTCAAGCCTTTGGAACCGAGGGCCGGTCCGACCGGGGGCGCAGGATTAGCTGCTCCGCCTTTGATCTGGAGCTTGATAAATCCGGTAACTTCTTTTGCCATTTTTACTTGTTATTCTTTAGTTACTTGTGTAAAGCTGAGTTCGAGCTGAGTCTTACGGCCAAAAATGACCACTATAACCTTGACTTTGCTCCTGTCTTCCAGAATCTCGTCGACAGTGCCGCTGAAGCCGTTGAAAGGTCCGTCGGTGATCTTTACGGATTCTCCGATTTCGTAATTCACCACGGTTTCGGCTGCGTTGTCGATGTTTTCATCCTGGACACCGAGAATCCTCTGCACTTCGTCCTCACGGATAGGTACGGGGATCCTTTCAACCTGAGTGCTGCTGATCGTTTTCTTTTCCGTCAGGAAGCCGGACATACCGGGAACAAGGTTGCGGATGATGTTCTCGAGCATCGGGCTGAGCGTTGCCTGGATAAGCACATAGCCGGGGAAGAGCAGTTTGTCGACTGCTTTCCTCTTACCGTTCTTTGTAACTATTTCCTTCTTGACAGGGACCAGAACCTGGCCAACCTGATCGGCAATTCCGCTCCGCTCAATCTCTTTCTCGAGATATTCCTTCGCCTTGCGTTCCTTTCCGCCTGCCGCCCTCAGAACATACCATTTCATTTCAGCCATCGCGGTAAAAATTTACAGTGTGTAGATCAGGGTCATCAGATGCTGGAAAGCATAGTCGATTATGAAGAGCATCAGCGCGAGGATGACGGTAGCCACCATGACGAGCAGTGCAGAACCCTGCAGCTTGTCCCAAGTGGGCCACGTAGTCTTCTTGACGAGCTCCACATAGCACTCTTTTAAGTAATTGATAAACTTTCTCATCTTTACATTTAATTGACGCCGGAAGTTGGAAGCGGAGATCGGCGTCTTTTAAACATTTACCAAATCGTAACCTTTGATATTTGCAGGGGAAGCAGGAATCGAACCCACATTGACGGTTTTGGAGACCGCTGAATTACCATTATTCTATTCCCCTAAAAAGTGGGCGCCCCTGTGAGGGGGAACCCACTTGAGTGTAAGAATCAGGATTAGTCAAGAATCTTGATAACCTGACCTGCGCCAACGGTACGGCCACCTTCGCGGATAGCGAAGCGGAGACCCTCGTTAAGAGCAACAGGGGTGATGAGCTGCACGTTGATTTCCACGTTATCGCCAGGCATCACCATCTCTACGCCTTCGGGGAGCATGATCTCACCGGTAACGTCGAGGGTACGGATGAAGAACTGAGGACGATACTTGTTGTGGAAAGGAGTGTGACGGCCACCTTCTTCTTTCTTCAGAACGTAGATCTGACCAAGGAAGTGGGTGTGAGGGGTGATGGAACCGGGCTTTGCGATAACTTCACCACGCTTGACCTCTTTCTTGTCGATACCACGAAGGAGAAGACCGACATTGTCGCCTGCTTCGCCCTGATCGAGGAGCTTGCGGAACATCTCGACGCCAGTGACGACGGTGTTCTTGGGTTTGTCGTTGAAACCGACGATTTCGGCAGGATCGTTCACGTGAACGGTACCACGCTCGATACGTCCGGTAACCACGGTACCACGGCCGGTGATGGAGAAGATATCCTCGATAGGCATGAGGAAAGGCTTCTCGTTCTCACGGACGGGGATAGGAATGTACTCGTCAACGGCGTTCATGAGTTCCATGACCTTGTCTTCCCACTCGGGTTCTCCGTTGAGGGCGCCGAGGGCGGAGCCGCGGATAACGGGAGCGTTGTCACCGTCGAAGTTGTACTTGCTGAGAAGGTCGCGGACCTCCATCTCTACGAGGTCGAGCATCTCGGGATCGTCCACGAGGTCAACCTTGTTGAGGAACACCACCATCTTAGGCACATTAACCTGGCGGGCCAGGAGGACGTGCTCGTTGGTCTGAGGCATGGGACCGTCAGTTGCTGCCACAACGAGGATTGCACCATCCATCTGGGCGGCACCGGTAACCATGTTCTTCACGTAGTCAGCGTGGCCGGGGCAGTCGACGTGTGCATAGTGACGGGTCTCGGTCTCGTACTCGACGTGAGCGGTGTTGATGGTAATACCACGCTCTTTCTCTTCAGGAGCGTTGTCGATCTGGTCGAAGGACTTGACTTTGCCTTCGTTACCCTTCACGCGGGCGGCCAGCACCTTGGTGATGGCGGCGGTAAGGGTGGTCTTGCCGTGGTCAACGTGGCCGATAGTACCGATGTTGACGTGCGGTTTGGTTCTTACGAATGTTTCTTTTGCCATAATATTATGATATAAAAGTTTATTGCATATTAAAAGAGCCGATGATGGGATTTGAACTCATGACCTCATCCTTACCAAGGATGCGCTCTACCCCTGAGCTACATCGGCTTTTTTTGAGCGGGGTAGGAGAATCGAACTCCCATTTCCAGCTTGGAAGGCTGGCATAATAGCCATTATACGAACCCCGCTATTGAGGGAGGAAGACTCTGCTTCCGCTCTAATGCGTGGGAGGAGGTGGACTCGAACCACCGAACCCGAAGGAGCGGATTTACAGTCCGCCGCAATTGCCGCTATGCGATCCTCCCAAATGGTGCCTGATACTGTTCAGGGCCAGTTTTGAGCCGATAGGGGGATTCGAACCCTCGACCCCGAGATTACAAATCACGTGCTCTGGCCAACTGAGCTATATCGGCGATATTTCAAGCCTTTTTTACAAAAGGACTGCAAAGATAGGGATTATTTGCGATTCTCCAAAAAATTTTCAATCTTTTTCGTCACAGATTTTTCATCCATTCCGCAAAGGACCCACTCTTCGTCTTTGCTTGCATGTCTGATGAATTCGTCGGGAATGCCGATTCCTTCCACTGCAGGCGCATCCTTCCGGCCTGCGAGCTCTTCTGCGACCGCTCCGTAGAGACCGCCCTTGAGGCTTCCGTCTTCCAGGGTGATGATGTGAGCGTATTGCCCGACAATCTTCGCGAGCATCTCTGTATCAAGAGGTTTGATGAACCGGAAGTTGTAAACGCCCACTTCCTCGCCATACTTTTCTGCGATCCGCAGGGCTGCGGACGTGACGGGGCCGGTGCAGACCAGGGCCACCTTCTTTCCGGCCTTGAGTTCCACCGCCTTTCCAGTAGGGAGGATTTCGTACGGTGCATCCTTCCACTCCACTCCTTCACCGCACCCGCGCGGATACCTTATAATATATGGTCCGTGTTCGGTGTTCAGGGCGGAGTACATCAGCTGTTTGAGTTCGGTTTCGTCCTTGGGAGATGCGATGATGGTGCCGGGCACGGTGCGCAGGGCTGCGATGTCGTAGCAGCCGTGGTGCGTGGCTCCGTCTTCACCCACGAGGCCTGCCCGGTCGAAGCAAAGCACTACGGGAAGATGCTGGAGTGCCACGTCGTGGATTATCTGGTCGTAGGCACGCTGGGCGAAGCTGGAGTATATATTGCAGAACGGACGCATCCCTCCGGCGGCGAGGCCGGCGGAGAAAGTGACCGCGTGCTCCTCCTCGATCCCCACATCGAAGAACCTGCCGGGGAAGGCGGCGGCGAACTTGCTCATGCCGCATCCGCTGGCCATGGCGGGCGTGATGCCTACCACGCGATCATCCTGCTTTGCGAGCTCGCAGAGCACCTCTCCGAACACGTCCTGATACCTGTCGGCCAGATACGGGCCGTTCAGGCGCTTGCCGGTTTCCGGGTCGAACCTGCCGGGGGCATGCCAGGTGTAGGGATCCGCCTCCGAGGCCGGGAAACCCTTGCCTTTCACCGTATTGCAGTGCAGCACGCGGGGGCCGGGGATGTTCTTTATACGGCGCAGGGTGTTCACCACCTGCACTATGTCGTTGCCGTCGATGGGGCCGAAGTAGCGGAATCCGAGGGCCTCGAAAAGGTCTCCTCCCGTCTTCTTCACCATCCAGCTCTTGAGGCTGCGCCACCAGCGCTGGATCGCGGCACGCAGGCCTCTCTCTCCCAGGGCGTTCCACACCTTGTTCTTGAAGGCATTGTAGCGCTGCGAGGTGGTGACCCGGAGCAGATAGTTGTGCAGTCCGCCAAGGTTGTGGTCGATGGATATCTCGTTGTCGTTCAGGATCACCAGCAGGTCCGCCTTGGCCGCTCCGGCGTTGTTGATGCCTTCGAAGGCCAGGCCTCCGGTAAGGGCGCCGTCGCCTATCAGGGCGCTGACTTTCTCCTTGCGCCCCTGTATCCTGGCGGCTTCGGCCAGGCCTAGCGCTGCCGATACCGATGTGGAAGAATGTCCGGCCCCGAAACTGTCGTAGGGGCTCTCGTCCATGCGCGGGAATCCGCTGATGCCGCCCCCCTTGCGCAAGGCCCTGAACGCCTCGCGGCGGCCAGTGAGTATCTTGTGGGCATAGGCCTGATGGCCTACGTCGAAGACTATCTTGTCTTCCGGGGCGTCGAACACATAATGCCATCCTACTATGAGTTCCACTGCGCCCAAGCTCGAGCCGAGGTGACCCGGATTCGTGGAGCACACCTCGATTATGTAGTGCCGGATTTCAGCACAGAGTTGCTTAAGTTGATCCGTGCTTAACCCTTTGATGTCGGCAGGGGAGTTTATGGTGTCTAACAGCGGATACGTCATGAGAGTTTGATTTTATGAAGGATGGCAGATGTGCCCAGGGCCACTATGCATACGCCGACAAACATCAGTTCCACGTGCACCGGACCGCTGCCGATGGCGGCTTTACCCAGGATAACACCTGCCAGCATCTTGAACAGCATCAGGCCCAGGTTCTGTATCCAGTAGATGAGCGAGTATGCGGTGCCGAGCACTTTGTCGGGAACGATCTTCGGCACGGACGGCCACATGGCGGCGGGCACCAGCGAGTAGCCGAAGCCCAGGAACACCATGCTGAGGTAGCCCCAGAAGGGCACGCCTGCGGGTGCGAAGGCCAGCAGCAGGTGGGCGATCAGGGCCAGCACCGCTCCGCCGAGCATCCAGCGTGTGGCATGCCCGAGTTTGTCGACCAGGATGCCGAATAGAGGCGCGAAAATGACAGTTGCGAACGGCAGCATACTGACCATCCAGCTGGCGGCCTCCGCAGGTACGTCAAAGCGCGGCACCAGTATTGCGCCGGCGAATTTCTTGAAAGCTATGATGCTGCTGTAGAAGAATACGCAGAGCAGCGAAATCAGGATGAACCGCTTGTTGGTGAGGATGTCGCCAACGTCCGATAGGCGGAATCCTTCGCTCTTGTCTCCGGTGCGTCCGGAAGGGAATCTTTTCGCATCCAGCGCCACGAATACTGCCCAGAGTATGCACCCCAGCAGCAACAGCCCCAGGCCTAACACTGCCGGCCTGGCCGTTTCCGCCAGTGTCAGCACGTCCGCCTCCGGAACCAGTCGTGGTGCCATCACTAGCGCGAATGCCGTTCCCAGCCTGGCGATTGCCAGTTGCAGGCCCATTGCGAAGGCCATTGGTCCGTCCTTGAACCACCGGGCGATGCTCCTCGTTACCGCCACTCCGGCAATTTCACTGCCAAGCCCGAACAGCATGCATCCTGCGTAAGCTATGGCAAGGGAACGCTTTGGCGGCAGCCCTGCGGTGATTGCCCAGAGCACCAGTGCGGCGCCCGCGGTCATCATCCCCACGAAAATGGAGCCGGTGATGCGTACTCCCCACTTGTCGAGGAGCATTCCGCAGACTATAAGCCCACCGAACACGCAGAGCACAGAATAGCCGCTGGTGTAGAGCCCGTACCCCGCAGCGTCCCATCCCAGTTGAGTGAGGGACGGGTCGCTGAAAAAGTGCGATATGCTCGAGAACATATCGTCGAAGAAGTACGAGCCGAACATGGGCACCACCAGACAGGCGAGTGCCACCCACGGCAACAGCTTACGGCCTTTTTCTGTCATTCCGAGCGAAGCGAAGGAATCTTTCTACTCTTTTATGTTAGGCAGTTCCAGGCCATAGCCCTTCTTGCGGTCTTCAGCCTTAAGCAAGATGCTGATAATGAAGGCGATAACACCAAAGCTTGCGAAGATGATCATAGGCACGGTGTATCCGCCTGTGGCTTTCTCTACGTTGCCGATGAGGAGCGGAACACCCCAGAGGCCGATATTCTGCACCCAGAAAATGAGGCAGTATGCGCTGCCCAGCACCTTCTCGTCGATGATCTTCGGCACGCTCGGCCAGAGGGCCGCGGGCACCAGGGAGAAGCTCACGCCCAGCACCAGGATCAAAACCACCGCAAGGGCGGAAGACTTGACCACGGGAAGCAGGAAAGCGAAGCTTAGGTGGCATACTACCATGATGATTGCGCCCACCAGGAGCATGGATGCACCCTTGCCTTTCTTATCCAGGAACAAACCCAGGAACGGGGTGAGAACCATCGCAAGTATAGGGAAAACGCTGAACAGCCGCGCTGCAAAGTCGTTTTCTACGCCCAGGGTAACTTCCAGGTAGTTCGGAGCGAACTTCTGGAAGGGGAATATGCCGCTGTAATATAGCACGCAGAGGATGGAAACAATCCAGAACATCTTGGAACGGAAAACGATGCCAAGATCCTTGATCTGGAATTCATCGGCCTTGGAAGTATCGCTCTGGCCGACTTCCTCAAGCTGGCCGTCGAACTTCTTGTCCATGAAGGTGAAGGATGTGAAGGTGATGAGGCCGATGCAGAGCAGCAGTGCGCCTACAAGTACGGGTGCGCCCACGGTGTCAACGGCAGCCTTGGAGATGGCGGGAGACAGCCACATCGCGGCGAAGACGCCGAGGCGGGCGATACTCATCTCCACACCCATGGCCATTGCCATCTCCTTGCCCTTGAACCACTTGGCTATGGCTTTGGAGACGGTCGTGCCTCCCATCTCGCATCCACATCCGAAAATCATGAATCCGAGCGTAGCCATCTTTGCGCTGGCGGGGAATGAAGTCCACCAGCTGCCCATCCAGTTGCAGAAGTCCGTGGCCTGGAACCAGTCGCTCACGCCGATGTATTTGATGAATGCGCCGCCGACCATGAGCGCTGCCGACAGGATGCCGGTGAAACGCACTCCCATCTTGTCGAGGATGATGCCCGCGAAGATGAGGAAGAAACAGAACACGTTGAGGAAATATTCGCCTCCGGCGTATGTGCCGAAGGTGGCGCTGTCCCATCCGCGGACGCTTTCAAGGGTGGATTTGAGCGGAGAGAGGATGTCTGCGAACAGATATGCGAAGAACATCATCAACGCTATGAGAATCAGAGCGCTCCAGCGCGCCACGGCGCTGTCGTTCATCAGTTTTTGTATTTTTTCTGCCATAATTCAAATACTAGAACGGAAGATCGTCTGAAGGATCGCCACCGAAACCTGCGGGGGCTTCAGGCTGCACGGGTGCCGCGGACTGCACGGGCTCGGACTGCACGGGAGGCGCCGGCTGTCCGTACTGGGGCTGGCTGTACTGGTTGCCTCCGAACTGAGGTCCACCCTGAGGAGCGGGATAGCCGTATTGCTGGCGGGGCTGTGCGCCCTCTTCATCCGGACGGCGGCTCAGGAGCTGGATGTTGTCCGCCACGACTTCTGTGGTGTACTTCTGGACTCCGGCCTGATCCGTATACTGGCGGGTGCGAAGCCGTCCTTCTACGTAGATCATTGTTCCTTTATGTATGAACTTCTCTGCAAGGTCTGCGGAATTGCGCCATGCAACGATGTTGTGCCATTCCGTATTCTCTCTGGTCTCTCCGCTGCGATCTCTGTATCTCTCAGTGGTAGCAAGTGTGAATGTGGCTACTTTACTTCCGGGGCCACCTCCGGAATTTCCATCAAGGTAACGTACATTAGGGTCGCGTCCAACGTTACCGATCAGCATTACTTTATTCAAACTCATATCTCAAAAATTTAGGATTCGCAAGGTACGAAAAAAGAATCTAAAAACCAACGGAAACCGGGCAACCGGTCATGAGGGGATAGCCGGTCTCCGCC
>JAEEGJ010024506.1_pt1 | contig 12500 bp, 7 predicted proteins | sample 8958761 | NCBI WGS metagenome assembly JAEEGJ01 (sample SAMN16246546, study PRJNA631951) | gut metagenome | biome: gut microbiome; feature: rumen; material: RS-attached | host: Bos | place: Iran: Karaj | collected 2018-10 | reverse complement strand
CATGTGTTCGGTGAGACCAAGGAACAGTTATTCGAGAACATCAAGCAAAAGATATGGGCGATGTCCTCAGAGGCCCGCATCCTCGACGAGGAAGTGGCTGCAGAGTATAACCAGTGGATTGCCGACAATTGGAAGGCAAAGAGCGTACCGGCAGAGATCAAGAACATGGGAATGCGGGATATGCGCTATGCCCTTCCCTACTCCAAAGAGTTCAAACAATGGCTCAGAAAACATAACTGATATGGTGAACATCAATGGATTCGACTTCTATGAGGAACCGGGCATCTGTGGAACATGCCCCTTCCTCATTACTGGCAATACCAGCGTGCCAGGCATTTCCTGTCATAGCGACCGAGGCCTGTGCATCCAGTGGAATGAGGCGCATCACACATGGGCCAACATACCACGTCGATGCAAGAAACTCTTCAAAAGCGCTTTTATGCTATACAATGACAGCGGAGAAACATTAGTAATAACCAAGAAGGAATAAGGTATATGAAAACGATTATTTGCAAATTCAAGTCTGATGGTACGGACATCAGAAAGACAGCTGTCATCAATGATTCGCTGGATACCCTCAGTAAATCCAAAAGAAACGAGGCAACTGACATTATTGAGCCTGATACGCTGGACTTCGAGGGATGGTGTATCTACTTTGAGATAACAGACACGCTTGCCTATGAAGTCATGTTCGTATATGACCAAGAGAAAGACATAAAGACACTGAAACCTGTCAAGGCCATCACATGGGATGGATCTGACATAGACCATGTAGCCATTACGGATGTGCAAGAGGCATACGTCACGATTCGTTAGAAATAAAAGTGTTAAAATGCCGACAAATGCGAGGATATTGTTAACTTTGCAACCATTTAAACGATAATGAAGATGAAAAAACTCATGCTTTTACTGATGCTGATGGTGGCACTGCCATCGACAGCCCAGAACTCAGATAACCCATTTCCCAAGAAGGGCTATAAGGTCAAGTGGATCAAGAGAACGCCAAATGGCTTTGAATCATACGCCTGTACTATCAGGAAGTTCGAGGACAGCGACACCATCTACTACATGACCTATTCCCCACCCGACCTGCAGCCCTATTGTGTCTGCTTCAGTCTGATACACCAGAAAGGGGCAGAGATGATTGCTGATGCAATGAAGCATCGGAATAAGAGCGGCCGTATCAAATGGATAAAGGGATATTTGAGATACACCCATGCCTGTCAGGTAGATCCTGTCAACAGGTACAACGACTATTGGACTTACTTCAAGCCCAAGATATGGGAGAGAACACTGGCCAAGAACTTCTCGTTATCCGCAGCCATCTACGCCTACAACAGAGATCGGGCCAAAGATGCAAGGTGGGCTGACACAACACCTGAGCAGTGGCTACAGCTCTATCAGGCTGCAAAGGTGATCCTGCCGCTGATGGGAGCCGGAGAAGATACGAAAACCCTCTATGACAAGATATGTACCGAGGGCGGATATTGATGCACCAAAGGATTTAATCTTTAATAAAGAAGAAATATATGATAGATAAAATACTGTCCTTTACCGCCTTTATAATCCTATGGGCCATCCTCTTCATTGGGTTGATGATAGTGCCCAGGGAGAAAAGAAAGGAAGTCCCCCGCACCAAACAGCCCAAGGACAAGGTGCCTAAGCTGCGCAAGCCGTCAGAGAAGCCCCCGAAGAAGGAGGACGAGCGTGCTGATAAGGAGCGGAAAGAAGAGAATAAGCGCCAAGTGAAAGAGGATAAAGCCCGCCGCAAGCGTGAGAAGGAGTTGGCCAAGAAGCAAATGAAGGAACGCGAGGCACTGGAGCGTAAGACCCGTGAAGAGAAGCGACGCAAGGAGGCTGAGAAGAAGGCCCGCAAAGAGGAAGAACGCAAACGGGATCGTGAGCGCAAGAAGAAACGTGAGCGCGAACGTCGCAGACGAGCAGAGGAAGACCGCAGGAAGCGCGAATACGAAGCAATGCTCTATGACGAGTACCGCCGTCAGCAAGGATTCAGCTCATAAGACTCACTGTTGTACGAGTCGGTCATAACGGAAGAGCTGGTATTTACGGATAATCTGTTCGCAGAGCTGGACATAATCCCTGGCAGTGGCATAACCTGCGGCCTTCAGGGCCAAAAGCCAATGGTGATAGTCGGTAGAGGAATAGCTATGGCAGCGTTTGTAACGGTCGGACATCAACAGTCGGGAATGATGGTCGATGCTTTCCTCGACAGTGGCGTAGTTGCAGAACTTCTCATCCGGCTTGTCATCATTGTGCAGACTATAAGGCCTGCCCTCGGCCAACCACTGCGGACTACACTTGATGCCAAAGTAGTTATTACCCTTGCGAGCCAGGTCTGAACGGCCCCAATCACTCTCAAAGGCCATCTGGGCCAATGTCACTGAGGCAGGGATGCCATACTGTCGCTGTTGTTCCATGGCGGCAGGGGCATAGTGCGAGAGGAACGTCTTACGATCCATCCGCTGGTGTTGGCTGATGCTGTCGATGTCGGCAGTAACACCCTCGCCCAGCAATGCCGTACAGGCTTCAGCCCTCACGTCCCCTATATATAATAATAATGTATAGGGGTCGGTCAGTGCGCCCTTATAGCGGCAGGTGATATGCAGATGACTACCAGTGGAGCGTCCCGTATTCCCGCTGATGGCCACCACGTCACCGGCAATCAGTTCGTCGCCCTCACTGACCCTGACCTTTGACAGGTGGCAGTAGCTGATGGTATATTCCCCATGCTGCAGCACCACATAGGTGCCTGAGCGAGGGTCAGCACCAACCTTCTTCACCGTGCCATCGAACATGGCATAGACCTCTTCATAATAAGCTTTCAGGTCGAGACCGTTGTGTGAGGCCTTGGCTCCAGTAAAAGGGTCACGGCGAGTACCAAACGGCGAATTGACCTTTACATGCTTCAACGGATATGATACGCTCAGGTATCGCTGAATCCAAAAATCTCTGTCCGCCGCCCACGCTTGGGCTGACAGACAGAGCAGGATAACGCATAAAATGAGTGTACAAAATCTTCTCATTGGATAATTTTAATTGTATAAAATGAATAAAATATTACGAGTGCAAAGGAACACATTTTCATCGGAACCCGATGCCAATATAAATTTTGTTCCCTGAATTAACAACTCACGATGTCATTCTATAGTGAAGTGTTAATTCACGAACGAAAACTTCATCTGCCTGCCCGTCTCACCATAAAGCCATACCTTTGCAGCACATTTACAAAAACTGAATAGACAAATGGCAAACAAAGAACATTTCAAACAAGAGGAAATTCCATACGGAATCCTTGCGAAGTTTGGTCTCACTCAGGAAATGATTGAGGACCTTCCACAGAACGTAATACACCGTCTGCTTTCATCGCGTACCACGCCCGTGTTACCTATAGTTACTGAGAACATCGACGGCGAGACGATTCTGTCATACGCCCGTATCTCACTCATCCGTCTGGATGACGGCTCAGTAGATGTGTACTTCATTCCCAAATGGGTGGACGAAGATCTGGAGGAGTTTAGCATCGACCAGCAGGAACAGCTGAAAGCAGGCCGCGTCGTTAAGGCAGACCTGGCAAAAGAAGGACGCTGCTTTGTGCAGTTCGACGAGGTAATTAACCAGGTGATGGCCGTTCCCGTGGAGATTATCAACCAAAACATTTCCATCCTGACACGCACCCTTTTCCTTTCCGACGCTGACAAGGCCCTGTTAGAGGACGGCGGCATCGTGGAGATGGAAATCCACCACCAGAACATCAGTGCAGGCATCGACCTGAACGAACTAACCGGCATCCGTATCTCTGATGGCGACAGTATTGCTTGGCGTGAGGATGCCAAGGTAGATTCTCTGCCACGATATAACTTCGGGCTCTTCGGTTGTTGGGTATGCGGTGATGACAACACGCTTAACTACATCTCTGAGGATGACTATACCGAGGAGATCCTGGACGAGCAGAAGCGTACACAGTCGATGAATGCCGCCAAGGCTCAGTTGAGCCAACTGAAAGTATAAGGATGTTTTTTGCATATTATTCATAAAATTAGATTTTTAGAGCCGTGCTGCCTGAGATAGGTCGCACGGCTCTTTTTAGATGGGTCACTTCTTTTCCAGCGTCCAAGGCTTGACTTCGGTGACTCTGCAGTCGAGGGTAATGGCATCGTTATAGACACCGAACTGCACAGGACCCTTCGCATCGATATAGGTGCCGGGCTTCAGAAAATCCTCGTTCTGTGGGTCGAAATAGAGGAAATTGACCCAGGTGAACTCAGCCACGTCCTTGGTCTTATCAACGGAGAAGGCGCTAAAGACAAGGAAGATCTTTCCATTCTTGTCCTCCTTCAGCTCTACATCCTTCTTGCCGAGTTTGCCACGGAAAGAGAGGACACCCTCGATAGCATCAGTGCCGTCATTGGTCAGTTCAACACTTTCTGGACGCAGATAGCAGCACGTCTTACCGTTATGCTTCTGGATGCTCATTTCACCAGCGAGGTTCACACGACGGCCAACGGTCAGTTCAGACACGTTACCCTTGCTTGGAGCCATCATCACATTGATGGAGAGCTCTTTCGTCTCACCGCTCTTGCCAGTGATAGGCAGTACAACACCACAAGAAAGATAGCTTGCGCCCTTCTTGTCCTTCTTCACACTTGCTGCGCGATTGATGGTTGCGCAGACTTTCAATTCTTCAATCTTAATCATAACTATAAATACTTTAAAACTATAAAACTTATATTTCTATTCTCAATTTGTCTAAGCCAGACGCTGGCCTGTATTCCGCTGCTCTTCCGGGTACTCCGCATCGAAGTTCATCATGGCAGTCTCACGGGCCACAACGGGGTCGATGGACTCGCGCTGACGTCTGATCAGGGTGGCAGCCTTTTGTTGCTCTGTCTGTTCCTGCTGCTGAACGGCTTTCGCCTGTTCACTGGAGGTTTCGTCATTGCCTGTATGGTCGAGCAAGACAGCCATGCCAATGGCAGAGGTAAACAGGCCGGATATCAGGCTGGTAAAGAGGTCGCCGCCTTGCTGGTAGGCATTCTCATTCGCCTGATTCTGTCCCATCAGATAGGCCAAGAGCGTATTTGGATCATTGCTACCCGTTTGTTGGGTGAGCTGTGCGCCAGCCTGGGCATTCTGCTGCTGTTGGGGAGTCAGTTGTGTCTGGGCAAATAGTCTGTCTGCCTGAGTAGGGGACGTATCTACCCCACTCTTCCGACTGGCCAGCAAGTCTGTGTTGGTTCCTTTCTTCAGTACCGTCGCAGTCAGATTACCACGGACGGCAATCTCTGCGAGATAGTTCAGCGGGTCAACAGTCTTCATCTCTGTGGTCCCTACAGCCTGATACTTCACGGTCAGATGCAAGTGGGGGCCAGTACTATTTCCTGTGTTCCCTGACACGCCAAGCTTTTGCCCCGCATTCACCACATTACCCTGTTTCACGGCCACACTATCCAGATGACAATAGGACACGCGCCATTTGGCTCCGTCAGCACGGTCGTACTCCACAACAGCGTAGTTGCCGCTGGTCTTGTCGCTTCCGACCGTCACCACGCGGCCCTGGTTCTCCGTGGCCAGCACATCCTCATACTTCGCCCGTAGGTCAATGCCGTTATGTGCATGGTTCCTGTAGCTGGTAGGCGAAAGGCCGAAGCCATCGGACATGACCATATTTTCGCCAGCGAGAGGAAAGGAATAGCCTTGACTCGTAGCCAACGGCATCGTCTGTTGCTCTGCTACTCGTGGCAAGGTCTTCGCCTGTTTGTCGTACTTGCTCAGTCCATACGCCTCGATATCTGCTATCAGCATGTTGGCATAGTTGCGATTGGTGGCATAGCCTGCCGCCTGCAGACCATTGGCCCATCCGCGATAGTCATCATCCGCACACCGGCGACAGGCTGCATAGCGGTTGCCCATCAGGAACTGCGAATGATGATTGATACTCTCCTCGACGGTAGCATAGTTGCAGAACTTCTCATTCGGCTTATCGTCATGATGCAGACTGTACGGCTTGCCCTCGGCGAGCCACTGACTGCTACACTTGATGCCGAAGTAGTTGTTGCCTGTCTGTGCCAGGTTCGACTTACCTCCAGCCGACTCGATATACATCTGCGCCAACGTCACTGAGGCAGGAATACCATATTTCTGTTGCTGTGCCATAGCAAGAGGTGCATAGCGCTCAAAGAACGCAACCTTTTCTTGATTCAAATTTCCCATTGCTATTCACTTTTAAAGATGCATTGTGCGTTTCGGCTCAGGTTCCAACTCGGCAATCTTTGCCGCTTCCTTCGCTTCTGCTACAGGCTCAGTCTGCTGTTGCGACTGGTTTACACAAAGCTTTTTCTGAAATAACTGGGCGGCAAGCGCCACCTTGAATGCCTCACGGTCTTCAGAGAGCCAGAACCGCTGAATCTGCGACTTGCTGAGTTCGACGGGTTTCTGACGTTCGCCATCGATGGTGGCAAACATAATCGTCGCTCCCTCATGGTATCTGTCCTTGGTGATGTTCACCTTCGAGATACGCGAGACATCTGTTCCTTCAGGAACTTTCGGCATCAGCACGTCGGCCTTGCTCTCAGGATGGTTGACCACCATCTGGTAGTATTTCTGCGCCAGCTCACTGCGCACCGTGTCAAACTCCGGCGTGCGGAACGACTGGAAGAAACTGTCTATATCCTCGCGCTCTGGGTAGATGGTGAAGGCTTTCTCGTCAGCAGGCTTCACATAGAGCACATAACGGTCACGATCGTCACGGGTCATAGATACCTGCTCGAAGGAAACCGAACGGATCACCTCCTCGGCAACGGTACCCTGAGCGACTGTCTGTGGCTCTTCGCCACGCATGGCCGCATAGTCGATGTCCTCACCCTTCATGATCTTGCCCAACACCCTGATGGCATCGTTCATGTCATGCTCCAGTTGATCCATCATCTGCGGATTCTCCTGCAACTGCTGCTGCCAGTCGGGAATCATCGACAGGCTGTCACTCGACAGTTGGGCTGGCAGATTCTGACGGGCCATAATGACTCCCGCCGCCAGTTCCTGGACTAAGCGGTCATACCGATGGGCTTCTGCAGGTGTCATATCCGGCTGGTTCTGACGGTTCAAACGCTGGGGCGCACCTGTATAGGCTATGGCCGCACGATAGATGTCGTTGGCCCGCTCGATGGCTGTTTCCTTCTCTTCCCCAACAGCGGCCTTGCGCGAGTTGTTGATAAGCAGGCCATCGTCATTGCTGTCATAATCCGTCAGCAACAGCGGGTTCACCTGTATGCGGTCATCACTTTTCTTGAGGGCAGTCACCAATTCATCCACTTGGTCGTAGATGGGTTTCGCTTCCTTCTCATTCAGTTTCGGGTCAACGAGCGCATCACAGATGGCAATGCGCAATCCAGCCCTTACCAGTTTCGGCAGATATATATCCAACGCATGGTGGGGGAAAGAGGTATAGTCAAACTTCTTTCTTCCCGCGGACTGCTTTGACAGGGCGATTCCAAGGATACGCGACGCCTTTTCGGCATCCTCGCCAAAGGCTTCGTAGAAGTCGCCGTTGCGCATCAGGATCATCGCATCAGGATGCTTCTCCTTCAGCTCCTGAACCTGATGATAGGCCTGGGCCTCGCGGTTAAGAGCCACCACCTTGGGGCACTCACCCTTCGTATCGTTCTGGAGCGCCATAGTCAGAGCCTCGTAAGGACGGGACAGACGAGAGGCCGTTACCACATCATCACTCAGGTTGCAACATTTGTTCATCCAAACACCTTTGTTGGTTTTCGCCATCTCCAAGGCACCGACAATCAAACCGGCTGTCACTACAGCTGCAGCGACGTCCTTGCCCGAAGACTCTTTAGCCTCACGGTCACGTTTCTCGTCCTCTTTCTTCTTGATCTCATCGAGGGCTTTCTGGTCTTCTGCCTTCTGCTCCTTCTCCTTCTTCAGGTTTTCATCAAGGGCCTTTTGCTCTTCCTTGACCTTCGGTCGAGCCTGCTCACGCTCGGCAGAGCTGATGCGAGCATCGCTCTGCTCTTGCTTAATCGTAGCCTTTTTCTCTTTCTTATCCTCTGTAACGATATTGGCTTTTTCTTCCCGGAGTTGCTTGATAGTAGCCAGTCGGACAATATCCATTTTCACACAGTCTGTTGGCTTGCCAAAGGCTGGGTTCTGGTAAAAGCTGGGGCTTTCATCACGGGGACTGAAGATATGACCAGGATATTTATCCATAAACGCCTGAACATCCTCTGTTTCCTCTGCATCGAGATTGCCGAAGTCACCATTGATGATGGCAGAAAGGGCATATTCTGGCACTTTCACAGTGTCTACCTGCACGGTTATCTGCTGATCCTCTGAGGTCAGCACTTCGTCCATCAGAGTAATCACCTGTTGACGGGCTTCCTCCGGCAGGTCTTTCAGATAGAGTTGGTTACGGTGGTCGTAGGCATCCTCGCGATTCTCAAACACCTCGATGTCATCACCAACCGCCATAGCATGACTAAGCACCCTATCCTTTGTTTCCAATCCATCATAGAACTTAGGAACCACTATAGGTACACGCAGCGCCAGTGGGAGATAATCCAGCTTTGCATCATTGGCCAAACTGCATATATGCTCCACTGCTGATTTTTCCTGTGAGCTTTTCAATCCGTCAGACAGTTCCTTCAGTACTTGTTTCTGTACCTCTGGAGAGAAGTCCGTGAGCATCATGGCACCTTCACTTTTCGCAGCTGCATCCATGCCCTCATAGAGCATGATATACGGGGGATCGACAGTCACAGCACTGTACTTTTCCATCTCACCTGTATCTTTACGCAGGAGTTCTGCCTCCTTTAGCAAGAAGACTGGCGTATTGGTTAGTTCTGCGTCTTTATACTGCTGCACCACATCGTCATGCTGTCTGGTGAGCTGGCTTTTCTGACTATCCTCTTCACGCCACTTGACATCACGAGTCAACCACTCAGCCGTATTCATGGAATAATACGGATTGATAGGGTTGATATCCACAGGGATGCCGTTTATCTCCAGACGGTTCTCATTGAGGACATTGAAAAGTGCATCTTCCTTCACACCCTCACCACCATATTCGAGCAAGATATCGAGGTCACTGCCCTCCTTGGCTTCACCTCTGGACCGGCTGCCGATGATGGTCACCTGTTTCACATAGATGTCTTTACCAGGGAAGTCTTCTGCCAGTTTCTCATTCACATAGTCCTCAACCATCTGCTTGACCTCATACTGCGTATAATCCTCCAGCCCCTGAACCTTCGGGCCAAGTTTCAACGGATTCACACAGCTCAACAGATCATAGAGCACGCGGTCGGCGACCTCTTCCTTATTGGTATACTCAATATGCAGGAAGTCGGCAACGGCATTCCAGAACTTGCTCAGTACTGCAGAGACCTTATCGAAGATGCCAGCGGCATTCTCCTTGTCAGCCACGAACTCCTGCAGACGCTGAGTGCCACGCTGGCCACTATACTGAGCCAAGGCCTCCGAAGCGATTTCATCATCCGTATGCAGATTGGGGTATTGGCTCTTGACATCATCCCACACCTCCGGCGTGTCCTTCATCATCTGGACGACCTTTTCCCACTCTTTCGGATTCTGCAGACGCAGGACTTCGGCCCACAAGTGGGTATATTCGTGGATAGGCGTCTCTACCGTGGCCACATTGGGGTCAAGATAGACCTTTCCCTCATGTACAAAGCCATAGACCTGACCTTCCTTGTCACGGAACAGGATGGGTTTCCTGCTCTCGTTGGCCTGATCCTTATACTTCTCAAGGACGCGCTCACCTTCGGCAGCATCGAGATTCACGTCGATGCCTGCACCACGCATACGCTCAATCAGGGCGTCACGCAGCTCTAAAGAGGGCATTTCCACCTTCTGTTCCTGCTTGACCACTTGGGCAGCAATGCGAACAGGTTGTGAAACCACCGTCTTCTTCTCTATCTCCTGGGCAAGAGGCATCTTCACCTCCAGCTCAGGGTGATACTGCAAATAGTTGTCGGTATGAGCCAACACCACAGCACGAACTTCCACATCCTTGCCGAAGTTGGCCTGTGCGGCCTGAGAGAGGGTATGGCCTGTGTCGAGCACATTATCCACCAAGACAACAATCGTCCCCTCCGACAACTCATCATTGAAGGTGAAGTCTATCTTCGGCAGGTTCACGTTGCCGTTCTCCTTCTTCAGATCGTAAAGCGAGGGATGGGGAGAACTGATCAGGCTGCTGTTGCTGTCTATTTCCATATAGTCACCAAGGTCGTAGGCGATATCATCCGTATAGCCCGGGATGCCTGTCTTTCCTGGCATGGGGACAAGCACCATCCTTTCACGCTCTGCCTCTGGAATCTTCCCAAAGAGATCGGATAACTGGCTGACGGCCTCGGTGATGACATCATTGCTACCCCCTTCCTTGACCTGATGGGCCAAGGTTCTCAGCTCCTCGCCACGCTCTCCTACACCATACTGGCCCAAAGAATAGACCACGATAGGCTTTTCTGCTGCATGGGCAATCTCCACAGTTTCTGCCTTGGCCTCCGGCTCCACAGAAACAGCAACATCCTCGCCTGTGTGCCAGTCGATGTTATGCTCTTGCAAATACTTACGTGTGGCAAAGATGACTTCGTTGTCCTGGCATACCTTGTCACCTCCGGTATCATTGTTGGCCATATTGACCAGCCATTCCTTATCCTCCATGCGCTGCTTGTTGGTATCAACAATCTGCTGCATGAACTCCTCACACTTCTGGCGCAGGGTGAACTCTCCCTCGACCTCCGGGTCGCTGACCATCAGGTCACCGTCCCAATGGCCACAGCGCACATAGCCGCGGTTGCGCCAGCTGCCTGTATCGGCCATCTCGCGCATCTCGCTGATGCTGACAAACGGATAGGCCTCACGGGCAAACGTCACCTTATGATAGCGGCCTTCCTTCGAGAACTTATAGGGCAGTTCCTCGGGCTTGGGCATGTTCTTGGTGGTCTCGTCGAGCGAAGCCTGGATCTGTTTCTCCAAGGCATCCAGCTCCGTCTTCAGGCCCTTCAAGTCATCTTCCTTTCCCCAAGGCTTTCCAGCGATGCGCTGGTATTCGGCAATGTCCTGTGACAGTTTCGCATTGCGCTCCTGATACTGGGCAATGATACTAGGAATACGCTCCAGTGCCTGGACGCCATAGCGCACGGCCCCCAAGCGGTTGTCCTTGCTCATGGCAAGATGGCCGTTGTTATGCTCATAGAGGTAATGGCCTTTCACATAGAAGGTGTTGCCAGCATAGACCTCCTTCTTCATCTTCTCGTCGTACATATAAACCGTATTGACAATCAGCGGGAAGCCATAGACCTCACCCATCTGACGGTCTTTGTTACCGATGGTTCGCCCGGCATCCTGCAAGGCAGCACCCATCCCTTCCACGTTATAGGAACCATCAGCTGCAAACTCCTTGACCTTTGGCATCGTCAGACCTGGCAGGAAAGTGCCGTCCTCGCCATATTTGGCAGCGGCCTTGAACTTCTCATAGTCCTCTGTCATATCCTTGATGATGACGTCGTTCTTCTGTACTTTCTCCTGAGCCACTTCCAAGCGCCACTCGGTTTCCCGTCTGGCCTGCATGTAGGTCTTACGCTCCGACTCCAAAGCCATGATCTTTTTCTCCAGCTTAGCCTTCTGAAGCAGGTCGTCATTGCCGGAGAGGATGGCCACATACTCGGCGAAGTTCATGCCGTTCTCTTCATCCATCGCTCCCTCGTCGATAACACGCGAGCCAAGGCTGTTAGTCTTCAGCTGGGTGATGAAGAGCTGCTTGTTCTGAAGCAGGTTGAACTTATAACTATCGAGGGTACGCTCCACAGCGTAGATGATGATATCCACGTTGTTATTGGCATAGAGCTTGGCTACCTCATTGCCTGAACGACGGGCACGGCCATTACGCTGCTCCAAGTCGGAGGGTCGCCAGGGTATATCGATGTGATGGACTGCCACGGCACGCTTCTGGGCATTGACACCCGTACCAAGGGTAGAGGTGGAACCGAAGAGTACACGGATGGTGCCTTCGTTCATGGCCTTGATGATATCCTTGCGCTGCTTCTCGTTCTTCGCCTCCTGAATGAAGCGAATCTCCTCGGCTGGGATGTTATAGTCACGAACGAGCTTATCCTTGATCTCCTGGAAGATATTCCACTCACCCGGCTTATAGGTCGAGAGGTCACTGAAGATGAACTGTGTTCCCTTCTGCTCGTTGTATTTCTGGTAATAGTCTGCCACCAGACGCGCACAGTGGCTGGCCTTGTTCTCTGGGTCATCGCCAAAGAGTTCCTGGTCAACCAGTCGCATATCGAGCGAGGCCTTTCGGCTGGCATCGGTGGCTATGAGCATCTTTCCCTTCTGTTCACGGTCGTTCAGCGGGCCACGGAAGATAAGTTCGCCGTCACCTGTCTGAGCAAACTGCACCAGACGCTCATTGAAGTCCTGCTGGTCTGCCGTCGGCTTGATGT
>JAEEGJ010024502.1_pt1 | contig 12501 bp, 10 predicted proteins | sample 8958761 | NCBI WGS metagenome assembly JAEEGJ01 (sample SAMN16246546, study PRJNA631951) | gut metagenome | biome: gut microbiome; feature: rumen; material: RS-attached | host: Bos | place: Iran: Karaj | collected 2018-10 | reverse complement strand
TCGTAGTTTATCATTTCAGGTCCTTGTTTATGTCAACAGAAATCAGTTTATAAAGTTGGGCGTACTCAGGATAGTCCCTGAGCAGTTCCAGATGCTCGTTTATCACCTTGCGGTCACCACGTACGGCAGGTCCGGTCTGGGCTTGCACGGGGCTCATGGTCTCCACCTTGCGGGCGGTCTCACGCACCAGCGGCAGCATCACGCCAAAAGGTACCCCCTCAGTGGCCAGAAGATCCTCACTTATGGCATACATCCGGTTGGCAAAATTGCAGGCAAACACCGCTGCCACATGCAGTTTCTTGCGACCCGTTGAACTCAAGGGCGTAACCTTTTTTGAAAGGTCCGATGCCAGATGTATTATTGTCTCCAGTTCTGCAGCATCTGAGCCCTCCACGAACACCGGAACCTGGGGCCAGTCAATCTGTGCACCCTTGGAGAATGTCTGCATAGCGTAGAGCACACCGTATCGCTTTGCACCGGCATCTTTCCATATATCCATAGGTACGCTGCCGGCGGTGTGCAGGAACAGGGCGTTCCCCCTACCCTTCACTATGGCCGGAGCCAACTCCAAAAGGGCGTCATCGGTAAGCATTGTAAGATAGACATCGGCCTCAGGCAGATTATCCAGAGAGTCCGTTGCGGGAGCACCCAGAGTATCAGCCAGTTCAAGAGCATTGGCCATAGTGCGGCTATAGACGCAAGCAATGGTATGCCCCGCAGCCTTGAGTTGCGGTCCCATGCAAGTGGCTACACGGCCCGATCCTATCAACGCTATCCTCATCGGCTCAGAATTTCTCCTTGTGAACCTTGGTCCACTCTATCTTGTCGTCCTCGTAAGGCTTGCGGTCCATATTCTTGTAGCCCACGCCCACAATGCACTCGGGCTCATACTGCTCAGGGATGCCCAACAGCTCCATCAGGGTCTGCTTGGTGCTCTTGCCGTCTGCATCGGCCCTACCGCGCATATGGCACCAGCAGCTGCCCAGACCCAGATCCTCGGCCTGCAACTGCATATCTATGGCAGCAATGGAGCAGTCCTCTATCCAGCAGTCACTCTTTGTAGGGTCACCCAGCACCACAACGGCAAACACAGCCTCGGCCAGGAACCCGGAACCCATGGCGCGGCACTTGGACAGTTTCTCCAGCATAGCCGGATCCTCAACGGTCACAAACTCCCAACCGCGGTTGTTCTTGGCGGTGGGTGAAATCAGGGCAGCACGCAGGATGGTCTGCTTCTGCTCATCAGAGAGTTTCTGAGTGGTGAACTTGCGCATGCTGCGGCGCGTTGCTATAAGGTCGCTGAACTTGTTCATAACGGGAATAACATTAGTTGTCCGCGAATTTAGTCAAAAATCCCGGAACGTCCGCACGTATGCGCGCGCTAAAGGCGCAACTTTTTACCGTTTTACAGGATTGGGATATGTGTAGATAGTTTCGGTTGACCTGGACAATCCGTAAATCACGTCACGGGCTGCATCATATTCAATGCACGCTATGCGTTCCGCAAGCCTGCATCCTCCCAGGAAATTTCCCTTCCAGTCAAACACCAGGATCTCAGGACGGTTATCCTGCGAGTTTACCCCCCATTCGTTCCCTTCATTCCAATACAGGGCAAACAGATAATCATCCGACAGGGCCGCATCGGTAAAGAACATCTCGTCACGTTCCGTTGCCTGATATTCATCATCATACGTAACAGTGCCCTTCTGATGGATTGCATTTACGACCAGAGCCTCTCCACGGACATCAATAAAACCCCATTTGTTGTTATTCATCACAACAGCTTTACCCTCTTGAAAATTCCTGGAGTATTCATATTGACATGGAATTATTTCTTCACCTTTTTTATTGATATAACCAAATTTACCCTTTCTTAGAACTCTGGATAATCCATCATAAAAGCCATCTGCCTCTTGACATTTTATTGACACCAACGGACTAAGATTGCCATCAGTTGATTCAAAGAACATCCATTTGTTTCTTCTCTTTAATACTAATCCGCCAACATACGAATACAACTCCTCATATTTTATCGGAATCACGATATTTCCGTTTATGTCAATTAGCCCATTTCTGGTCTTACCGTTTTTTCTTTTAATAGCTGCTCTAAAGAAAGCCTTTCCGCAATAATCAATCTGGGAATAATGTAAATTGGAAAGCTTTCTTTCACCACTTATGATAGACCATTCGTTTTTGGCATTTTCTGCCACAACAACACCATTCGACCTCATTATGATCCTTACATTGCCAATAGTATCCAGCACGTCAAAGGCCTTATCAACAACAAAATAAATTCCATCTTTACTTACAACGGCAATTCCGTTATCAAAATCCCATGCTGTATCCCATTCCTCTGGAGATATCGTTTTGCCACTTTGATCAATATAGATTTCTTTCTTTCCTTTATTTACGACAGCCCAACCTTCAGAAAAATGAACCCCATTCGTTTCATCGAAAATCAATGGAATTGCTACTCTTCTTTCATTTACATCAAAGAATCCCATCTTATTGTTTTTGACAACACCTACAAGACCATTATTGTCATTATTTAAGAGATTTCCGATGATGATATCATCGTATTCTATTGGAACGACAATATCACCATCCATGTCTATCAATCCCCATCTCCCATCTTTAAGAACAACGGAATACCCGCCACGGTAGTCTGACACATAATCATATTCCATAGGAATAACAAGTTTGCCCGTGTTGTCAACAAATCCCCACTTACCATTGCTCTCATCGGGATAATACATGTTATAAAAGCCGTATTTCCTCTGGGAGGATGTCCCTAGCACCACTTTCCTTAATTCATGATGAACACTATCAGTATGGATCATAACTCTTGCTCTCTCATTCTCAAAAGGCCAAACATAATCATACTCATAAGGAACAATAAGTTGACCATCAAGATTAATGCAACCACATTTTCCATCTTTCATTACTGTAGCATAACCGTTATGGAAATCACTTGCATAATCCCAATACATAAATGTTTGAGCGTTAATAATCGGTGCTGTTAATAACAAGCCCAAAGTCATCAATCCACGCCATACATATTTTTCAATAAAACCTGCAAACACTATTTTCATAATTAACTGTTGATAAGGACAAAAAACTAAGGATGAACGCAAGTTATGCAAATATTGGAAAAAAGTCATTGATCACGGGCCAAAAATTATACTCTAACGCGGATTTGTACGTTATTAAAAAAGCATGCTCTTAAAAAAATATACACTTGCAGCCATTCTGTTGTGCCTGGCAATCACCAGCCAGGCACGTCGTGTGTATATCCATGGTCGAGTGACCGATGAATCCGGACAGCCGGTGGAGTTGGCTACGGTCAATGAGGAACTCACGCTGCACTCAGCCATGACCAACCTTAAGGGTGAGTATTCATTTACCGTAAACACCCGGACCGATACCCTTAACCTGATATTCCGCATGGTGGGTCATGAGACCCGAAAGCGTACGCTCATAAGCCCGCCGGATACCGTGCAGTTGGACATAATGCTCCCCTCTTCCAACTATACCCTTGAGAACGTTGACGTAACCGCTACCCGCAGGCGCAATGACGGAATGCAGGACATAAGCGCCGAGGGGTTGCGTTTTACGGCCGATGCCAACGGCGGCTCCGTAGAGTCCATCATTGCCACGCAGGCAGGCGTGAGCACACACAATGAGCTGAGCAGCCAGTATAATGTACGCGGCGGAAACTTTGACGAGAACAGCGTCTATGTGAACGGAACCGAGATACTGCGTCCGCTGCTGGTACGTGCCGGGCAGCAGGAGGGCCTGAGTTTTATCAACCCGGATATGGTGGAGTCCATCAGTTTCTCAACCGGCGGATTCAGCGTGGAATACGGTGATAAGATGTCATCGGTCCTGGATATAAACTACCGCCGTCCGCAGGGCTTTGAATCCACCCTGATGGCCAGCCTGCTGGGTGCAAGCGCCTATGTGGGAGCCGGAAATGACAAGTTCAGTTTCTCGGGCAGCGTCCGATACAAGACCACCCGTTATCTGCTTGGCACGCTCGACACTCACGGAGAGTATGACCCGTCGTTCCTGGATTACCAGACATACATGAGCTGGACCCCCAACACCAAATGGGAGATAGGTCTGATAGGCAATGCTGCCGTAAACAGGTATAACTTCACGCCTACTGACCGCACCACCACATTCGGCACAGCCAAGGACCCCAAGACATTCAAGGTATATTATGAGGGGTGGGAAAGCGACCGTTTCAACACCCTGTTCGGCGCACTGGATATAAAACGCAAGGAGCAGAACTCTGTTTACCGTCTTAACGTGGCTGCATTCTCAAGTCATGAGAGCGAGTCTTTTGATATCCTGAGCCAGTACTGGCTGGACGAGGCCACCGGCGGCGACAACCTGGCGGTAGGATCATTCATGCAGCATGCACGTAACCGCCTCAAGTCAACCGTATATACGGCATCACTCAAGGGTACCCATAAGACCGATATGGCCGGGACCATAGGCTGGGGCCTGGAATACAGGCATGAGGAGGTTCTGGACCATATGCGTGAATGGGAGATGCGTGACTCTGCCGGATACACCCTGCCCTACACCCAGACGGGTCCCATGGAGATGATCTACTCGCTCAAGTCCGATCACGGCATATCCAACAACAAGGCCGCCGCATTCATCCAGGATACATACAGACTCAACACCGGCGTGGGACTCTTTACCCTGAATGCCGGGCTGCGCGCATCATGGTGGAGCTGGAACAGAGAGGTCACGGTAAGTCCGCGTCTGACGGTGGGATTCACCCCCGCGTTCAATGAGGATTTCCTGTTCCGCCTCTCAACGGGAGTCTATTACCAGACACCTTTCTACAAGGAGATAAAGGATACGGTAAGCACAGGAGGCATCTATCAGGTCAACCTTAACCGGGATATAAGGGCACAGCGATCCATGCAGGTGGTACTGGGTGCAGACTATGATTTCAGGGTGTATGACCGTCCGTTCAAGTTCACCACTGAGATTTATTACAAGAATTTGGACCGTCTGATTCCGTACAACCTGGATAATGTAAGGATTGTTTACTACGGAGAGAACTGTGCTCACGGTTATGCAACCGGCATTGACATGAAGTTGTACGGCGAGTTTGTACCGGGCACCGCATCGTGGATAACATTCTCGCTCATGAGCACCCGTGAGAACATTGGCGGCAAGTGGCTTCCCCGCCCCACTGATCAACTATACAACTTCTCATTATACTTTACAGACTACTTCCCGCGCAGGGAAAGCTGGAAAATGTCGCTGCGCTGCTCACTGGCTGACGGACTGCCTTTCGGCCCCACTCACAGCGGCCGGGAAAAGCAGGTGTTCCGGGCTCCGGCATACAAGCGTGTGGACATCGGCCTGTCATATAAGATATTTGACTACGACAAACATCCCCATATTTACGGTAAGTCAGGATTTTTCAAGGATATATGGATGGGTGTGGATGCCCTCAACCTGCTTGGCATCAATAACGTGAACTCCTATTACTGGATAACCGATATTCAGAACACCCAGTTTGCAGTACCCAACTACCTGACCGGCCGCCAACTCAACCTCCGCATAATAGCCAATATCGGCAAGTAAAAAAATAGCGCATCAGGGACTGCCCCAAATGTGTTTTTTTTCTATCTTTGTTACGCTTAGAGAATTATTGACAAAAAAGGACTTTTCTGTCTACTGTCTGATTTAATGGAACAGGCCATAAAGATAGATCTCAATGACTGGGTGCTCTCGGGAGGCGGTGCCAACGGCGAGAGTTATGAACACAGGACTGACCCCACGGTTATGCTCAAACTGTATCATCCGGGTGCCATACAGCAGCCTCTGGATGAGATGCATCTGGCACGCAAGGTTTACGACATGGGCATCCCCACTCCCAAGCCCGGTGATTACGTGGTTACCGCCGATGGCCGCTACGGAATACGTTTCAGGCGCATCATAGGCAAGAAATCATACTCCCGCGCCACCGGCGACGAGCCTGATAAAGTGGCTCAGTTCGCATCCGAATTTGCCGGGATGTGCCGCCAGTTGCACGCCACCCACGTGGATACAACCCAGTTTGAGAACGTAAAGGACCGCTATTACAGACTCCTTGAGCAGAATCCCTTCTTTACGGCGGCCCAAAAGGACAGACTGACCCGTTTCATTGCCGATGTCCCCGATGAGGATACCGCCATACATGGTGACCTTCAGTACAGCAACGCCATATTTGCCGGCAATGACCGGTATTTCATTGACCTGGGCGATTTCTGCTGGGGCAACCACCTGTTTGATCTGGGTATGGTCTATCTGTGCTGCTGTCTGAGCAGAGAGGAGTTCATTGAGGAGACTTTCCATATGCCCAAGAGCCTGGCCATCCGGTTCTGGCAGTTCTTTGCAGGGGAGTATTTCGGGCCCGGCATTCCTCTGGATGAGATTGAGGAGATGATACGTCCGTTTGCCGGACTCAAGACTCTGATTGTTGAACGGGACACCCGCCGTCCCATGCCCGAATTACGTGAGGCGCTTAGCACAATAATATGAAGAAACAAAACTATAAAGCCCTGTTGCTGGTTCTGATAGCCGCCCTTACACTGGAGGCCACTTCATTTACGCAATACTTTTTCTCACAGAATGTTATAAAGGAGGAGGCATCACTGCGTGCCGAAGGCCAGTTGGAGGTGGCCCGTAACAGGATACTGGATGTAACCAACCAGACCGAGGCTGCCGTGCGCAACAGCATGTGGATTGCACAGTGGTGCCTGAATGTTCCGGACAGTCTGGTTCGTGTGTGTGAACGCATAGTGCAGGACAATCCCGTGGTGGTAGGCTCCACCGTAGCGCTGGTTCCGGGATACCTCAAGGACAAGCCTCTGCTGGCTCCGTATGTGTGCCGTAATGAAGACGGCAGCCTGAGGAGGCTGTCACTGGCCACCGAGCAATATGACTACCCCAACCAGGAGTGGTTTACCAAGCCCATAGAACTTGACGGAGGCTATTGGTCCGAGCCCTATGTGGATGAGGGCGGAGGTGAGATAGTAATGATAACCTACTCCGTACCCATCAGGGATGAGAACGGAAAGGTTGCGGCCGTACTGACATCGGACATATCCTTGGACTGGTTAACTGAGATGACCAGCAGTTTCAAGGTTTATCCGCAGGCCGCAGGTATCATACTGAGCCGCAGCGGACGTATCATGGTAAGCCCGTCGCCCGAGGTTATAATGAAAAACATCCATGATTTCCACACCGTGCTCAAGGACAACGAGGGTTTTGACGATCTGAACAAAGCCATGATGGCCGGAGAGTCAGGAAATATGACAGTCAAGTTTGAGGGCGTGGCCTGCTATGTCTATTACTCCCCTATAGAACATACCGGCTGGGCAATGGCAATAGTGATACCTGAGTCCGATGTTTTTGAAGCGCTGCGCCAAAACGGCATTGTAGTCAAACTGCTGCAACTTCTGGGACTTGCCATGCTGGCATTCATGCTGGTATCGTTCATACGCAACCAGTTGAAATACCACGAACTTGAGCAGACACGTAACAGGATAGAGAACGAGTTGCAGATAGCCAGAGCCATCCAGATGTCCATGGTTCCCAAGGTGTTCCCGCCCTATCCCAACCGCGATGACGTTGACGTGTTCGGCCAGCTTACTCCCGCCAAGGAGGTGGGCGGCGATTTGTTTGACTTCTATATCCGCGACGAGAAACTGTTCTTCTGCATAGGAGACGTATCGGGCAAGGGTATTCCCGCATCGCTCTACATGGTGGTGACCAAGGCCCTGTTCCGCACCGTATCGGCCCATGAGGCGCAACCCAACAGGATTCTTACCAGACTGAACGACGTGATGTCACAGGAGAACGAGTCCAATATGTTCGTGACCATGTTTGTGGGTGTACTGGACCTGATATCCGGACGTATGCAGTACTGCAACGCCGGTCATGACGCACCCCTGCTTATAGGTAACACCGGCGCCGGAATGCTGCCGGTTGATCCCAACCTGCCGATAGGTGTAATGCCCAACTGGAAATTCACCAGGCAGGAGACTCAGATTGACCCGGATACCGTCATTTTCCTCTATACCGACGGACTGAACGAGGCCGAGAACATAAACCACGAGCAGTTTGAGATGCAGCGTGTCATAGACATGGCCCGCAAGCTGCAGCAGGAGCGCAAGTTCAAGCCCACCGTCATCGTGGACCGTATGACCGAGGCAGTCCACAGTTTTGTGGCCGATGCCGAGCAGAGCGATGACCTCATGATGCTGGCCATACAGTACACCAAGCATCAGGAGGACCTGACATATCAGCGCAGTCTTACCCTGACCAATGACCTTAAGCGCATACCCCGCCTGAACACATTCGTGGAGGAGGCCTGTGAGGCCAACGGCTTTGATATGGCCGTAACCACTCAGATAAATCTGGCCATGGAGGAGGCTGTGGTCAACGTAATGAACTACGCCTACCCCAAGGACTCCACCGGCAACATAACCATTGAGGCCAAGGCCGACAAGTCCACCCTGTCGTTCGTGATAAGTGACACCGGCACACCGTTTGACCCCACCGCCAAACCCGAGGTGGACATTACCCTGAGCGCCGAGGACCGCTCTATAGGAGGTCTGGGCATTCATCTGATACGTCAGATAATGGACCATATCAACTATGAGCGTGTGGACGGACACAATGTACTGACCCTTATAAAGAAACTTGCCTGATGATACCTCTTTCCATATTCAGCATAGACCTGTCATCGGGCAACCTGATACTTCTGGTATCGCTGCTCATGTTCGTAGCCATCCTGATGGCCAAGGTGGGCACCAAGTTCGGTGTACCCACAATGCTGCTGTTCCTTATCCTGGGAATGCTGGCGGGACAGGACGGACTGGGTATAAAGATTGACAAACTTGGAGCCGCCGAGTTCATGGGACACCTGGCCATGACCATCATCCTGCTTACCGGCGGACTGGAGACATCCATCTCCGAGACAAAGCCGATATTCAGGAAAGGTGTGGCAATATCCACCCTGGGTGTATTCCTGACTATCATAGTCACCGGATTTTTCATCTTCTATGTATTCGGCACCAGGATTGGCGGTGCAGGCGCCAGCATTCTGGGTTGTCTGCTGCTGGCCGCGGTCATGTCATCAACTGATTCGGCATCGGTATTCTCAATCCTGAGAAACAGCAAGCTGTCTCTGCGCGAGAACCTGGGACCACTGCTGGAATTGGAGTCCGGAAGCAATGACCCCATGGCATATGTGCTTACCATCCTTCTGGTCAATATCATGGAGATGGCAGGTCACTCTCAGGGAACCGGCAGTACCTGGAGTCTGATTCTTCTGGGAGGATGGGTGCTGATAAAGCAGATTGTAATAGGTCTTGTAATGGGACAGGCTCTGGGATATGCAGGACGCCTGATCATTACCAAAATCCATCTTCAGTCCAGCCCGCTCTACTCCATACTTATACTGAGCATAGCCATGTTTGCCAACGGTGCCGCCTCATTCATAGGCGGTAACGGACTGCTTGCACTATACATCTGCGCCATCGTGCTTGGCAATACCAGGGAGATGCCGGCCAGAAAGGAGGTTCTGCTGTTCTTTGACGGAATTACGTGGCTCTCTCAGCTCATGATGTTCCTGCTGCTGGGTCTGCTTGCCCAACCGTCACAGATGCATCACATATTGCTGCCGGCCATCCTGATAGGCCTGTTCCTTATGTTTGTGGCCCGCCCGGCAGGTATAATGCTCAGCCTCATCCCGTTCAAGGGGCTCTCGTTCAGAGCCAGGCTGTTAACGTCATGGGTAGGACTCAAAGGCGCCGGTCCCATACTGTTTGCGCTCTACACGGTGCTTGAGGGCGTGGACGGATCAAACGAGATATTCAACATAGTGTTTACCATAACCCTTTTGTCACTTCTGGTTCAGGGAATGACCATATCACCGGTGGCCCGTATGCTCAACCTGAGCATCGACGATGACCCCGAGGTGGAGACTTTCGGTCTGGAACTGCCCGAAGAGATGGGTATTCTGCGAGACCACACGGTCACCGATGAGGACCTGGAAGGCGGCGATACGCTGCGTGACCTACATCTGCCCCACGGAATACGTGTCATAATGGTGCGCAGGGCCGAGAAATTCATTGTACCGCACGGCAGTCTCAAACTCATGCCCGGAGACAGGCTTGTGATACTGCTGGGTGATACCGATGACTGATAATCAACAAACAATTAAAACTATATGGAAATTAAAATCAACACCCAAGACTCTCTTACGACCGCTCAGCTTATTGGTCGTCTGGACACTCCCGCATCACAGGAGGTGAGCGGCGATTTTGACAATCTGGCACAGTATGCCGCAGGAACCATCGTTCTGGACTGCACAGAACTTGAGTACATTTCAAGTTCCGGACTGCGTCTGTTCCTGTCACTGCGCAAGGCTGCCGCTTCAAAGGGAGGCAAGGTAATCGTCAAGGCCATAAACAAGGATATCCGCTCAGTATTCATGATGACCGGTTTCCTGAACCTGTTTGAGATACAGGACTAAAACAGCAAGGTTATGAAGAAGGCAAGGCTACTGGATCCTCATTGCGAGGCAATACTCCAGGAGTACCAGGATAACCTGCCCCGTTTCAGAGAGGTTGAGCAGGAGGTAAAGGATAAGCTCAGGCAGACTCTGGCCGATGCCGGGCTGCTTGTAGCCGCCATTGAATCACGCGTCAAGGGGTATGACTCACTGGCCGGCAAGCTGGAACTGAAAGGTCACAAATACAAAAGTCTGGCCGATCTTACCGACATTCTGGGTCTAAGGGTCATCACGTTCTACATAGACGATGTAGATAAGGTGGCATCGGCCGTAGAGAGACTTTTTGATATTGACTGGGAAAACACCGTCGATAAGCGCAAGATCCACGAGATAGACAGTTTCGGCTATCTGTCTCTGCATTACATCTGTTCTGTTCCGGGTTTCCCGTACCGCTTTGAGATACAGATGCGCACCCTGTTGCAACATGCATGGGCCAACATGGATCATGATACCGGTTACAAATCGGGTGTGGAGATACCCAAACGCTATATGCGTAACATGAGCCGCCTGGCCGGCATGCTTGAACTGGTGGATGACGAGTTCAGCAAGATCCGCATAGAACTGACCGATTACCGCCGCCGCGTCCAGGCACTGGTACGTTCAGGCAACCTGGATGAGGTATCCATTGACGGAGACACTTTCCGCAGCTACCTGGAACTGGAGCCGTTCAACCAGCTCAACAAGCGTATTGCCGCCATGAACCAGGCCGAGATTCAGGAGGTTCCGCTCATGCCCTACCTTACCGTATTCAAAGCCCTTGGTTTCAAGACTTTGGGAGACATTTCAAACCTCATAAAGGATTATTCGGAGGGCGCATATCAGATAGCCTGCTATCAGATAGGACTGACCGACCTGGATATCATCTCATCGTCCATCGGCCCGCAGGACCTGTGTATAGCATACATTCTCAAGATGGGCGGCGGCAAGGCCGGCATCAAGTATATGTTTGACCAGCTTAACGGTGAATCCGAGAGCAATGACTTAATGGCAGAGATGCTTCTGGAACAGTCCAAGGACCTGCCTTTCATGAACAAGTAAAATGGCAAACAAACCGCTTAACACTGAACTTTTGGACCGCGCCATAGTGTTCGCGGTCAAGGCGCATGCGGGTACAGAGCGCCGCGGGAAAGGTTTTCCGTACATTATTCACCCCATGGAGGCTGTTGAGATAGTGGCCACCATCACCCCCGATCAGGAGATTCTGGCTGCCGCCGCACTGCATGATACGGTCGAGGACACCGATGTCACCATCCAGGATATCCGCCGTGAGTTCGGCGACCGCATTGCATCGCTCGTACAGACAGAGAGCGTAGGTGATGATGAAGGCACCTGGCACGAACGCAAGAAGAAGGCCATCGACCTGATTGCCCGTGCTCCGCTGGATGCCAAGATCGTGGCCATGGGCGACAAACTCTCCAACATGCGCGCCATTGCACGTGACTATGCCGTTCAGGGTGACGGGTTGTGGAAACTGTTCCACGCCACTGACCCCAAGGACCACGAGTGGCATTACCGCGGTCTGGCCGATGCGCTGCGTGACCTGGAGGATACATTCGCTTTCAGGGAGTTTGAACAGCTCATCGATCAGGTATTCGGCCACAAACAGCAATAAAGTTGTTATTTGAAAAGGATTTCTAAAACAAATAATTAACTTTGAGGCCCGAAACGAAAAGTCAACAATCATTAATAATATTTTTAGGTCAATTAAATGAAAAAGCTTTCAATCATCGCACTCGTTGCATCTGTAATGGTAATGAGCGCTTGTGGCCCGGAAGATCCCGGATTAAAGGACGCCTACAAGAACTATTTCAAGATCGGTGTTGCCGTAACACCGCGTAACGTAACTGATTCACTTCAGAAGGCAGTTATCCTCAAGGAGTTCAACAGCATCACAGCTGAGAACTGCA
>JAEEGJ010024500.1_pt1 | contig 12501 bp, 9 predicted proteins | sample 8958761 | NCBI WGS metagenome assembly JAEEGJ01 (sample SAMN16246546, study PRJNA631951) | gut metagenome | biome: gut microbiome; feature: rumen; material: RS-attached | host: Bos | place: Iran: Karaj | collected 2018-10 | reverse complement strand
GGGAAGGTAATGGTACTGGGGATGTAGAAGTCGTCGGAGAGGGTGCGGCCGTCTATTTGTTTGGTCAGGCGGTAGTGGCCGGGCGTGAGGTGGAGCAGGCGGATATGGCCATAGACGGTGGCTGAGTCGTGGGCGGCTACGGTGCTCAGGACAGAGGTGAAGCCGAAGTTCTTGGGGAATGGAACTTGCTGCCAGTGGCCTTCAGTCTCGCGCTCGATGGTGTACTCCTGTCCGTAGTTCACATCGTAGTCGTTGGGGTTGATGATCCTCGCCTGCACCACGGAGTCGATTCGCGAGATGCTTTTGTCGATGATGACGAGGCGCAGGGTATCTGCACTGGTCACGGCCTCTGTGCTGTCCGTCAGTTGCTCTGCGTCTGCTACCGCCTGCCGTGCCGTTGGGCGACATGAGGCGAATGCAAGGGCAAACATCATTGTGACAATTGCTTTCTTGTTCATAATCGTTTCGTTTTTATTATATCTTCTTAAATTGTAAATTACTTTGTTAATGAGTTCAACATTATCGTTTGTAATAGAAGTATTGGGACAAGCCTACCCGATTCATTACAGATTCGACGGAAAGGCTTCCTGTAATACATATTATAAGAGACAATAACAGGAATAGAAGTCCTGTCGGTTCAAATTGCAGAACTGGCACCAAGGGTTTACAGAGGAACGTAAAGATAGGAGAAAAAAGGAATAAAGGCATCGTATTCCTACCTAAGAACAACAATAGAGAACTGGTTTTTTGACCAATATGTGAATAGGCAAAAAGGAAACCGACAATCGCCAAATACACCATCAACACACCGCCAGACCGTTCCATCAACAGGTTTTGCGGATGTATTGCTAGTAAAACAAAGGCAAAAATGGCAACTGCCGACGGCTGAAAGGCATTTGTAAAAGGTATGCCACTGTGTCGCAAAACCACTCCTGCCAAGAAGTATAACGAGCAGGCAAACGACATAACCCCAAACACGTTGGATAGTAAATGAAAGACAATCCCAAGAAGAATTATCTGAGAATTAGCCTTCACGGGAACAAAGTGGATAATCACTACATAGGCTATTCCACAACAGATCAATGTTTGCAAATACCAATATGGGCCGATTGGATGGAGGAGTAACATATCAACAAATACTCCAAATGTCAATACATCGACATGTTCGCGAATAGGCAATGCAGAGGCCATCACAATATATCCGCTCTCCATAATACAATAGGGAATGGCATAGCCAAGCATGGTTTTAAAAAAGTCTTTCCAAGGTTTACTAATGTTCATTAGAAAGCCCGATATAATCAGGAAACCCGGCATGTGAAAAGTGTGGACAATCCGTTTGGCATACGGATATGAGTCTCCTATATAGACCAGATGAAAGGTAATCATCAGTATGATGAAGATACCTTTCAGATAATCAAGTTCCTCAATCCGTTGTCGCATAGTAACCCCTATTATAGCTGTTTGATTATTACTTTCTCGTTTTATTAGAAGTCGTTTACGACACGCTCCTTAACTTCGTCACTCTGATATTGCCTACGGTTTTGTCTGAGACGGGCACCCCAGTTGTAGGCGAGCGTCAAACGAAATTGACGGTAATTGAATGTGTTATCAAAGTCCATCACCGTTTTACCGAGGAATTCTGTTCCCCTAACATGTGAGGCAAATAGGTTGCGACAAGCAATTCCAAATGTAAGACGGTCTTTCCAGAATCGATACTGTAGTCCTGTATCTACTATGTATCGAGCGTTAATAGTCTTTGTGACATCTTTCTCTTTGGAACTATATGTGAGATTGAGATTCGCTGTCCACTTGCGGTTACGGTCAAAGAAAAATGAGGTTTGCAACACACCCGTATATCCCCAGCTTTCCATATTTGGCAGAGTGTAAAGTCCTTCGCCTGTAGTTCTGTTCCAAGAGATACCCTGCATTAGAATGGCATTCATCCATTTCAATCGGTCGAAATAGTAGAATGAGTTGATTCCAAAGCTTTGTTCATCTACAACATTACCCCATGTTGTAAAAGTGGTCTGACCACTACCCATACATGAAACCTGTGTCATACGGTTAGGTTCGTAGGCATAGAAGAGATCGAAGCTCAGTACTCCCTTGTATGTATAGCCCATCATTGCCTTGTAAAAGTAAGTAGGCTTTAAGAAAGGGTTGCCCGTCGTACTGTGATAGGCATCATTGCAAAGAGTATCAGGATTAACGTTGATGACGTTTGGACGTGTAATACGGCTACTGAGGCTCCAACTTAGTGAATGGTCGCGATTAGCCTGATAACCGACACTAAGTGAGGGGAAGAATCTTCCATACTGGGTAAGGTGCACATCATTATCAGCGATAGACAATCTACGGCCTTTTGTCCAAGTGTGCTCATAACGTCCACCGAGATTAAAAGAAAACTTATTGCCCAACTTTCCACGATACTCTGCATATAAAGACAACACTTGTTCATCATACTCGAAATTGCTCCACTGATTATAAACAGGTAGCCATGAAAAGACGAGTTCACGGCTGCTGCGGGTAAAAGTGTATTGAGTACCAAATTTAAAATTGTTGACATTGGCATCTATCTTTGCTGAATAGTTGCTGACGGTTTGTGCAATACTATTTTTATAGTAAAAGTCATCGGTGGTGATACCTGTCAGAGTATTAAGTGCTTCAGTTTTTCGGTCATCACCCATTTTCATGCGATAGTAATCCAGATTATAGTCTATCTTAGCTCCCTTATCATTCAGTTTCTGAGAGGCATTAGCATTCAGGGCATAGGTTCTTGTATCCTCGGAACGTTGGGTCACAGTAGTAATATTGTTTAATCCAAAAGCGTCCTTCGTATCATAAGCATATTCACCGTTCACATCCAGTTTGCGATTACCATCACTGGCCATCGCATATGCGCCAAGGTTAAGACAATCGGAGACGTTGTAATCTATCTGCCACCGAGCTGAATAGTTGTCTTTCTTGATATGCCCGTTGTCAATATTATCGCGAGTGTGATTATCAAAAGATATGGTATTCGTTTCTTTGTAACGGATGTTGTCCCATGTTCCTGACAAGTTAAGGGACGTAGAGACTTTTCCTTTATTATATATAACAATTGCATTAGCCTCGTCACCATGTTCCTCGTACTGTGTATGGGCATAACCGATGGAGCCGCCAATATAATCGACATCCTTCTTCTTTAGGATCAGGTTGATGACACCAGCATTGCCTGTCGCAGAATACTCGGCCCCTGGAGCCTGAGTGATTTCTATTTTCTCAACGTCACTGGCTGGATATGATTTCAGCATCTGTAGCATTTCCTTTTGCCCCATACGCTGCTCCTTACCGTTGATACAGAATATCACGCCACTTGTGCCAAAAAGTGTGATGTCATCGTTTGTAAGTAGTATGCCTGGTGCATATCGCAGTAAATCTGTGGCATTTATAGCCCCCACGATATGGCGGGTGTCAAAGATGATTGTCCCCGCCTCACGACGCAATATTGGAACTTGACCTTTCACTGTCACTCCTTTCAATGCTTGTGTTTCAGGTTTCAGCCTAATAGTACCAAGTTCGTTACTCTTACAGTGCCTGTAAACAGTCTTGTAGCCAACGAATGAAATACGAGCTAAAACAGGTTTCACGTCACAGGGAATGACAAAGTGACCAGCCTCGTTACTCACGCCACCATCAATAACTGTTGAGTCATGTGGCGAAAGCAGAGCGATGTTGGCGTAGGCTACGGACTGGCCTTGCTCGTCGATGATGGTGCCCTTGTAGCGGTTGGCGGTTTTCTGCGGACACTCGACGGTGATTTCTGTGCTGTCGATGCTCATGCGGATGGGATAGAAGCCTATCATCTGACGGATGGCATCGGGCACGGTCTTGCGACGAATGGTGGTAGTGATGCGGAAGTCCTCCAGTTCGTTGTAGAGGAAGTTGATTTCGTAGTCGGTGCTCTCGGCATTCAGTTGGCGCAGGGCATCGCTGAGCGACACATTATTATATTCACGCGTGATGCGCATTCCCGACGTACCGTCGCCTACCCGTAGCCTTTGTGCTGTTGATGTCGTGACGGCGCACAGGAACAGCAGTATTGATATAACGTTTCTCATGGCCTACTCAACGATGATTATGTTCTCATCAAGCCTTACGTTCAGGCTTTCGAAACGGTTCAACTTATCAATGGCATGTCTGAGACCGTCCTCGTGTTTCCATACGAAGTGGAAACGCAACTGGCGGGCATCATCGTTCAGAAACGAGACCTCGGCATGGTAGTAGGCTGCGATTTCCGTCAGCATATTTTCCAATGGCACGTTGTCAAATACGACGGGTTGCACGGTGGTCGCCGTGTCTGTCTTAACGGTGTCGGCAGGTAATGCAGTAGATGGCTTATATGACGCGGGCTGTTCGGTCTGAACAGTCTCGGCCTTATGGCTGTTGACCATCCGCACGATGTGGATAGCCGCAAACGCCATGCCCGACACAAGGAGTACGCCGATAAACGAAGCGGCCATCTTCTTGAATGGATAAACGTGCTGTGTTTCGTTTCCCTCATCGAAGTTCTTTGCAGAGCAAAGCGGCAGAGCCGAGCGCTTGGCTGCGAATTTCTCCCATTCCCCTTCCACGTCAGGCTCTACGGTCTGTAGTTCCTCGTTCTTGAAGGTTCGTTTGGCGAATGCCATTTGCTCCACCAGTTCGCGCATCTGCGGGTCGTCGAGAGACTGCTGCAACTGCTCGTCGGTCACTTGCTCTGGATGCTCCTGCAATTCCAAAAGCTGTTCTATTAGCTGTCGATCTGTCTTCATATTGCTTACTGTATTGATTTGAAATAGACTCTGATTTGTTCTACCGATTCTTTCAGGTGGTTGTGGACGGTCATACGACTGATGCCCAGCGTGTCGGCCACTTCCTGACAGGTCATTTCCCGCAGGAAGCGCAGACGGAAAATCTGTTGGCTCAATGGTGGCAGATGCTCTTTCACGTACTGCATCAGTTCCGTCATGCGTAGCTGCTCGCTGTTGGTAATCGTCGGTTCCGTAGCCTCTTCAGACAGTAGTCGCAGAAACCGCTCGCGCACCTGTTTCCGCTCCATCACATTGCGGCACTGGTTGCGTACACCCATCAGAAGATAGGCTTCGGCAGTGTCAGGGCGCAGCGTAACGTCACTGTCCATCAGCCGCGCAAAGACCTCGCTCACCACGTCCTTGCTCTCGTCCTCGTCGTAGAGGATGGAAGCCGCCAGACGGTACATTCGCATGTAGTGCGTCTTGAAAAGATTTTCAATTTCTCGCTTTGTCATACATATATAATACAGCTCAGAGCGGGAAAGTGTAAAGCAAAAGAGCCATTTTTTTCAAATCAATACAAAAATTGTTCTCCCGATAGTTTTCTTATGTATTTGCTGCGAAGTTACGAAAAAGGGAAGATAAAGCCCTCGGCACAGGCAGAAAAGTGGGTGCCGAGGGTGAAAGTCTGAACAAATGTTCAGAGTTTTGGGCGATTTTGATAATAGAACGTAGCGGACTGGCAGATTCTGTTTCATCTTCTTATCTCTATTGGATAGTCCAAATTGAGTAACCACGTTTGGGGGCTGAGAGGGTGGCTTGGCCGTCATTGCCGATGGTGATGGTCTCTTTGGGATTAAGAAGATTAACCAGTGTTTGGCCTGACCAGTCGGTGAAGCCGTCGGGATTGACGTTGAGGGTGATGCTGAGGGTGTCGGTGTCGTGGTTATTGAGTACGATGATGGCACCATCTTTCTGGCCGTTTCCCTGACGACGGGCGACGTAGAGGCGTTTGTCTGATTCGGTCAGTACAGACAATGTGCCACCGAGGTACTGGCGACGGATGTCAATCAGTTGGCGGATGACCAGCTGCAGGTCGGCGGGTGCCGTGACTTCGAGCGACTTGTTGTCCACGTCGTGCTGGGTGACGGCATAGTAGTGGGGATAGAACACGCAGGGTGTTCCCTCGTGGGTGAGGATGTAGGCGTAGGCCATGGCGAAATCTTTCGTGAGCCATTTGTCATGCTCCTTGCCCGTGTCGTGGTTATCGACGAAGGTTACAACGTTATCAGCGGGCAGGCCGAAGCCACGAATCATCCCCGCATGAGCCAGGCGCGACATGTCAAACTCGTCGCCCGACTTGTTGCACATATCGGTCAGCGTGAACTTCAGGGGGAAGTCGAAGGCATGGACGTCGGCACCACCAGCGGCCACGCTGTCAACCCACTCCTTGATATACCGCCCGTCGGCAGCCCAATACTCGCCAACGATGAAAGGCTGCTGGCCGTCCTGTAACGGCAGACCCTTCACCCAACGGCTGACGAACTCCGGCTGCAATCCGCGCACGAAATCGAGGCGGAAACCGTCGAATCCGACAGTCCCCTTCAGCCACTTGCCCCAGTCGCAGAGCCGCTGCTGCACCTCCTCGCTGTAGGTGTCGAGGTCGTTGCCGAAGAACTTAGTCCTGGGGCGCAGCACATCGTCGGTGAAGTCGGTCAGCGAGTCACCGTCCGACGACGGATGGAAATGCCCGTAGTGCCATTCATAGTTCGGCTCGCCCTCGCCCGTGTGCTTGGGGAAGAACAGATGCGTGCGGGTGTGCGCCACCGAGTCCGCCCAGCGGATGTCGCTCTCCGGGTAAGGCTCGCCCCGACCAGCCTTGACATACGCCGTGACGACGGGATTCGCCTCCAGGTTCTCGTCGCCCCCGTAGAGGTGATTCAGCACCACGTCGGAATAGACGCTGATGCCCACGTCGTGCATCGCGCCAATCATCTGCTCCAGCTCGGCCCTGCTGCCATAGCGCGTCTCCATCGTCCCCTTCTGGTCGTAGTTGCCCAGGTCGTAGTGGTCGTAAATGCCGTAGCCGCTGTCCACGATGCCCCAGTTGCCCTTGGCGGGAACGGGTGTCCACAGGCTGCTGATGCCAGCGGCCTTCAGTTCGGGGGCCATCTCGCGCAGATGATCCCACCACGAGCCGTTCTTAGCCTGCTCGTCCACGGGCACATCCCAATAGAACGCCTGCATCATCACGTCGTCCAGCGGCTGCGGCGCCTCCTCCTTCTGAGTCGTGCAAGCCGTCAGCGCGAGCGCAGCGGCGAGCAATGCGGTAATGAAAGTTTGCTTGTTCATATTCTCTGATTGTTATACGATTTTGCCCACAAAGTTACGGAAAAGGGAGGAGAAAGTGTGCGGAGAGGACGGAAAAGTTGGGAGCGAGGGTGAAAGTCTGAACAAATGTTCAGGGTTTTGGGCGATTTTGTTTATTAGAGCTGGTGGTTGCGATGTTTACAGGCTCGTGGGTCGGCTGCGGTGCGCTGGTAGTTGATCGCTCGCTTGTCAGCCGTGCTGCCTCTTGATATAGCAGTTCATTCATCCCTTTGATGCTTTCTGCTTCGCTGGCCCACTGCATGGCAATCTCCACAGGCGGCTTACTGCCCTCTGGCAACAGGCACACGCCTTGATAGCAGACACCGACGAGCGACTGGCGTATGGCTGTCTGATACAATCGTCGCCATCCGTCGGCATCCACGTCAACAGAAAACTCCTGCGTCAGCCCTAATGACAGGCGCAGGAGTTTGTAGAATTGTTCATTCCAATTGATGCCTTTGGGCATAGTTGTCATTTCATCATGTTAGCATTCAAATTATTCCATCCAGTCGTCGTAGTCGGGGATTTCGTTGGGCGGGGTGGCGTCGTAGGGACTGCTTATCAATAGATTTGTCTTATGTCGCAACACTACGACCCTGCAGGTCGGTTTCTCGTATGCTCTCTTTTTCATTGCTGTGTCCTCCATTCGTTATTTGATTACAATCTTTTTCCCGTTGTTGATATAGATGCCCCTGGTGCTGGGCTTACCACTCAGTTTTACGCCGTCGAGGGTGTACCATCCGTCGAACGATACCTTGCCCGTCGTGGTGTCGAGCGTACCGATGGCGGTAGTCTCGCCGTTGGCCGAAATGAGTTTGACGGTGATGCTTTGTGGCAGTTCCTCCGTAGCCGCTGCGCTACGGGTCAGGGCACGGGCATTGCTGGGCTCGCTGCCAGCCCACATCAGGTAGCACGACGTGGGGCGGATCTTTGCGCCGACCTTCGCCCTCACGAAGTCGCCAGCCTCGACCATTTTTTCGTCCACCACCTTGGTATTCCCTGCGAAGCCATACACCTTTCCGATTTCCTCAGGGTTCTCGCTGTCGCTCCAGTAACGCGGCTGGTAGGTGCCTTTGAAGTTCCATTTGTTCCAGGAATATGACTCGTTGCTGCCGTCATACTCGGTCTGCTTCTCGCCCCCTTCGTTGCCCTCGGTGAAGATGGAGAAGCCGCCGCTAACATACATGGCCCAATGCACCGTGCTCTCGGCGGGTACGTAAAGATACGGTGTGTTGGCCTTCAGCGTGGTCTCGACCACCTCGTTCGATAATGTCTCGCCTGCTTCTATCATCACGGCCACCCACTTGTGATCCTGATTCTCCTCGATGCCCTTGAACTCGTAGAACTTTCCCGACGGATTTTCGTTGGATCCAGCCAGCGTGATGCGGTCTCTCTTGAAATTGAACGGCAGCATCACCGTCACGGGCTTTCCAGCGGTGAACGAGCGGTTATAGCGCAGGCTCTCCGTCCACAGTGGCGACGCGATATCGGGGATGCCGAGGGGCGCGTCGTCGTATTCGATGTTGTAGTACTTCACCCCGTCGTAGCCGTAATCCTCCACCAGGTCGCCATATATCGGCGTGTAGTACTTTCCGTCGAAGACCATGGTGTGGCCATACACCTTCAAGAAGCAGTAGTCGGTCGGAGTGCCGAAGTGGGCGAAGTTGGCGGGGGCTGTGGCCGATTCCACGGCGGGCGAGCCTTGCTTCAGGCCGCGCGTGCCGACGTAGAAGCAGTTGGTCAGTTTGCCGGAGCCTTGGTTGTTGGTGCGGTGGAGGAACGTGCTATTCTTGTTGTTCTCATTTCCCCACCATAGTTCGTGCTTGCCGCCGTTGTTGTCGTACTGGCCTTCGATGAAGAGGCAGTCTTCCAGTATGGCATATCCGTACTCCGACATGGCGCCGATGAAGCCGCCGCAGCCGTAAGTCGTGCCGGAATAGTTGGGGTTGTAGATGAGTCCGTCGAACACACAGCCCGTGATGTGGCATTGGTTGTATTGCGAACTCAGGAAGCCCACGAAGCCGCCGTGTCCGGCATTGCCGCTGTAGGTGCTGCTGATTTGGGTGCTCACACGGCAATTCTCGATGGTGAGGTTGCCGTTAGTCAAACCCACCATGCCGCCACAGTTCTGAAAGTCGCCAGCCTGAATGCAGCCCGTTGCGTGGAGGTTGCGGATGGTGGCACCGTCGGTACAATAGAACGGTGCGGTGTATTGTCCGACGGAAGTAGGGTTGAACGTCAGCGTATAGCCTTTGCCGTCGAAGGTGCCTTTGAACCGATGTTCATAGTTGCCCGCCATCGTCGCCGTCACGGTGATGTCGTTTGTAAGTTCGATGGTCTTGCCTTTGAAACCGTCTATCGATTTGTCGAACAGGATGCGTCGGCAGAAATAGTCCCAGCCTTCGGCGGTCTTGATGGTGTAGGTGTCGCCGCTCTCGTTCTTCGTGATGTCGTTTTCATTGAGCGGGAAGTTAAATGTTGCGCTGAGTGTGAGAATATCCCTGGGCATAGTGAATGTATAGGTGCCGTCGTGGTGGTCGGTGATGCCGTTGCCAAGAGTTAGCGTTGTGTTGTTGCCTGTCAGGGTCAGCATCTCCACACTTTCTCCCAATTGCGGCGTGAAGGTGATGGTCACCACATCACCGTCTCTAAGCGCGGTAGGACTGATACTGAACTGCGCATAACTATTGTTGACAGTCGCGTCGTAGAGTTCGAAATCCTTGGTCAGCGTGTAGTTGTTGCCTCCGACGGTGACGGTGACGCTGGCGGTATAAGCGCCAGACTTATAGACAAACATCGCTGAGTTGATCGTCTCGCCAGTACTCTTGTATGTGTAGGTGATGGTACCAGCGGTGGCACCGAGGCCAGTTTGATTGTTAAACTCCATCAAATTGAGCGATGGTGCATCGAATTGAAAACCGCTGACTGATCCGTCGTTGGCCGTCAGCGTCAGCGTGGCTTGGCGGTTAGTGAGGCTGCACTCGTGTCCCGCTCCGTTGTTGGTGCATGTGACGGTCAGCGTGTTGCCGTTGACCGACGGCGTTGAAAACGTATGCTGCGGGTCGACTGGCACCTCCTTCTGATAGGTCACACTGATATATCCCGCTGTATGCCATGCATCGTTCGGGGCAAACTGGAACATTTGCATCTCTGGTAATGTGCTGGATGCAGCCCGGAACATCAGTTTCAGCGGTGATGAAGACGTGACGTTCATCGTGCCCGTATAGGTAACGTTGCCTGAATAATTACTCGAATTACCCGACGCATAGGCGGTTCCTCCGGTACTCTTGTTAAGCAGACTGCTCATGCTCGTGCCAGCATACAGGTTCATTCCCGATTCTTCAAACGAGAAATTCTTGATTTCCACTGCCGTCACCGTACCCTCAATGTCGGGAAAACTAATCTCCGTGTTGTACGTGCTGGTCACCAAATTATACTGATAGGTAGCAATTCCAGTACGGTCGCTGGTTTGTTGCCATATCATGTTATTGTTCAACACCATTTTGTTGTCAGCGGTGTTTGACAACGTACCGCCTGAGACGTTACAACCTGTGCTCATCGGCCAGGTTACAGTCTCTTCTACTGTCACAGCCGTCGCCGTTTGCGCCGCCACGAGCCAGAAGGCGAGGGTGAGGATGAGATTGAATGTTCGTTTAATCCTGATCATAACTCTCATTTTTAATTGTCTTTTTGTTATGGTTACTTATTTTGTTATTACTTTCGTCTCTCAAATCTGTGGGGAAAGCACTAACTCAAAGGCATAAAGAAAGCGCAGACCCCGTCCCATACTCTGACTCAGGCCTGCGACAGCCCCAATACTACTATGGTTGAAGTCTGCGCTATGGAGCGCAGCTTCAATGTAGTATTGATTTTGTTCATCAAATCTCGTTCGAGGTCGCAGTTCGAGTCAGAGATTGAGCAACAAAAAGATCTGCATCCCTTTCGAAATGCAAGTGCAAAGTTACGAACTTTCCATGAAAATTGGTCACGGAAGATGCTTTTTTTAGTCATTTTTACCGATTTAATCATATAATTCTGCATGAGAGGCACCGGATTTCGGGAAAACGGGCTGCAACAGGGGCGGTGAAAGTGCAGATTGCTGCAATCCGTCCCCGCCGCGCCCGCTTCCTGTCCGGATTCCTGAAATCCGACCTCACCTTGCGGCAAAGTAACCTCGGATTCCTGAAATCCGAGATAGAATCTTCCAGTTTCATTGCCGATTCCTGAAATCGAGGTGGTTTGAATGCCGTCGAGGTTCTTGCTGAACAAGCGTCACCCATCGGGATGCCGAGCGGGCGTTGCTCAGCGCAGCCAGCCAGTTGGTAGGTAATGACGGGTTCTCCATAATCCTTACTGTTTTTTTGAAAGTTTGACATAAAGTGAATGGGTCACGAGGGTTATTTGAGCCACAAAGTTACAAAAAGGCACAAAAATAGACCCTTGGCTAAATCTGAAAAAGAAATGCCAAGGGCTAATGTCTCAACTTAGGTTGAGAGTTTCTACCTGTTATAGACTATTATTTGCCGCCAAACGTAATGTCACGCCGTATTTTGCTGACAGTATTTGGATGGACGTTCAAGAACGAAGCGATGTCTTGCAAGTCAAGATACTCCACGATACCGGGACAGCGTTGCAGCAGCAACTCATAGCGTTCACGGGCTGTGGCGCGGTGGAGGTCGAGGTAGCAGGCGCGGGCCTGACAGAGTAAGTGCTCAGCTATGACACTGCGCAACTCCATCTTTTCAGCGTCTTGACGGAAAAAGTCCATCAGCTGCTCGCCGCTCACACGGAGCATGCGGCTGGGCATCATCGCCTTGATCGTAGTCTGCGATGGACGACCGTCGAGGCAGGCGGGATAGTCGCCCGCAAACTCGCCCTCGAACGAGAACCATGTGATATGCTCCCTATCATCACTGATGCCATACGTTACATACTTGAAGCACCCCTCGGTGACGAAGCCGAACCATCGTGCGGGGTCGCCCTCACGCTCCAGCTGGTCGCCCTTGCGGTAAGTCACTTCCTTGCCCTCGCGCTCGCAAAACTCGCGCAGCGCCTCAATGTCAATACTGTTTTTCCCGAATTTCTGTTCCATCGTCAGTGTTTGTTTGGCTGCAAAGTTACTAAATTTCCTACGAAAGCGTTCATAGCGAGACCTAAAAAGTGTCTGCCGAGGTGAAAGTCTGAACAAATGTTCAGGGGTTTTGTATACCCCAGGTGCCTCCACGGCTATGTCTCTCATCTTCTTTACCTCTGATGTGCAGTACGCTCGAAATTGTAGATGATGTCAGGACGGTCTGCCATTTCCCATGACATGGTGCTATTGCCCAATTTCCTGATGTTCCATGTCTGAGACTCTGGC
>JAEEGJ010024492.1_pt1 | contig 12506 bp, 8 predicted proteins | sample 8958761 | NCBI WGS metagenome assembly JAEEGJ01 (sample SAMN16246546, study PRJNA631951) | gut metagenome | biome: gut microbiome; feature: rumen; material: RS-attached | host: Bos | place: Iran: Karaj | collected 2018-10 | reverse complement strand
ATGCCGGTGCTTATGTGAAGCAGCTGGTAATGGGCATAAAGCCTTCGATGATCGAATATCCCAAGGATATCGACTGGAACAGTTACAGAGGTTCTTCTTCTCTTTTTTCGACATTGGGCGGAAGAGGTCTGAAGGCAGTCAGCCGTTACTGGAGCTTTACGGTTCTGTCGCTGCTGCTGGCGGTCCTTTTCTTCGTTTCGGGCATCAGTCTGCTCAACAGCAGGAAGAAGGGTTTCTGTTCCTACGATGATATCGTCAAAACAAAGAACGGTACGGAAAAAAACCAGCTTCTGAAGCTGGCTGTGATCTTTGTCAGCATCACCGTAACGATCGATTATTTCATCTGGAGGATCCTCTATTCGATCCCTAAGAATAATATCTTCGGTATCATCGCCAATCTCATCCTGCTGTTTTTCGAAGTGACCGGTTTTATTGAAACGCTCATCCATTATGCCGGCATGCTCAGCAGAAGAAAACATGAACTGCCCAGGATCGCCGATGAGGAATATCCCGATGTTGACATCTTCATTGCCACCTACAATGAGGACGAGGAACTGTTAAGAAGGACGATCAACGGCTGTACACATCTGAAATATCCCGATCTTTCCAAGGTCCACATCTGGGTCTGTGACGATAACAGAAGGCCTTCCATGAAAAAACTTGCGAAGAAGATGGGTGTGGGTTATTTCGACCGGGAGAACAACGAGGGTGCCAAGGCCGGCAATCTCAACAGGGCGATGGAAAGAACAAGTTCGCCTTATATTGTCACATTGGATGCGGATATGATCGTGAGAAGCGATTTCCTGCTCAAGACGATCCCTTACTTCGTTAATTTCGAGAAATACAATATCGGAAAGAAAGAAGAGGATCAGGTCCACATGGGTCTGCTGCAGACACCGCAGTGTTTCTATGATCCGGATGTCTTCCAGCATGCCTTGTATTCCGAATATAATGCGCCGAATGAACAGGATTTCTTTTACCGCAGCATCGAGGTCGCAAAGACAGCGAGCAATTCCGTCATTTACGGCGGTTCCAATACGGTGCTGTCCAGAAGGGCTCTGGAAGATATCGGCGGTTTCTATACCGGATCGATCACCGAGGATTTCGCGACCGGCATGCTGATAGAGGCGGCAGGCTATGTATCGCTCGGATTGAAAGAACCTCTGGCTTCCGGAAGGACGCCCAATACCTTCAGGGAGCATGTCCAGCAAAGGACCCGCTGGGGTAGAGGCGTCATCGTCACGGCGAAGAAACTGAAGCTTTTCTCACAGAAGGGTCTTTCCCTGATGCAGAAGATCAGCTACTGGTCTTCAGTGTTCTACTGGTATTCACCGATCAAGAACTTCGTCTACATCACTGCTCCACTGCTGTTTGCGATACTGAATCTGCCGGTCTTCGACTGCAACTGGCTGGAACTTGCCGTGTACTGGCTGCCGATGTTCCTGCTGCAGGATATCGCTCTGCGCCTGATCTCGGGCAATGAGATCTCCGGCAAGTGGAGCGGTATCTATGAGACTTCCGTCATGCCTTCGCTGCTGATCCCGATCCTGAAGGAAACAGTCGGTATCAGTCTGTCGAAATTCAAGGTGACGGACAAGTCGGCAAAACAGGGTGTGAGAAAAACCGACTGGCAGCATATGACCCCTTTCCTCGTACTGCTGGGGCTGTCATTCATCGGTCTGATACGTGTGCTTTACCTTCTGTTTTCCAGGAAGATGTACGGTCTGATCACGATCGTCTTCTGGCTGGTCAGAAACAGTTATTTCCTGCTGATGGCGATCTTCTTAATCGACGGCAGGAACAAGAACAGTGATGTCGTCAGAGTAAAAGACGGTGAGCCGGTCACTGTTTCCAAGAAAAAAGGAAGAAACGGTATCGAAACCTATGAGGGCATCACGACACTGATGAGTGAACACCACATGGAGGTCTTCCTGGATGAATGCCAGCAGCTGAAGATCGGAGATTCTGTTTCCGTATGCATCGATGATCTCAGATACAGGGCAGAGATGAAAGGCGTGATCACGGATGTTACAAGATCACGTTACGGTTCTTCCGATGTCTACAGGATCGAGATCCTTGATTTCGGAAAGGATGAAGAGGAATACTTCCAGATCCTCTATGACCGTATCCCGACGCTTCCACAATCATTAAACAGAGATTTCGGTGTATTGTTCCATCTGTGGAGAAACATCGCCGTACGGCTGTCACAAAACATCAGATAAGGTAAAACTCCCGCGTATTACGGGAGTTTTTTCTGAAATAGTGAAGAAATAGTGAAAAAATAGTGAAGTTTTTTCTGTTTTATTTTTACTGCGGATATCAGACCAATAAGAAAAGGTATGGATCGATCAAATCCGGATCGTGATCACATACCTTTTTGTTTTGTTTCGTTTATTTGTTTCTTCTGTTTCTGATGAATCTGTAGAGACGGTATGCACCGTATCCCAGTGCTGCCAGCATCAGGATCGTCCAGATGTTGTAGGTGATGTCGATGACGAAATCACCGATGCCGCCGATGAAGTCTTTCCAGCCGTTGACGAAGGAACGTCCGAGTCTGGCAAAGAAGTTTGTCGATACCGGCGTGTAGACCTTGGTCTCTGTGATGTTGAGATAGAGCGTCGAGTAGGCCACCAGCAGATCATAGTTCTTGATCTGGGATTCGTAGTATTCGATCTGGTAGCGGATGTCGGAAAGCCTTGATTCGACAGACATCAGATCTTCGATGCTTTCGGCCTTGTCATAGAATTCCAGGACCTTGGCTTCCTGTGCTCTCAGTGAGGTCAGTCTGGCTTCGATGTCTGTGTAGGAATCGGTGATGTCCTTGGTCTCCTCGGAATAGTAGGTGCTGTTTCCGGAAGATTTGATCTCTTCTAAAAATTCAGCGTACTTTTCGGCCGGGATGCGGATCGCCGCTTCATAGTAACGGCTGGAATTGCGGGTATTGACAGAGGATCTCTGGAAATAGCCTCCGTACTTCTTGACAGCTGCGCTCAGTGTATCCAGGACGCTGTCGAGATCCTGTGTCTCCATGTTCATGTTGGCAGTCAGAATCAGCTTCTTGTTCTGTCTGATATCCGTTTCTTCCGACTTGGCCTCCGTATTGGGAGAAGGTACCGGAGCTTCCGATGGTTCGGAGGCATAGGCTGCTTGTTCCATATAGTCGGCTTCATAGGCTGCGCCGTCGTAGTAGCTGGAAGACGGTGCTGCATAATAGCTTCCGGCTCCGGAGTCGTAGTTGTAGTAGTATTCTTCGTCTGCCGAATCTTTCTTGGAATAGCTGTGGAACAGTACCGGGAAGATGTTGATCACCAGCAGCAGCGCACAGGCAGCTGCGGCGATCTTGCCGAAGGTCCCCCAGTTCAGATTGAAATGAAATTTCTTTTTTGTTTTATCGTGGGCTTCTTCCACGTATCTGTCGTCGATCATGCCGATGGCGTCGACCAGTTTGTCTGCTTTTTTCATACGATTACTCCTTCCTTGATCAGATAGTCTTTGAGCTTGTCTCTTGTCCGCTTCAGCATCATCTTGGTCTTGCTTTGAGAGAAATGGAAGCGGGACGAGATGTCTTCGATGGAATCGAAGTACCAGTAGCGGCAGACAAAGACTTTTCTCTGTGTCTCATTGATTGTTGCCAGAAATTCGTCAATGGTTTCCGCCAGCATCTGTTCATCCAGTGTTTCCCTGATCGACCTGTCATCTGCGATGCATTCTTCCAGTTCATCATAGGAAACCGTGACTTCGCCGCCGCCGCGTTTTTCTGCCGTCTGGGATCTCCATTTGTTGAGTGAGATCCTGCGGCAGATCTTGCCGATGAAAGTCGAGAGGTTCAACGGATGATGGGGCGGAATGGCATTCCATGTCGCCAGATAGGTGTCATTGACGGCCTCTTCACAATCCTGCTGGTTGTGAAGAATGGAACGGGAGATGGAAAAACAGTAGTTGCCGTATTTGTCGGATGTTTCGGCAATGGCCTGTTCGTCTCTGTTCCAGTAGAGTTCTACGATCTTGTTGTCATCCATGTCTTTTCTCCTTTCATCTATCAACTGGCGCTTTCTTCACTTTGCGTCACACTTTTTTCGACTGATCTCAGATAATCAAGATAAAGATATTCACCGCTGAAGATATAGGCCACTTTGGCATGTCCTTCCCTGATCAGCTTGGCCTGCAGCAGTTCGCCGTCCACCCACACCCAGGCCAAAAGTCTTTCATACTTGTCGTATTCTTCAGAGACCGGGTCCATTTCTAAGACGATCTTGGAAGCTTTTTCCAGAGTGACATCACAGAAGTGCTTGGCTTCATCATAGCCTTCCTCACCGATCTCGGGCGTATCTACCGCCAGGAAGCGGCAGATGACTTTTTCACCGGTGTCGATGTAAAAGACCGCCGTATCTCCGTCATGGATATACTGATAGACGGCGTTGTATTTCTTGGTGAAAGGCGCAGGCGAGACCTCGTATTCCGGTTTCATGAAGACACCGTAGAGGACTCCCGCAATGATGATCGCGGCAATGACGATCGCGATCATCCGCTTGGTCTTTCGCTTGATGTGAAGTTTCTTTTTCTTTTTGGCCATAATCAGATCTCAGCGATCTTTTTTAACATGATCTGCAGCTGTTTCTCATCCAGTCCCAGATATCCGCCGGGATATTGTTTCTTGGAGGTCATGTGGATCTGTCCGCTTCCGGCAGTCGTGATGACGTCTTTGATGTTTTCGATGCGAACACCGCCTCCCGGCAGAAATTGCAGTCTGTCTCCGTATTTATGGTTCAGATCGGAAATGATCTCACAGCCTTTCAGGATGTCGGGGTAAACTGCTTTGCCGGAAGTCAGGATGCGGTCGACACCGCAGCTGATGAGCTGTTCACATGCCTTGTCCAGATCATCGATCTCGTCAAAAGCTTTGTGGAAGACTGCTTCTTTGCGATAGGAACGGATCAGATCGCACATCTGTTTCGTTCTTTCGATATCGACTGTCTTGTCTTCATGCAAGAAGCCGAAGACGATGCCGTCGGCATTGTTTTGTAAGAAGTTTTCCGCATCCTTGCGCATGATCTCAAACTCATTTTCCGAGTAATGAAAATCTCCGCCTCTGGGTCTGACCATGCAGCAGATCTTTTTATCGATGTTTTCTTTGAGATATTTCAGTGTTTCCAAAGAAGGCGAAAGCCCGCCCAGTTCCAGGGCAGAATTGAGTTCGATGCGGTCGATCGGGTATTCTGCGGCAGTCATAGCATCGTCAGGATTGCCGATACAGATCTCGATTGTGATGTTGTTGATCATGATTCTATTATAGCTTATGTTAAGATGTAGTTATGATTAAGGGTGCTTTATTTGACATAGACGATACACTGTTCTCGCATGAAATCAACGCGGTCCCCAGGGCGACCATAAAAGCTTTGGACAAGCTCAGGGAGAAGGGCATCAGGATCGGTGTCTGTACCAGCCGCATCGCGGCGGAGATGGCCGATATTCCCGATGAGCTCTGGAAGCGCATCGACTGCAAGATCGTAGGTACCGGTGCGACGACGATCGTTGAGGGAGAGTATATCAAGAGTTACACGATCGATCCGGATGATGCGAAGAAGTATACTGATTATTTTAGGGAACACAATATCTCCTATCACTATACCGACATCAACGGGGATGTCTATTACTGGGGCGATCTCGATCAGGTCAACAACGGCAGATGGCTCAGTTATGCGATGGGCAATGTGAAGTTCAAGGAATACGAGGATGAACAGATCACCAATCTGTTCTACTATCATGCCAAGGATGAGGAATGCGATTTCATTCAGAACATCAATCCCGGAGCCCTGATCTCCAGATGGGGGAATTCAGGCAATATCTGCGCTCCGCTGATCGACAAGAGTTTCGGTCTGCTGAAGTTCTGTCAGGTCTTCTCTTTTACGACCGATGAGATCGCAGCTGCCGGTGACGGCATCAACGATGATGTGATGCTGGAGATGGCCGGCATCGGCATCGCTGTCGATGATGCAGTAGAGAATACAAAAGAAAAGGCAGACTATGTCTGCCGGAAGTCGATCGAGGACGGCGGGCTTTATGACGCCTTTGTGGATCTGGGTATCATCGAAGAGGATCACTATGAGATGGATCTGTTCTGCTTTGATAACGATTCGACACTCTATGATCACAAATTCGGCGGGATACACGAAAAGACATATGAGGCGCTTGAAGAGCTGAAACAAAACGGAAAGAAACTGGTGCTGAATACTTCAAGATCGTATGAAGAGACATACAATATTCCCAAAAGACTGCTGGATCTGATGGATGCGGTCATTCTGATCAACGGTGCCTATATCATTGAGAAGGATGAGACAAGGATCACTTATCTGCCGGATGAGGATGTGAAGAAATATGTCGCTTTCTTTGCGGAACACGACATTCCTTACCGCTATTGCGTCGACAGCGGCAAGGGCTATCTGAGCAGGGAAGATGAACATAAAGAGATCTTCCAGAGGCTTTACGGTGTCACACCGGAGATCAAGCCCTATGAAGGAGAAAGAGTCCTGCAGTTCCTGTATTATGCGGTTGGTGATCTGCGGGAAGAGGTCATTGAAATGGCTTCTGATAAAGAGAATACCCGTCTCTGGTTTGCCGGGGAAATATCTCCTTCCGGCAAGAGCAAGGGCAAGGCGATGCTGGAAACGGCAGAAAGAATGGGCGTACCTGCAGAACGGATCTGTGCCTTCGGTGACGGCGGCAACGATATCGACATGATGGAGAAAGCAGGTCTTTCGATCGCCATGGGCAACGGCAGCAATGAATGCCGTCTGGCTGCTGACTATGTGACGGATGATATCTGCGATGAGGGTGTATATAATGCATTGAAACATTTCGGTTTCATAAAGGGATGATTATGGAAAGCTATTTTATCGAGCTGACGGATGTCGGCAAATCAAGAGTTTCTAAAGAAGAGATCGACTGCAGTGATCTGAAGGAAAATGAGGCGATCATCAAGACGGAGTATTCGATGATCTCTGCCGGAACGGAACTCTCCAGAGCGTTCGCGCTGAAGAAGGGTTTTTCCTATCCGGTGAGACCCGGCTACTGCATGGTCGGAAAGATCCTGGAAAAAGGAGAAGCGATCAGAGCGGATGTCGGCGATCTGGTCTTTTTCAATGCTCCGCATGCCTCTCTGGTGAGATGGAACACATCAGACAAAGTCCAGAGCAGACAGATCCTCAAACTGAAAGAGGGGATTGATCCTGTTGAAGCCAGCGCGATCAATCTGATGCTGGTGGCGATGCAGGGCGTCAATCTCAGCAATGTGAAACTTGGCTATACGGTCGGTGTCTTCGGACTGGGCAATATAGGTATCCTGACGGCTCTGATGTATCAGAAACTTGGCTGTAAGGTCATCGGTTTCGATGTGGTCAAAGGAAGATGTGAGCTGGCAAAGTCCATGGGTTTGAAATATACCGCTTCTGAGAATTACGAAGAGATTATTAAAGAAGTCAGTGAAGGAAAGGATCTGGATATTGCTGTCGATGTCACCGGTCTTTCGCAGGTGATCGCTGACTGTATCAGCTACACCAGAAGATACGGTCAGGTGGTTTTACTGGGATCACCCAGACAGTCTTATGAAAGTGACCTGATGCCGGTGTTCTCAAAGATCCACATGAAGAACCTGAAAGTACTGGGCGGCTTCAATCAGACGATACCGGTCTATGAAACGGACGGATCCTATGACTGCCTGGAAAGGAATTTCAATATCTCCTGTGATCTGATCATAAACAAAGATGTCGATATCTCCAAGCTCATCACGAAAGTGATCGATCCAAAGGATTGTGAACAGGCTTACTATGATCTGATGTACCACAAGGAGGACAACAACTGCATCGTCTTCGACTGGAGGAACTACTAGATGGAGCTCTGGGATCTTTATACCAAGGACAGGGACAGGACCAATCAGACGATGGTCCGGGGTACAGAACTTCCGGAAGGTCTTTATCATGTCGTCGTCCATCTGTGTCTGTTCAATTCAAAGGGAGAGATGCTGATACAGCAGCGTCAGCCCTTCAAGGAAGGCTGGCCCGATATGTGGGATATCACAGTCGGGGGCAGTGCCGTATCCGGAGACAGTTCCTGGCAGGCTGTTGAACGGGAGACAAAAGAGGAACTTGGTCTTGAACTGGATTTTTCGGATCTGAGACCGGCGCTGACGGTATCTTTCCATGACGGTTTTGACGATATGTATGTCTTTACAAAGGACATCGATCTGAATGATCTGAAACTGCAGGAAGAAGAAGTCCAGGCTGTGAAATGGGCAGACAAAGATGAGATACTGAAAATGCTGGAAGAAGGCGTATTTATTCCTTATCACAAGGCACTGATCGAACTGCTCTTTTATCTGAAGGATCATGAAGGTGCCCATACCGGGAAAGACAGTACAGCAGCCAGATAATTATAGTATCTGCGTACAGAAACATTTATAATTGAAAACAGAATAACGAGGTTCAGCTATGGAACGTAATGAGAGATTTGTAAAAGCGACTTACGAGATCATGGAGCAGCTGCTCAATGTCGATGATCTCGATGATGCCTTATCGGGAAGCCTGCAGAGGATCGTAAAAACACTGGATTCGGAAGCGGGTGCGATCTGGTATCTGGATGAGAAGAGTGACCGTCTTCATTCTGTTTTTCATATCGGTCCGGCTGACATATCCAATTACAGCATTGAAAACGGCATCGGTATCGAAGGTGTCGTGACCAAGACCGGAAAGTCGATCATGATCACGGATCCGGCGAACGATCCCCGTTTTGAACCGACCGTCTTTGACGGCCAGGGTCTCAAGACCACCAGCATGATCTGTGTTCCGTTAAACAACGGACACGATACGATCGGCTGTGTGCAGATCATCAACAAGAAAAACGGCAGCCTCTACGATGAAGAGGAGCTTGAGCTTTGCGAGCACATGGCTGCACTGGCTGCCATTACGATAGAAGAAAAAGGACTGATCGTCGATTTCGGCGAGGAGAAGGATGTTCTCTGTGAGCTGATCGATGTCGTCAAGGATTATCCGTCCGGTGACGGTGTCTTAAGAGTCCTGAAGGGCATCAATCTGAAAGTCTATGAGGGCGAGTTTGTCGTGGTTCTGGGTGAATCGGGCTGCGGCAAATCGACGATGATGAACATCATCGGCGGCATGGATTACCTGACTGACGGAAAACTGCTGATCGAGGGCCGGGATTTCTCCAAACCCGATGATGAAGAACTGACGCGTTTCCGCAGGGAGTACCTCGGTTTCATTTTCCAGTCCTATAACCTGATGCCCAATCTGACGGCTCTGGAAAATGTTCAGTTCATCGCCGAGATCGTCAACGATCCCATCGAAGCGAAACAGGCCATCGCCAAAGTCGGACTCAGCGACAGGGAAAACAACTATCCGGCTCAGCTTTCCGGCGGACAGCAGCAGCGTGTTTCCATCGCCAGAGCCATCGTCAAGAATCCCAGACTGATCCTGGCCGATGAGCCTACGGCGGCTCTGGATCTCAATACCAGTATCGAAGTCCTTTCTGTCATCAGGGACATCGTCAGAAACAACAATACGACCGTCATGATGGTCACGCACAATGCCGAAATAGGCAAACTGGCGGACCGCATCGTCAGAGTCCAGAACGGACGTATCGCCAGCATCAAACGCAATCTGCATCCGCTGGCTCCGGAGGAACTCTCCTGGTAATCATATGAAAGCGACTCAGATCAAGGACACCGTCAGGAACATCACCAAGCAGTTTGTTTCCTGGCTTTCGATCATCGTCATTGCCTGTCTTGCGGTCACGGCTTTTTTGGGTATCCGTTTTTCAGCGGATTCCTTAAGACACAATGTGAACGACTCTTATAAAGAAACAAACTTCCGCGATATCGAGATCCTGGCTTCGCTGCTTTTAAGCGAAGATGACATCAAGGCGCTTCAGGAGCGCGAGATCGTCGAAGATGTGGCAGGTGTCCGCAAATACAACACCAGCCTGAAACATAATAAGATCTCCAGGGACGTCATCGTCGTTTCCCTGGATGATCATATCAACAGACCGCTTCTGTTAGAGGGAAGCTATCCGAAAAACGTCGGTGAATGCATGCTGGAATCGGAAACTGCCGATGAGCTGGGACTGAAAGTCGGAGATCATATCAGCTTTTCAGAAACGGATTATCTTGATCAGCAGGAATTCATCATCAGCGGTATCGCCACTCATCCGGACCATGTTTCCAACTATGACTCCGCTCCGGAGACCAGGTATGTCATGGTGCTGATGGATGCTTTTTCAGATGAGGCTTATGACGGCTGTTACAGTTCGGCAATCCTCACGCTGAAGAAGGATGACGATGTTTACCGTTACGGAAAAGATTACAAGAAACTGTACACTTCGGCACAGGATGAACTTGATGACTTCGGTGAAGGAAGAGCGAAGGTCCGCTATGAGCAGATCAGGGATGAGTATCAGAAAGAGATCGACAGCAACCGCGAAAAACTGGAAGACGGCAAAAAGGATCTCGATCAGGCAAAGAAGGATCTGGACGAAGCCGATGAAGAGATCAGATCCAATGAAGAGAAACTGGCTTCTTCGTGGAAGGAGATCTCTGACGGGCAGACTAAGCTGGATGATGCCAAGGAGACTCTGGATGAGGCGGCATACAAACTTGGCACGGCGGAACAACAGCTGAACAACGGCGAAGCACAGCTGAAAGCTGCCAAACAGGAACTGGCAGAGACTTACGAATTGCTGCTGGCAAACCGTTTGTATCTGTTAATGATACTTGGGGACGATGCAGCTAAAGCAAAAGGTCCCTCACAGAATAACGAGTATGATATCGATGATCCGAATCTGACTCTGACACATTTTGAACTTGCTGAGGATTATTATGTGGATCTGACTTCTGATGAGACAGCATACAAGATCACCGCTTCCGGACTTGCCAGCGGAGATGATATTGTCGCAATGACCAGGGAATGGGAAGAAGGACATCAGAAATATCTGGCCGGCAAGCAGCAGCTTGCGCAGGCATCAATGGAATATCACACAGCCTACCGTCAGTATGTGCTCGGCCTTGAAGAATATGAAAAAGGGCAGGAAGATCTTCAGAGTGCCATCAATAAGTATAACGATGGAAAAGCAAAACTCAATGATGCCAAAAAGGAATATGAAGAAAAGTATCAGGAATACCTCGACGGCATGGAAGAATATGAAGATGCAAAGAAAGAACTTGAGGATGCTGAAAAGAAAATCGATGAACTGGCTGATAACCGCTGGCTGACACTCAATGTCAACGGCAGTGTTTCCTATATTTTCACCAAGAATCTCTCGGGCAACTTTGCGAGTATTTCTTCGACGTTCTCGCTGCTCTTTGTCTTTGTAGGAGCTCTGGTCATTTATGCGACTGTCGGCAAGTCGATCGACGAACAGCGCAAACTCGTCGGTACGACCAAGGCTCTCGGTTTCTTCAACAGCGAGATTTTCCGCAAGTATCTGACGTTCGGCTGTTCGGCTACGATGGCCGGCTGTCTTTTAGGCGTCGCGATTGCTTATTTCGCGGTCGAAATGGCCATGCTGAGGCAGGAGATGTCTTATTATGTCATCGGCGGAGGCAAGCCGCTGTTTGAGATCGTTCCGACGCTTATCGTTCTTGTACTGGCACTGCTTCTGTCTTCGGCAGCTGTCTTCCTGGCCTGCAACCGCATGATCAAATCACCGGCAAGGGTCCTGATGCAGGATGCTGCACCGGAAGGAAGAAAGAAGAGCGGAAACGGCAGCAGCAGACTTTCCTTATATTCGCGCCTGATCATCAGGAACATGCTGAGCGACTCCAAGAGAGTCCTTGTGACGATCGTTTCGGTCGCCGGATCCTGCGCTCTGATCCTGATCGGTCTGACGATCTCGCACTCCATGTCGTCAGGAATCGATATCCAGTTTGATGAAGTTTACCGTTACAACTATCTGGTGGATTACGATATTGAAGAAAACAGTGAAATAGAAAAACAGATCGAGGAACTGCTCGATCGAAACGGTGCGGAATATATCAGAGTCGCCATGAACAAGAAGATGTTCATGAGCAACGATCAGCTCGATACAGTCGATATCCTCTGCGGAAATCTTGAAGAGATCCAGGAATTCACGCTGTGCAATGATCCGGAAACAAAGGAAGAGATGAAGATGGACAGCCATGCTCCGGGTGTTTATGTGCCTTTGAAGATGGATGAGATCGCCGGATATTCCAAAGACGGTTATATCACGATCTTCAGCGGCAACATGGAACCTTTTGATGTGAAGGTCAATGACATTTTCATGCTGTATACGGCACGCTTCCTGATCATGTCCGATGAAGCCTACAGAGAGGTCTTCGATGAGGCTCCCAACTACAACGTATATCAGATCAGGATCGATGAGAAAAAAGCGGAAGAGATCAGGACACAGATGGAGAATCTGGAAGGAGTCGACAAGTATTATCACTCGTTTGACCGCAAAGATATGCTCAACAGTTTTGTCGC
>JAEEGJ010024490.1_pt1 | contig 12506 bp, 8 predicted proteins | sample 8958761 | NCBI WGS metagenome assembly JAEEGJ01 (sample SAMN16246546, study PRJNA631951) | gut metagenome | biome: gut microbiome; feature: rumen; material: RS-attached | host: Bos | place: Iran: Karaj | collected 2018-10 | reverse complement strand
TCTACTCCGCGATTCGATTCGGCTTCCCGTCTCAGAACCAGAATTTACTTGTGCCACAAGAATAATATACCACACGAAATATTGGCATGGATAAATTTTTCGCACAAAGCATACTCCAAAATGGAATGAAAAGTTTACAAAGTTGCCAAAATTATTCAAAAAAATCACTTTTCCCAATCTGTGCTATTTGCTACTTTAATTCATCGAGGTAAAGGACAGGTGCAATATGACAAACAAGATTCTTCAAATTTTCGCAAAAAAAACATCAACTAAATTACTTACTCTATTCGCAATTGGAATTGCAGCAGGTTTTGCGGCATGTGCTTGCGAAGATTGCGAGGATTCTTGCAGCGAAATCAACCGTTTCCAAAGACCTCTCACAAATTATGCAAAAACAGCCGATTTGTTCAAGATTGGGAACAAAGTGCATTATGTCCATTCCGATGGATTTGAATTCAATTTGTCCGTAGTCAAGGATACAACCTACACCGAAAACAAGATTGGTTTTTGCGCTGAAACAAGTATCGAGAATCGCGATATACAACTTAAATCAAACGAACAAGCCATAAGCATAGACGTTCAATTCAACGGACGAATTGAATTCGTTAACGAAAACGATCAAACTAGTTTCATCACACCGCTTTACGTCAATTTCGAAAACACTAGTTTCTTTGCAGACCTAGACTCTTCTGGATTGCCTATAGAATCTGAAGTCGAAGGACATATCACAATGTTAAATACGGTGACATTCAACGATGTTTCCTACGACAGCGTATTTGTCATCTTGGATTCTCGTCACTTCAACGCCCGTTGCTACAACGATGATTCTTCCGAATTAGGGGAACCAGCATACCTCTATTATTCGAAATCAAAGGGCATCTTGAAAATCGAATCTCTTAATGGAAAAAGTATCACCATCAAGGAATAGCTTTAAACGCTTTTAGCCTTAGCTTCTTTCCAGAGCTTTTGCAAGCCTTCTAGCCCAACATCCTTGATTTCTTGACCTTGTTCCTTAACACGGCGCTCCACCTCGCGGAAGCGCTTTTCGAATTTGTTGTTTGCACGTTGCAAGGCAATATTCGCGTTAAAGCCGCAATGGCGCGCCACATTCACAAGGCTAAACATGATATCGCCAAATTCATCTTCGAGGCGATCCACATTATCATTTTCAGGAGAAATATTTTCCATTTCGGCACGAAATTCACCAAACTCTTCTTGAGCCTTATCGAAAACGGGCCCCGGTTCGCCCCAGTCAAAACCGACTTTGGCAACGCGACGGATAATATCTTGGCTACGGGCAAGCGTTGGCATGCTCTTGCTCACTTTGTCCATAATAGATTCACCGGCATGCTTTAAGTTGTTCTTTTCTTGCGCCTTGATGCGATCCCAACGGCGGCTGACTTCGTTTGCGCTATCGACTTGAGCATCACCGAACACATGCGGATGCCTGCGCACCATTTTTTCGCAAAGCCCTTGAATCACATCGTCAATGGAAAAATCGCCTTGTTCCTTGCACACTTGCGAATGGAAAATCACTTGAAAAAGCACATCGCCAAGTTCCTCGCACATGTGCTCCTTGTCGCCTTCTTGTGCGGCATCGATAAACTCACAACTTTCTTCGACCAGATAAGGCAATAGCGAATGCGTATCTTGCTTGCGGTCCCACGGGCAACCATTCTCCGAGCGGAGACGCGCCATAATATCAACCAAATCGTTAAACGAGTATTTCATACGTGTAAAGATAGAAAGTATAACGGGGCCCTTGTTTTTATTCAACAAAATCAGTAAATTACATATCGTTAATTTTATCGTTTCCTTTTATCGTTACGTTTATTCATTCCCACCCCACTTGTGTGTCGGGGCTCTCTATTAAAAACTTATGGAAACGAATCTTTTAAACGAACCGTACCGCGAACTCACTCCCGAAATATATCCCCTGCTATTGGGCTTTTCCAAATACCATCCCAAGCGTCTTTTTTGCAAAGGCGCCCTCCCCTCCGCAGACAAAATCGGAATTGCCATGGTCGGCACCCGCCGCCCGACAGCCTCTGCCGAAGAGCTTTGCAGACGGCTTGTCGCATCGCTAAAAGGCACGAACGCGGTCGTGGTTTCTGGGCTTGCCCAAGGGATCGATAGTTTTTGCCACAAGGCCGCATTAGACGCCGGAATTCCGACGATAGCCGTTCTCGCGCAAGGGCTAGGCGCCAAAATCGATGGAGAACGCGCAACTATTGCAGAACGCATTTTGCAAGCTGGAGGAGCGCTCCTAAGCGAATACGAAGGGGATGCTCCCGCCTACAAAGGTTGCTTTATCGCGCGCAACCGCATTATCAGCGGACTCAGCCAAGCAACACTAGTGGTGCAGAGCCGCCAAAAAGGAGGCGCCCTCATCACCGCACAATATTGCATTGACGAAGGCAAATTGCTCCTCGCCATCCCCGGGAACTTTGACTGCGACCTCTATAGCGGCACAAACGCGCTCCTCGACAGCGGGCACGCAAAGCCCGTCTTCATTCCCGAAAATTTGCGGTCGGCAGCAAGCGTTCCACTCATCGAAGGGGCTAAAATCGAGCAGCTAACGACGTGCGGAGTCCAGCTTTCAAGCGGAGCGCAAAAGGTTTTCGACCGATTTAACGGGTTCCGCAAAACATTTTCGGAACTTCAAGAAGATTTTGGCTTTAAGGCACCGGAACTTTTAGCTATATTGACGGAGCTAGAAATATCTGGTCTAGTCACGTCAAAGGACAACTTCCAATTCTATTTTAACGGAGCATAATTAGTTGCACATACGACTTATTATTGGAATTGCCACCTCGATTACGTTCGCGTTCCTGGTGTTCCACTTGCTGTTCGGCAAGAACAGCATCCCGGAGCAACGTCGAATAGCGAGGGAAATCAAGCTCTACCAGATGCAGATTGACTCGCTAAGCAAAGTGATTGAAGAACGCGACGAGCTCATCCAAAAGCTAAAGACCGACTCCCTCTACAAAGAAGAAATACTGCGCACCCGCTACGGCATGAGCCGCGAAAACGAAAAAGTATTTCAGCTGGTTAAATAGTTGGCAGAACTTAGACCGCTTCGCTCTTAGAACTTAGTAAAGTGATGATTAGTAGGAAGTAGTCGGTAGGAAGTAGGAAGTTTTTTATAATCGCGGCGAAGCCGCCTAATTATTCCTGCCTACTGTCTACTTCCTACAGCCTACTCAGCTACGCCATTTTACTTGCGTCACTGCGGGCGGTTTCGACTTTTCCGGCAAAGAAGCTGTAAGCAGCAGGCACAATAAACAGCGACATGAACGTTGCAAACGTGAGACCGCCTGCAATTGCAATACCCATTGCAATTCGGCTCGGGGTGCCGGTCATAATGAGCGGCACAGCGCCAAGTACCGTCGAAAGGCTCGTCATGAGGATTGGGCGGAAGCGGCGTTCCGCCGCCATCCGAGCCGCTTCAAGCTTGCAGCATCCCGTATTTTCAGCAATCTGGTTTGCAAATTCCACAATCAAAATACCGTTCTTCGTCACAAGAGCAATCAGCAAAATCAATGCGATTTCGCTAAAGATGTTGAGCGTTTGGCCAGTCACAAATAAGCTCACCAATGCACCCGAGAGCGCAAGCGGCACTGTAAAGAAAATCACGAACGGAGCACGGAAACTTTCGAACTGCCCTGCAAGCACCAAGAACACAAGCGCAAGCGCAAGCATGAACACCACATACAAGCCCGAAGAGCTTTCTTCGAATTCCTTGGACGAACCGCTCAAGGTCGTGCTCACACTCGGGTAATCCTTCAACAACTTCTTTGCAATAGCGCGCATTTCTTCAACGCCATCGCCAATCGTCTTGCCCGGCACAAGGCCCGCCTGGATTGTCGCAGCGCTAAAGCGGTTGTAACGCGGCAACGACGGAGATGCCGACTGTTCCTTATACGTGATAAAGTTATCCAAGCTCACCAATTCGCCCTTGCCATTCTTGACCGTGAGCATCGAAAGGTTTTCCGGTGTATCGCGGTACTGGTAACCGACGGCACCGATAATATCGTACTGGCGACCATCTTTATAGTAATCGCCATACGTCTGGTCGCTAATCGCTAGTTGCACCGCCTGCGCAATATCGTTCACCGAAACGCCCTCTTCATTTGCCTTGTCGCGCAAAATCTCGATATGGAGTTCCGGCTTGGTAAAGCGCAAGTTGCTGTTCACCACGCTAAACACAGGGCTCTTGCTTGCCGCTTCTTCGAATTTCGGCACAAGGTCGCGTAACACTTCAATATTCGGAGCCTGCAGCACAAACTGCACCGGGAGGCCACCGCGCTGCGTACTGATACTCTGCGGTTCAAACACCATCACGCGCAAGTCCGGGTATTCGTTACCGAGCACCTGGATGGCACGAGCAATTTCGCTCTGCGGACGGCGAGCTTTCTTGTCATCGTTCAAGAAAAGTCTCATTCTCGAGTTGCCCGCATTCCACGCACCCGCCTGGAATTCCGAGTATTCATTGGAATCGAGAATCGAAATCACTTCATCGGCAAATTCATCCGCCATACGTTTGGTACGCGAGAGGTTCACACCTTCGGGCATACTCATGTTCACCATGACCGCGTTTGCATCTTCGGTAGGCGCCATTTCGCTACTCATGTTATTAAAGCAGAAATAAGCTGCCAAGAAAAGTGCCGCCACAATCGGGAACAACATCAATCGCCACTTGAGGAATCCACCTAGCAAGCGCGAATAGAACTTGTTAAGCCATTCAAAGAATGGTTCCGTCCATTTATAGAACGCGCCTTTTTTCTGGAGCTTTAAGAACTTAGAGCAAAGCATTGGCGAAAGCGTAAGCGCGCACAACGTCGAAAGGAACACCGTTCCAATCATCACCGCCACAAATTCGCGAAACAAAAGCCCAGTCGTGCCGCCCAGCGCAAGCACCGGAACAAACACAGCCATGAGCACCACAGAAGTCGCAATCACGGCAAAGAAAATTTCGTTCGTTCCCGCGACAGCAGCTTGTTTCGGCGTCATGCCGTTTTCAATCTTGTGATAAATGTTTTCCACAATCACAATAGCATCGTCCACCACAAGCCCAATAGCAAGCACCATCGCCAAAAGCGTAAGCACGTTGATACTGAACCCGCAGAGGTAAAGCACAAAGAAGCTACCAATCACGGATACCGGCACAACGACCATCGGGATAAACGTCGTGCGGCCTTCGCGGAGGAATGCAAAGATAATCGCAATCACGAGCACAAACGCAATAAAGATGGTTTCCACCACTTCCTTGATGGATGCGCGAATGTTAATCGAAGTATCGCGGCCATAAAGCAATTCTACGCCTTCGGGAATTTCACGGCGAATATCTTCGACACGCTTGTAAAACTCGTTTGCGATTTCCACATGGTTACTGCCCGGTTGCGCCATAAGTGCAATCGTAATAGAATTCTTGCCGTTGCGTCTAAAGCCAGTACGCGTATCTTTCGGTTCGTAATGAATGTCCGCCACATCAGAAATGCGAATTACAGTTCCGTCTGCAGCGGTCTTTACAGCAATATTGCCAAACGATTTCGGATCGAGAATTCGACCGAGCGTTCTAATCGAAAGCGTAGTTTCGCTACCTTCGATAGAACCGGAAGGAAGCTCCAAATTCCCCTTGCTCAGAGCCGCTGACATTTCAGCGCCCGAAACACCAAGCGCCTGCATGCGAATCGGGTCAAGCCAAAGGCGCACCACCGGACGCTTTTCGCCCCAAATAGCCACTTCCGAAACACCGTTAATCGTCTGCAAGCGTTCCTTCACATGGTTGTTTGCAATTTCCGAAACTTCCATTGGGTCTAGCTTATCGCTCACCAAGCTCACCATCAAAATCGGGTCGTTATCGCTATCAGACTTATAGACGGTCGGCTCGTCAACGTCATCAGGCAAGCGACGACGCACACGACTCACGCGGTCGCGGATTTCGTTCGCAGCCGCTTCTAGGTCCATGCCTGTTTCAAATTCAATACTGATGTAAGAAAATCCATCGCGACTTGTCGAAGTCAACGCCTTGATGCCAGACGCACTGTTGATGGATGCTTCCAAGATTTCCGTGACTTCCGCTTCGACCACCGCAGCATTTGCGCCAGGGTAAGAAGTACGCACCTGAATCAACGGATAATCGACGTTCGGGTATTCACGAATACCGAGTGAGGTCAATCCAAAAAATCCGAGCAACAGGATGACAAGCGCCATCACCGTCATGAGCACAGGGCGTCGAACAGAGAGTTGGCTTACGCTCATTACTCCACCTCGTAATTAATCGAGTGACGGAGCCCCTTAATCTTAACATCTGCGCCCGGACGCAAGCTCACAATGCCAGAAACAATGACCGTATCGCCCACATCAAGGCCCGAAAGCACCTGCACGGACATCGGGGTGCGAAGACCCGTCGTAATATGCTTGATTTTAGCCTTGCCGCCTTGGCTCACGAACACGTAAGCACCTTCCCTGTCGAGAATCATCGCTTCGGACGGAATCGTAAAGCTCTGCACGTTGCTTGCTTCCATAGCGACATTCACGCTCACAAAGCTACCCGCAATGAGTTCGCCCTTGGAGTTATCGACATCGACCATCACGCGGCGAGTGCGGCTGCTTTCAGAAATCACGGCATCCAGTGCAGAAACAACGCCTTCTTTTTCAACATGGCGTTCAGCATCCTTGAGCGCAATCTTGTCGCCCACCTTAATCACAGATGCATAACGCTGCGGGAGAGCAAACTTGGCCTTGAGGCGATCGACTTCGCTGAGTTCTGCAATGGGCGTTCCTGAATTGAGCCAGGCGCCCACGGACACATCGACAAATCCAAGCTTGCCGCTAAACGGAGCGCGGACTTCGGTCTTTGCTAGTTGCGCACGAATCAGTTCCACACTTGCCTGCGCCGACTTGAGCGAAGCCTCGGCAGATTCCAAGTCCTGCTTTGTGGCACCGTTCTTTTCAAAGAGACCGCGAACGCGCTGTTCCTTTTGCTCGGCAAGCATCCTGTTCGATTCTGCCTGCTTGAGCTGAGCACGGAGTTCAGAATCATCAATCTTAGCAAGGAGCGCGCCCTTCTTGACTACAGCGCCATCCTTTGCAGTAAGGCTCACCAAGCGGCCAGACATCGCCGCCGAGAGCGATACGCTGTTCCTCGGCACGAGAGTCGCCATAGTCTGGAAACTTTTGCCCTGCGAAGAAAGCTCAGCCACATAGCCTTCGACATTGAGCACTCGCTGGGTGCCAGCCTTTTTACCGCCATTACCTTTGCCACCAGGAGCTCCCTTAGCGGAATCGTCTTTACCCCCACATGCAACAAGAAGTAGAGAAGTCAATGTAACAACAAGAAGCTTTTTCATAGTAGGAAATGGGTTAGTGATTAGTGGTTAGACGTTTTTCGCGTATTTAGACGCTTGAATACTGAAAAAGGTTGCTTAAAGTTTTTGGCTCCAAAAATAAGTTTTTTGGTTACACAATCGTGGCCTCACCACCTTTAAACACGAGCTCCGCTCGTGTTTTTTCCTAAGCCCCTACAACCTATAACCTATTACCTACTTAGAACTTCACGTTCATGAAGAGCGCACCGCCGTCCTGGTAAAATTCCGGTTCGAACTGCACTCGACTAGAGAAAGACTTGGATGAAGTGGCACGGTAAATGCGCACAGCATCGAGCATAGAAACTACGCGGTTCAAGATCAACGCACCGACAGAAACCTGGAACACGATACGGCTCACGCGGAAATGGCGCATGCGGCTTTTGAATTCTTCGATATGCTCCGTCGATTCCGGATTGTCTGAGCTCCCCCAATCCCACTGGATATCCTTTGCAAATTCCTTGTCGATGTTCTTGCCCGAACGAATCATAGCCTGATTGTAATCCTCGTTCATATCCGGCGAAGAATTCTGACCGAACACGCCAGAGCGGCTGCGATAAGAGCCCACCGTATTCAAAAGCGAAACATTCTTGCCGCCATTAAATCCCGCATGGCGGACGGCGTAATTTTGGGCAGACGTCACATAGCGGTCACCCACCACATAAGAACCAATAGCGGTAACCCACAGAGCTAGATCAGTCCACACGAACGGACGCACTAACTTCTGTTCGCCCAAATAAAGCTCGCCCATGCCCGGCAAAAGAGCCGAAGCACCAACGGCCAAGAACAGGTTTTTATCACTGTTCTTGTAAACGTTCTGGTCAACGCTCACCACAATCTGCGAGAATGCAGCGACTGACGCAAGCAGTATGGCAAGAATGATGCGCATTAGAATCCCCAGTTTGCACGAACGGTCCAACTGAAGGAATCCTTGAACGACATGCCGCTATCGAAATGCAGGCGTTCATACCAAGAGACGTCTTCTTCGTAAAGGACCTTGTTATGGGCGTTAGCCGTAAGGGCTGCATCAACAGCAGAAACGATATGGTTCAAAATAAGTCCACCGATGAACCACACCTGCCTGTCGGCATAGTCATTGGCTTTACTGCGCATGTCGCGATACTTGTTCAAGTTTTGGGATTCACCCAGCGGAACAACATCAGCATTATCATCTTCGAGATTCAAATCGTTGATCAAAGTTCCACCATCCTTAACATCATCCCAACCACGCACATAAGAACCTTCTGAAATCAACTGGAACAATTCAGATTCATTGGCGAAGGATTTTTTGAAATCCCTCATTTCATCACCAAGTTTTTTGTTTTTGTCACTAAACCTGTTGAAGTGCGGTTCGCTGCCTGCAAACAATTCACTTTCTTGATAGCATGCAGAAGCATCACCGTAAATAGCTTCGCAGAACGACTTGCGAGTGTTCATATAGCGATTACGGAATGTCGAAGGATAGAGCGAGCCACCGGCATCGTAAAGATCTCGCATAGCACGTTCATAACGACCAATCGAGAAGTGTTCCTTCGCAAACTTTTTGTACTTGTCAACCTGCTGGTTATACTTGTAAATGGAGTTGTAACCCCAGCCACTCCACAAGAACACTTCCAATGCAATATAGACACCACCACGGACGTAAGTCGAGGTATTGCCACCCACATACATTTGGCCAGCTCCCGGCACCAAGAGAGAAAGGAACAATGCTTTGCGCGGATTCTTATAGCGACCCTTCATTTCGTCAATACCGTTAACCTTGGAAACCTTTACCGGTCCAAGCAATTCACGACGGCTCATGCTGTTAGACGATGCTGCAACAGAGCTGCTGCTCAAGTTCGTAAGGCCGGCAGCCTGTGCTTGTGCTAAAGAATCTGCCTTACGGGTAGAATCGGCAATCGCACGGACCCTTTCGGCATCGGCAATGGCTGCTTCACGCATCAGGGAATCCCGTGTTGCAGAATCAAGAACTGCCGTATCGACGGTTGCTATAGCCGGAGCAACGTCCACTGCCGATGACATGGCATCCGCAACAGAAGAGCTAGACGCAAGCGGAGCAAGCGATGAGGAGCTCGCAGGTACAACCACCGCCACAGACGAAGAACTCAAGACAACTGCAGCAGAGCTCGCCGGCGTTACCGGAGCAGGCGTCAGGACAGCAGCGGAACTTGCGGGTGCTGCCGGAGCTGGAGTTTCCACAGCTGGAGCCGCTGGAACACCGGCTTCTTTTTCAAATTCATCGAAAAGGTCTCGCACTTGTGCAAAGGAGACCTGAGCGAGAGATAAACCAAAAAACAAGGGTAAAAGAACAAACTTGCGCATGCCTCTAAAATAGCAAAAAATGTTGTCAAAACAAAAAGCCCCAGACTCAAATCTGGGACTTTCTACAACAAAACTCTAAAAAAAGCTATTTAATACGGATACGTTGCGTAGATGCGCCTATGCGTACCATATAAATGCCCGCATTCGATACCGGAATTTCAAAGTTCGGGGAATCAACAACGCCCTGGCGAACGACCTTGCCCTTCATATCGATGACGGCAAAACGCTTTCCTGCCGTAGCACCGCTGACCTGAATCTGGCGATTCATAGAAGAAAGTCCAAACGCCTTAACATCCTTGACGCGAGCAATAGAAGTTTCCTGATCGGTAATCTTGAACGAACCTTCAAGAACAACGACGAAGTTGACATTATCGAAGTTAGGTGAAATATTGACAAAGTCCGTAGCCACAAGTCCCATGGAATATTCGCCAAGGTCCTTTTCTGTCATGGACATTTCGCCCTTGTATGAAACAAATTCCTTTCTATATGCAAATTCTTCAGGCAACCAAGGTTCACCAGGAATACGCATCGGACTTACATCAAAGCTTTTCTGGATTGTGATTTCTTCACCTTCTTGATACTTTGCAGTAATGGTTTCCCCATAAATCGCAACGGTAATCTTTTGAGCGCAAGGCTTAATCCTAAAGTTACCTTGATTGATTTTAACAGTATAATTCGAATTCGGATCTTCCTTAGCAAAAGCGGCGGAAATGGCATAAGTTTCATCGTCCGGGAGCACGTTTTCGCCAGCCTGACGCTTCAAGACGAGTTCCGGAAGCACATCACCCTCAAGAAGGCCTTCAACTTTATAATCGTACTTTTCCGGATCCGCTTCACTATAGAACTTAGAAGTATCAGAAACCGTCACCGTCACGACCTTTTTACGCACCGTAAGGAAGTTTGCAACATACTTGGTTACGGTATAATTCTTATTGGTCGGAGTCCTCTGATCGAACGTGAGCGCATAATCGCCTGCATTGAGGAGGCCCGTCTTGTTAAGAGAAACATGAATGTTACCAAGTTCTTCACCATCCAAAAGGCTATCAGCAGTCCACGTAAAATCAGTCGGAATTTCATCACCATAAGTGATAGTATCGGGATTAGCAGTAACCACCAACTTTCTCGGATCAATTTGCAAGACCCCATCCGTAATATTGAAAGTCACATTGGGATAGTTCAAAGATGTATTCTTGAATGCACTCGCAGTAAGTCCCATAGCGTACTTGCCGGCATCCTTACCCGTAGCAATGGAATCACCGGTATATTCGACAAACTTGAGAGAATAAGCTTCGTTATTGGTAGAAATATCGAAACCCTGCACCGTATGTTCCTTACCATCGTACTGAAGCGTTTCGGTATGGCCCTTAATCGTAACCACAATCTTGTCATTATTGGCAGTGATAGTCAACATGCCATCATTGGTACTAACAATGTAATTCGGGTTTGATTTAGCATCGACTGTTGCTGTAATAGCGTATTCACCGGCATCTTCGCCAGGTTCACGCATCAAGGAAACGCCCTTCAATACATCTTCTTCATCGCCGAACTTTACAATACCATCGACAGTGTAATCCAATTCCGGATCTTTTTCGCCATACTTTTTCGTAATATTCGTTACGTTCAAAGTAACAGCTTTCGGCGTAATCGTAAGAGTACTCGGCACAGAAGTCAATGTGTAGTTGGGATTAGCGCCATCGGCGAAATCGATATTAACTTTGTATGTACCAACTTTTTCGCCTTCGTCACGGGTAATTTTAGCACCTTTAAGACTTTGATTTCCAACAATGCCGTCCACAGAGTACTTAAACACCGGGTCTTGGTCGCCATAAACCTTTTCGGCTTTAACAAGAGCTACAGTCGCATCCTTCGGTTGAACCGTAAGCGTACCGTTCGTAGTCGTCACTTTGTAGTTGGGGTTAGATACGGCATTCACGCTAGCAGAAATGGCATACTCGCCTACATTTTCAAGGCCTGTTGAAGAGCACTTAGCACAGGCAAGCGTAACATCCTTCAACACGTCTCCACCCACAAGGCCTGAAACCTTGTATGTATATTCTGGAGTAGCATCGCCATAAGTTTTCGAAACGTCATCCACAGCCAACGTAGCGGCTGCAGGCTGGATAACGAACGTTCCTCTAACCACGTATATATTATAATCATCAGTACTCTTACAATAAGGCAGTTCGCAGTCTTCTATCTTAGAAGGCATATCCTGATATTGAACACCATCAATGCTGACATCAATGATATAATCACCAGCATCTTCACCATCGTTTCTACTCAATGAAATTTCACCAAGCTTTCCGTAATCAGCGGGAGCGATATTTCCACGAATATCGTAGCCGAACTTAGGATCTTTGGTGCCATAGGTCTTACCATTGCTCCGAACTACAATGACAATTCGGGTTTTGATGATGAGCATAGAAGCAGGATCGACAAGGAAATCATAATTTGGGAAAAGAGTAGCTAAATTAACAGATGGATCTTTAGAAATTTTAAATTTTGCTCCGACTTCTTCTTCACCATCCGCAACAACTAATTTTAATTCTTTATTCAACGCTTCGATAAAATTGTTCAAAGTATCAGCTTGAAGTGTTTCCATTTCACTATCATCGCCAATCGTCCAAGTAAGCTTCGGAGTAGATCCGCCCAACTCCTTTTCTACATTATCAATAATTACATGAACACCTTTAGGGGCGATATCAAACTTTTTCGTGACAACATCACCATTACTCAAAGTGATTGTTACGGAACCAGTCTCAGAACCGGCATTTATATTTTTACCGTAAGTTACCTCGGCAAAGTCGGACTCAA
>JAEEGJ010024489.1_pt1 | contig 12506 bp, 6 predicted proteins | sample 8958761 | NCBI WGS metagenome assembly JAEEGJ01 (sample SAMN16246546, study PRJNA631951) | gut metagenome | biome: gut microbiome; feature: rumen; material: RS-attached | host: Bos | place: Iran: Karaj | collected 2018-10 | reverse complement strand
CATCCCATGTGGCGGCTTCTTTTCCGTCTTTTGTAAAAGCATAATCCCAGCTGCCGTTCAGACAGGTCCAGGATTTGCGCTCCATCTGGGGACGGGGGTATTCCGACAGCGGGCAGTTCTGGTCGACATCCTGTGAAAATCGTGTTTTCATCCCATTTCCCTCCGGAAATATCTGTGTCCTATTGTACCACAGCGGATACGTGTAGTGAACTTTCCGAATTAACGAAAAAGTTTTCCTGAAATCCTCATTTTCTCTTGAACGAGTTCTTTTCATGTGATAGAATCGAAAAAATTTTGTCTAAAGGAGAAGCATTCATGCCATACGAAAATGTGTTCATTTTTGACCACCCGCTCATCCAGCATAAGCTTTCACTTATGCGCGACAAAAACACATCCACCAAGGATTTCCGCGAACTCGTAAGTGAGGTCGCCGCCCTGATGGTCTACGAGATCACGAAAGACCTCCCTCTTGTTGATAAGGTCATCGAGACCCCTGTAGCTACGGACACCTTCAAAGTCCTCTCCGATAAAGAGATCACCCTGGTTCCCATCCTCCGCGCCGGTCTCGGCATGGTCGACGGCGTCCAGAAACTGATCCCCACTGCCCGCGTCGGCCACATCGGCGTTTACAGAGACCCGGAGACTCATGAGCCCGTCGAGTATTACTGCAAGATGCCCCAGGATGTCGCCAGCAGCATCGTGATCGTTCTCGACCCCATGTTCGCCACAGGCGGCAGCGCCTGCGCTGCTCTGGATCTGCTGAAGAAACGCGGCTGCACCGATCTGCGCATGGTATGTATGGTCGCCGCACCGGATGCCATCGAACGCATGCACCGCGAGCATCCCGAAGTTCCGATCTTCGCCTCGATGTTGTCGTTTTTCACGAGGCTAATCGGGGATTCCATGTCGTCCAGGAAGAATTCCGTGTAAAGGCGCACGGTATTAAAGAGCCTGTAGTTAAAGTCCATCGCCAAGGCACCGTTGTTACTGCTCTCGGAATAGTTGCCTTTCTCCATAAAGAGCGGTACAGTCGGCACAAAGAGCCAGGGTTTCAGGTTATCGTAAAGAATCGTAAGTTCGCTGATGCCAAACGTGGCGTTCCCGACAGCAAGTTCATAGCGGTGACCGAATATATTGCGGGTTTCATCCTTGTTCTTGTCACTCATGCTGCCATAAATACGCAGGTCGCCGTAAAAACTGAATACATGGAGAGGTCCGAGCTGCAAATCCACAGAAAGCATATTGTACGGGAGCGCGAACTGGTTCAACGTCAGGTTGTTGTAATAGCCCGGGCCCCAGTGCAGCACGTCGCGGGCAAGGTCCACACGAATCCAGTCGTAATTGAACGCGAAGTGCGTACGGTAGCGAGCGTAACTCGTGTACTCCATGCCGGAATTATTTTCTTCTTTCTGGAATTCCAGGAACTCGCGGTCCCACGATTTCGGGTACGAGGCAGAATGCCCTTCGTCATAGATGCGCGCATCGAGCACGAATTCTAGAGAATCCGCGTAGCCGCGCAGGTAGACACCTCCATCGATTCCCGGCCAGATGGTATCGCCGAGAGTTTCTCCCCCGCGGTAGTCAATACCGCCAACGACACTTGTCGCAATCGCAATCGACGGGAGTTTCGTCTGGAGTTCGTTCTTTACGCGCACGCACGCCGTATCACCGTCGTGGCACGTCATATCGATTCCGTGCCCCGATATGGCGCCGCCCCGCATGTTGTCGTAATACAGGAGCGCCTTGCCTTCCGTTTCGGCAAAGTGCCGGATAAACGAGGTATCGCGCTGCGGGTAGGCAAAGAACTGCCTGCCCTCCCCGACAGTCTGCCGGTGATATTCAAAAAGCATCGGCGCCATCTCGAGCGTGCGCAGGTTACGGGAGTGTTCCGTACCGATTACGGGCGAACCCGCAACCGCTTGCGTAGAAAGTAACGTCGTGGCTACAAGAGCCGCAAAGGCGTATGTGCGTGATTTTACAAGAATCATAACCGCAATTTAGTTTTTTTAAACTGTACGCAGAATGTTGTCAAAAACGCAACAGGTCTTTTTTGACCCGATTCGTTCCGAACGGAACAAAAGCCCCCGATAACTTTTTCGTATTTCAAAAAATATTGCAAAAATTACCCCAAATTTGAATTGCAACAAGGTAATTTTTTAAGAAGACAAGCCCATCCCGGGTTGTTTGGAAAAAGGGATGTTTAACATGAAAACAAATATTAAAAAAGGACTCACAATTTCTAGCCTGATTGCGTTCGGGCTCCTCGCAGGCTGCTCCGACGACAGTTCCAGCGTTCAGTCTCCCGCAACAGGCGATTCCGGAACAGATTCGGCAGAAGCTACTGCAAACATCTGCAACGCAGACGGATACACCGGCTTCTACGCCGCCGACGGCGCGACCATCATGTGCCTCGACGCAAACGGCAGTCTCGCCTTCTGGATTAACCCGGACGGCACTATCGGTACTCCCGTAGAGGAATCGCCAACAAGTTCCGCCGAAGCAGATATTCCGCAGGATCCGGGCACGACGCCGTTGCCTCCCGAAGATGCACCCGTCATTCCGTCTTCCGCATCTACTGCATGCGATGCAGGCACGGCCACCTTCCTTTATAAACTCGCGAATGTTTCTTACTACCGCGACACCGATGAAGCAACGTTCTTCTTCGACAGCGATTGCCAGAAGCAGTTCCTGACAGAAATCGTCGTGTCGTCTTCGTCCGAAACTCCGGCAGAAAAGGCCAGTTCCAGCAGTATTGCAGGCATCACGCCCACGTCTTCGGCTGGCATCGAAACGAGCAGTGCAAGCGTTGTCCCGGTTGTCGAGCCCTCCAACGGGAACACTCCCGTGATTACCTACGCCGCTAGCGGTGCAAGCGTAGCAAACAACAATAATTGCGTACAAGTGAACGGCGGCGAGGTCGTAATTACCTGTGCGGGCGACTACGACTTCAGCGGTTCCTACACGGGTAACGACGCACAGATCCGCGTATACTCTCCCAAGAGCGATAGCGGCGTATACCTGAACCTGCGCGGGCTCACGCTCACGAACAATGCCGATGCCGTCATCTACGTGCAGATGGCAAGCAAGGCGTTCGTCGTCGCGAAGGCCGGCACCGAGAACACGCTCTCCGACGCAAGCACCCGCACCAAGGCATTCACCTACGTGAACGCGAACGGCGAAACGAAGGTGGATACGACCGGCGCCTGCATCTACGCGAAGGACGACCTTACCATCAAGGGCGAAGGTTCGCTGACCGTGAAGGGCAACTACAACAACGGCATCCACACGAGCAACGACCTGCGCTTCCGCGGCGAAACCACCGTAAACGTGACCGCGAAGAACCACGGCATGAAGGGCAAGGGACTTGTTGACATCGAAAAAGGCACCATTACCGTCAAGGCGACTAGTGGCGACGGCATCAAGAGTGACGAATACGCAGTGAACGGCAACGACACGGTTATCGTCGAGGGCAAGGGCATCGTAAGCATCACCGGAGGCACGATTGACATCACCGCAGGCGATGACGGCATCCAGGCATTCAACAACATCATCTTTGATGCCGGGACCGTGAAGGTCAACGCCTCCAACGACGGCATTCATAGCGAGCAGAACGTGCAAATGAACGGAGGAATCATCTCGGTCACCGCAGGCGACGACGGCATCCACGCCGATTCCGCGCTCCACCTGGCCGGTTCTACCGTGAACGTCGAGAAATCGGGCGAAGGCATGGAAGCCTTCTACATCTTTGCAGAAGGCGGCATCACCGCGACATACGGCACTGACGACGGCTGGAATGCGGCAGGCGGTTCTGCCGACCCGGGCACCTCCAGCGGTTCCCAGTGGGGCGGCTTCGGCGGTGGCGGCATGCAGAGCAGCAGCAAAGGCTACATCGTCATCACCGGCGGCTACCACTACATAAGCGCCTCGGGCAACGACATCGACGTGCTCGACGCGAACGGCACGGCAAAGCAGAGCGGTGGTGTAGTCATCGTAGAAATACCTGCAAGCAGCGGCGGCATGGGTGGCGGCAGCAGGCCCGGCCAGAGCGGCAGCTCCGGATCTTGTTCCACCAATATGGCAGGCGGCCTCATCGATACCGACAACGGATTCACCATTACGGGCGGAGTATTCCTCGGGTTCGGTAGCCAGACCGAAGAATACCCGAACTGCACAGCCACATCGTACACCGCAGGTACGGCCTACGGTAGCGCAAGCGCGGCATTCGCCCCGAAGGGTTCGGGCAGCATGATCCTCTATGGCGGTTCCGTGACCTCCGTAGCGCAAGTAAATACCAGCGGCATGCAGACGGTCGAATTCCCCAACGGGCTCAAGTACTACTACAAGTAGCGAAAGTGATTTAAATCACACCCGCAAAACTGGCGAAGCTTTTTTTGAGTAAAAGCCTTCGCTAGACACCCCAAAATTACTATACTTGTAATACTCCAAACCAACCCCAAGGCCAGGCAATGCTCTGCACTGCCTGGCTCCTTTTTTAGGCTCAAATCAGGCCCAAAAGCCTATATATTCATGTCATTTTGGTGACCATGCGTCCACACCCCATCAAAAAAAGGTAATTTAATAGTGTATGGTACCCCAGAACGAGGTCTCAATGTATTTTTATCGCTTTTTTTTGAGCTTTTTGTGCTGTCTCGCACTTTCTGCGTACGCCCAGGTGGAATTCCCGATGGGTTCAGACGTTGTCAATGTGAAGGAAGAACCGTATAACGCGAAGGGCGACGGCAAGACCGACGATACCGAGGCCATCCAGAAGGCTTTGAGCGACCATCCCGACGGCGACTTCATCATTTACCTGCCCCATGGCATCTACAAGATTTCATCCGCACTTACCTGGCCCACCGCCGACAAGCCCGAAAAGGACTACCGCCGCACTATCCTCCAGGGCGAAAGCATGGGCGGTACCATCATATCGCTCCAAGACGACGTTCCCGGATTCGAGAACCCCGACTTTCCGCAGGCAGTCATCTACACGGGCGACGGCCCCAACGCACGCCAGCGCAATTCCATCCGCGACCTTACCCTCCGCACAGGCAAAAAGAACCCGGGCGCCATCGGTATCCGCTTCAACGCCTCGGTGCAGGGCACCATCAACAACGTGAAAGTCGCATCGGGCGACAGCGCAGGCGTTATCGGCATAGACCTCGGTTTTACCGAAAATATCGGGCCCCTGCTCCTCAAGAACGTAGAAGTGGACGGGTTTGACGTGGGTGTCTATACCGCGGGCAAATCGAACAGCATGACGTTTGAGCACGTGACGCTCGGCGGCCAGAAAAAATTCGGTCTCGACAATGACAACCAGATGCTCGCCATCCGCGGACTGCGTTTCAAGGGTTCGACCACGGCGGTCTACAGCCACGGGCCCGACGCCTCCATGGTATTCGTGGACGGCACCCTCGAATACGACCCAGGCAAGAAAGCGGCAAAAGGAATTACCGCCATCGTGAACGAAGGCGAGCTCTTTGCACGCGCGGTCGTCGTAAGCAAGTTCAAATCCAAGATCAAAAGTACCAAGAAGGCCTACAACGAATCCTTCAGCAACACTGAGATTGTCGAGTTTTCCACGCAAGAAAACCATCAGCTCTGCCACAGCCCCAAGCAGGCCATGAAACTCGCCGTCACCGAGACACCCAACAATGCCGAACAGAAGTCCATGTACTGGACATCCATCACCGGCGAATACGGCGGCAAGGCAAACGACGGTTCCGACGATTCCAAGGCAATCCAGGACGCCATTGACGACGGTGCCGAAACGATATTCTTCCCGCCGGGAGGCCGCTGGACCATCAACCGCGACATCTACCTGCGCAACCGCATCCACAGGCTTATCGGTACCGAAGGCAAAATCGACGGCAAGGGAAAGTTCATCATCGAAGACGGCGCATTCGTCGATATCACCATCGAGAGGTTCTCCACGTTCGCAAGCGGCATTACCAACCGCTCCAAGCGTACCGTGGTGCTCAAGAATATGTACGTGAAATCCTACGAATCCGACGACTTCGCCACGGGCGACATCTTCCTGGAAGACGTTTCCGTCGGCACGATTCGCACGAATTTCCAGCGTCTGTGGGGCCGACAGGTCACCATGGTCGGTGACACGAAGGGCCCGAAGATTTCGAACAACGGCGGAAGCATCTGGATTCTGGGCCTTACCGCCCGGGACGGCAACACGGTCCTCCACAACTTCAACAAGGGCTTTGCAGAACTCCTGGGCGTCAACGTCATCGCAAGCGACAAGGCGAAGAACAGCCCGATGTTCATCAACGACAACTCGAGCATGTCCATTGCAGGCCTCAAGGAAACGCTTACCCGCGGGAACCCCTACTCGAAAATCGTAGAGGAATCCCGCCAGGGCTCCAAGGTCTACGCGCTCAAGAACACAGACCTGCCCCACAACGAGACGGGCGGCGTGATGATGGCGCTCTACACGGGATATGCTCCCAAGCAGGGCCAGAATGAGCCGCCTAAACCTTCGATGGACAAGGAGCACATCCTGGTGCAGCCGGGCAAGCTCCATCTGCAAGGAAACGTGGAAGACGACGGTCGCGGTGACGGCCTGTGCCGCGTGCCCGTGGCATGGCGCAAGGGCGCGGGCCCCGGAAAGGTATCCTTCTCGGACTCCACCGAGTACGAGACCGACGTGACGTTCACCGCCAGCGGGCGATACAACTTGCTGTTCAACGCCAATGACGGCTACCAGGACAGGACAGATACAGGCAAGGTCTACGTGTTCGACAAGCGATACACTACGCTCGACCATTCTGGCGACAATATCCCGAGCGGGCGCGGCGCCGATGCATGGATTTCGCAGTTCGACAACTACACGCCGCACAGCACCGACGAACACCTGCGCGTGGCGAACGACCAGAACGATGCCGGAAAAATTTACCTCAAGTACGACCTGTCCGCGCTCCCGGGCCCGCTGTTCGATGCAGCCCTCAAGCTGGAATTCGACGCAGATTCCATCAAGAAGCCCGTCCAGCTGAACATCTTCGGCCTCAAGGAAACGAGCAAGGAGATGAATTTCGGCGAAGACAAGCTGGGTGTCGACTGGAAGAGCGACGAACTCACCTGGGAAAACGCGCCCGCGAACCTCCAGCAGGCGGGCGGGCAGTTCAACATCCGCAAGAACTCCGGTGGCGGCATCGACACCAAGTATGCGGACTTTATCGGCATTATTACGATTAACCCGAAGGCACCCCTCGGCGCGTTCCTGCGTACGCCCGCCCTTACGGAATTCTTCAAGAGGAAGCACGCATCGGGCCTTTACACGCTTATCCTTACCGCCGTGGAACCCGGAGAAACGTTCATCAAGTCGAGGAACGCGGGCAAGAACATGGCACCCGCGCTCTACGTGGGCTACTACGACAATTCCCGCTCCGTAGGTGGCGAGGCGATGGATGGCGGTTACGCCCTCACGAAGGTGAACATCGACATCGTGAACCTGGAATGCAACTTTGACCTCACCGTGGGCTACCCGCAGTTCGTGCAGATTGAAATCCTGAACGAATCGGGCAAGCGCATGCTTACCGTAGCCGCCCGCGAACTCGCCGGCGAAAAGAAGACCAACTTCAAGTTCAAGGCAAAGGCCTTCCCCACCGGCAAGTACACCCTCAAGATTATCGGCGAAGCCTTCACCGCCGAACAGAAGTTCTTTATCCTCAACTAGGACCGCGCCACTATGACTATGAAAACGACAATCCTCGCTCTCGTACCGCTTGCGCTCCTTTTCGCCTGCAGCGAATCCACGCACACGAACTCGTCGTCCATTACCGACGATAACGGCAGCTACGCCGAGGACTCATTCAATTCAAGCTCATCCATCAGCGAACGACTCGACATCGAATACCTCGACACGATTGCTGCCGGCGATACGCTCAACTTCTACATGGAAATGGCCGACTGGGATACCGTCAAGGTCAAGCGCGACACGACCAAGGATGGTTCAAAGGATTCCTCCTACGTGAAAAAGGTCTGCCACGACGACGTCGTGTGTGTTGATAGCGCGAATTCCACCGTATCGCTGTTCCTCGGGAACTTCCCGAAGGGAACCCGCGTAAGCGTACTCGCCGCAACGAGCGGCATGGAAGGCGATACAATCCGTGTGAGAAGCGAGAAGGGCGAAAAGGCCAAGACGCTTCACCCCGTCTGGAACGAAAGCAAGAAGGATTCCCTGTACAGTGACTACATGTTGCCGGGCTCGGGCGCCGACATGCTCCAGAACCAGTTCGTACTGTTCAGCGACGACTTCTATTACCTCGACCTGAAGGCAAAGTTCGACACGACGGCGCACCTGCGCGTCAAGGTTGACGTGGATACCGCCTACTACAACTACACGGGCGATTCCTCGCACGTGGATATCGACCTGCGCGATACCGTCCGCGGGATTCTCGTTATCGGCAGCGCCCCGAAGAACATCGAGATAGCGTTCAACGTTAAGACCGGCTTTAGCGTGAACCTCTCGGTGCAGGGAGAAGGCATCAACAAGTACGAACTCACCGACAAGGACGGCAAGACATACTCCCCCGCCGCCGACTCGCTCGATACGCTGCTCGTGACCAACGATTCCTCGCAGTGGACGCTCAAGCTTACGCCGAGCAACGTGGTGAGTTTCCTCTCCGGCCCGTTCGCGACATTCGAGGCGGCTACCCGCTTCCGCAGGCTGAACCAGGGCGAATACCTCGCGAAACCCGACTCCATCGTCTACCCCGGCGATACGCTCACGATTGTACGCCCCGCGAACGACTCCACCAAGTACTACCTGCGCCAGGACCACTACGTGTGGCTCGCCGACCTCAAGAAGGGCGACTCGCTCATCGTTTACCACGAAATGGAAGGCTACTGCAAGTACGGCGAATGCAAGGGCACGCCGAGAGCGTACTACGCCTTGCTCAACGCCGATGGGGATTCTGTCGGCACCATAAACAGTCTCGAGCACAGTTTCAAGGCAAAGAGTGACGGCCCAGTGTACCTGCGCTACCTGCAGCTCAATTCAAAGGCGCTCACGGACTCGAACCTCACCCTGAGGACGTTCATCCAGAGGCCGGGCTCGCTCGATTCCCTCAAGTTCTACAACGAGGAGAAAGAGAACACCTACACCTCCATGCGCGTCAAGGCGGGCGACACCGTGAAACTCGCCGACTTCGCGTTCCAGACCGTCCCCTACAAGACGAGCTACAACGTCAAGTGGTACGTGCCCTGCGAGGACCTCACTACCCTCGGGACGGCCTCCTACATCATCCAGCAGGAAAACTGCAAGAGCGAACAGGAGATTTCCTCGTTCTACCTGATAGCGCAGCCAGATGCGGCCGACAAGGACGCCCGACTCATCGCCCAGAGCATGGCAGACCCCCTCATGAGGGACACCCTGACCGTAAACGTCCGCTAAAAAGGCGAATTTTGGGTAAATTTCGGGCAATTTTGGGGCAAAAACGCGCCCGAATCGCCCCAAAACCTTGCATCCGGCAACGGATTTGCTATATTTGCCCTCACTTGCAAGTCGCGCCAAGCTCTGCCAATTTGCAAGTTTAACCAAAGAGCTTCCTCAAAGAGGTATAATATGTCCTCCTTCCGTGGACCCAAAGGCAAGGTCGCCCGTTCCCTGGGCATTGCCGTTTCTCAGAAGACTCAGAAGGCGCTCGACCGCCGCAACTTCGCTCCCGGCCAGCATGGTCAGAACCGCAAGAAGTCCGCTTCTGTGTACAAGCAGCAGTTGGTCGAAAAGCAGCGTCTCCGTTTCACCTACAACATCTCCGAAGCTCAGCTTGCCAAGGCTTACAAGGAAGCTAACCGTCGTGAAGGTTCTGCCGGTGATAACCTGATGATTCTTCTCGAAACCCGTCTTGACGCTCTCGTCTACCGCATGGGTTTTGCTCGCACGATTTTCGCCGCCCGCCAGTACGTGACCCACGGTCACTTCACTGTGAACGGCGTCCGCAGCTTCTCTCCTGCCCGCCTCATCAAGGCCGGCGACGTGATTGCTATCCGCGAGCAGTCTAAGGAACACGTCCAGATCAAGGAAGCCGCTGCTAACGCTCCGGCCGCTCCGGAATATCTGGAAGTCGACACGAACAAGATCGAAGGTAAGCTCGTGAAGCTCCCGCTCCGCGAACAGATCCCGGTCAAGCTCGAAGAACAGCTCGTCGTGGAATACTACTCCAGGTAGTAGCAATCTCAGACGCAAGTTTGAAAAGCACACCGCTCCTGCGGTGTGTTTTTTTGTTGCTCACGACGGCTCCAGAACCGAGTCCTAGATTATAGATAAAACAAAAAAGATGCCTCGCTAATCGCGAAGCATCTTTTTCTGCGGGTGCCAGGACTCGAACCTGGAGCGGGGTTACGACCGCTCGTTCGTCGTTCCTGGTGCAGAACCTCCGGTTACTCACTCGCTCTCGCGTTCACGCCCGGCTTCCGCCCGGGCGCGACCTGCTCGCAAAGGCTCCCGCTTCTCGTCCGTCGCGGGTAAAAACAAAAGACCCGTTCCTTATCGGAACGGGCCTTTTCTGCGGGTGCCAGGACTCGAACCTGGAGCCTTTTGGTTCGTAGCCAAACGCTCTATCCAGTTGGGCTACATCCGCTTGAGTGACCCCAAATATAGCATTATCGGTTGAATTGTCAAGGGATTTTTCTAAATTTGTTTCATAAATTCTTCTTTTTTTGAATCTACGATGGAAAAAGTCAAGCCCATACTCAAGTTCTGCCTTTCTTACCTCAAGAAACTGTTCACGAACAAGAAATTCGTTATTGCCCTTGCAATCCTCTGCCTCCCGGTATTCCTCGGGTTCGTGACCGTCATCGTAGTATACAAGCACTACCTGCCGGAACTCCCGTCCCTCTCGCAGCTCGAACAGATCAACCCGAAACTGGTGACCAACATCTACGACATGAACGGGAAGATTGCGCACAAGTATTTCGTGGAACGCCGTGAATGGGTCAGTTTTGATTCTATCCCCGAAAACGCGATTCACGCCGTGATGGCGACCGAAGACCGCGCCTTCTACAACCACTGGGGCATGAATGTTTGGGCTATTCCGCCTGCAGTTATCCAGAGCAAGCTGAGAGGCACGCAGATCCGCGGTGCATCTACCCTTACCCAGCAGTTGACCAAGCTCCTGTTCCTTACGCCGGAACGATCCATCTCCCGTAAGATCAAGGAAGCGATGACCGCCATCCGCATCGAACAGACCTACACCAAGCAAGAGATTCTCGAGTTCTACATGAACGAGGTGTACCTGGGCGGTGGCAATTACGGTTTCCAGGCCGCAGGCAAGTACTACTTCGGCCGCCCGCTCGACAGCCTCACCATTCCGGAATACGCAGTACTCGCGGGCATGCTCAAGGCTCCCGAATCGTACCGCCCCGACAGGCACCCGAAGGCCTCGCTCGAACGCCGCAATACGGTGCTCTTCGCCATGTACGATGCCGGCTACATCAGCAAGGAAGACTACCACAAGTACATCAACACCCCCATCGTGCTCGCCGAAAAGGAACCCGAGACCGGTGCCGGACTCTACTACTTCGAAGAAATCCGCAAGTACATGGAAAAGAAGTACGGCCAGAACTCGCTCTACGCCGACGGTGTTTCCGTATTCAGCACGATTGACCCCGCCATCCAGGAAGTTGCAGACAGCGTCGAGAAGGCGCTCGTCACCAAGTACCGCAACGAATTCAAGAGGAAGGCCATCAAGAACCTGAAACTCGCCGACAAGTACAGCATGGAGCCGGACAGCATCCTCGCCCACTTCGACAGCGTCTACACCCTGTTCAAGAAGGAATACCTGAGCAAGGACACCTCTGCAAACATCAAGAAGTGGCGCTACCCGCCCGAAGTCCGCTACCACGACGTGGAAATGGCGATGGTCATCATCGAGAACGAGACCGGCGCCATCCGTGCGATGGTCGGCGGCAGCGACTTCAACGAATCCCGCTTCAACCGCGCCGTGCAGTCGCTGCGCCAGCCGGGTTCCAGTTTCAAGCCCATCGTCTATTCCACCGCAATGGATAACGGTGCCAGCCCCTGCGACTCGGTGAACGACGCCCCCATTACCATGACCGACGAGACCGCCGCGACCGGCATGTGGCGCCCGCACAACTCCGAAAAGAACTTCGAAGGCATGATGACGCTCCGCAAGGCGCTCTACCGCTCCAAGAACATCCCCGCAGTCCTCACCGCATCGAAGTACGGCCTGAGCAACGTGGTGAACTACGCCCGCGCGTTCGGTATCCGCAAGGCACCGCTTGTCGCCGTCCCGAGCCTCGCCCTCGGTTCCGTGGGTGCGACACTCCTCGAAATGACATCGGCCTACACGGTGTTCCCGAACCTCGGTACGCGAATCGAACCGTACATGATCGAATCCATCGAGGACAAGAACGGCGAAGTCATCGAGAAGAACTCGAAGGTCGAAAGCGTGGTGATGAAACCCTCTTCCGCATACCTGATGGTGGATATCCTCAAGGACGTGAACATCCGCGGTACGGGCTACAAGATTTCG